>VFSW01007207.1_pt1 | contig 16183 bp, 12 predicted proteins | sample 5358111 | NCBI WGS metagenome assembly VFSW01 (sample SAMN11554181, study PRJNA540505) | mine drainage metagenome | isolation source: sediment from site ElyBrook_90M | place: USA: Ely Copper Mine, Vershire, VT | collected 2017 | reverse complement strand
CACTTCGCCGAGAATAAGGCACGGGGGGGGCCAAAGGGGCTGGCAATCCGGAATGCCGTATAAATGTATTAGTAGCAGCAGGATACAGCGCTTTGTCTTTTGGAGGGCAGAGCGCGTGGGGCGGGGTACACCGGCTGCAAAGCACCGGGGGTGGTGGATTTCGGCCACCCGGGGAGGCGCTCAGGAAGGTGGCTATGCATCGTCATTTTCAGTGTCATTGACGCCGATTTTTGAGAGGCGGTAGCGGAAGGCATTGCGCGAGAGGCCGAGGGAGCGCGCGGCCAGGCTCTTATTGCCGTTGGCGCGCTGCATGGCGGCGCGAATGATTTCGTCTTCCCAGTCATCGAGGGATTTGCCGGGAGGGAGAGCAGGTTCGGCCGAGGTCTGCTGGGGCGGCGAAACCAGATGGAAATCCTCGATCTCGAGCTGGAGAGAGGAAGAAAGGGTAACGGCGCGTTCGAGCACGTTTTGAAGTTCGCGGACGTTGCCGGGCCAGCGGTAATCGAGCAGAAGCTTTAGAGCCGAGGGAGAAACGGTCTTTTTCGAAGCGGCGGTCTGGCTGGCGAGGCGCTGGAGGAAAAACTCGACCAGGGGAGGGATGTCTTCCGGGCGCTGGCGGAGGGGAGGGACATCAATGGGCACCACATTGAGCCGGTAATAGAGGTCTTCGCGAAAGGAGCCATCCTCGAGGGCGGCGCGCAGGTCGCGGTTGGTGGCGGCCACCAGGCGCACGTCCACTTTTCGCGTTTTGGTGCTGCCGAGGCGCTCGAATTCCTTGTCCTGCAGCACGCGCAGCAGTTTCACCTGAATGCCTGGCGGCACATCTCCAATCTCGTCGAGAAAAAGGGTGCCCTTGTCGGCGAGTTCAAATTTTCCCGGTTTGGAGGTGGTTGCGCCGGAGAAAGCGCCCTTTTCGTAGCCGAAGAGTTCGCTTTCGAGCAGGTTTTCGGGGATGGCGGTGCTATTGATTTTGATGAAGGGACCGGCGGCGCGATGGGAATGTTCGTGGATGGCGCGGGCGATCAGATCTTTTCCGACGCCGCTCTCTCCACCGAGGAGGACGGTGGAATTTACAGCAGCGACGCGCTCGACGATGGCCAGCACGGATTGCATTGCCGGGCTGGCCGCGACAATATTTTCGTAATGGTAGCGCTGGCCGAGGGCTTCGCGGAGGCTTCGGTTTTCGTTTCGCAAATTTTGGGTATCGAGTTCTTTGCGAATGACAAGCGACATTTCCTCGAGGGAGAAGGGCTTGAGGACATAGTCGCTGGCGCCGGCTTTCATTGCTTCCACGGCCGATTCCACCGAGCCGTAGGCGGTCATCACCACGACGGGGAGCGAGGCGTTGATGCGCTTCACGGCTTGCAGGAATTCGAGTCCGTTGATCCCCGGCAGGCGAAAATCGGTGACCACCAGATCGACCGATTCCTGCTGGAGGAGCTTCAGCCCGGTTTCGCCATCTTCCGCGGAACGGATGTGGAAGCCCTGCTCTGCCAGATGCAATTCGAGCAGCCGGCGCATTCGCGGCTCGTCTTCGACGATGAGGATGGCGGGCATGGAAGGAGGCTGGCCGGTGCCGGTCATGAGCTTGGATGCCGGCTGCCAGCGGCCGGTTTCCCCTCCGTTTGAAGTAGGGGGGCCGAGATCAGGAGGGACGCAGGCCTCGCTGGCGGCGAAATGTGAGAGCGGGTCATGCCGGAGGGCCTGGGAGATCCGCCGAAGGAGATGGCAAGAAGACTTCGAAACCGGCACCATGGCCGGCATCGGGAAGCAGGCGGATTCTGCCGTGGTGATCATCCACGATTTTGGCCACCAGGGAAAGCCCCAGACCGACTCCCGATTTCTTGGTGGTGAAGAAAGGATTGAAGATCTGCTCGCGCAACTCCTGCGGGATGCCGGGGCCATTATCGCAGACGCGCACGGTCACTCCCGGCACATCGGCCAGACGGTCGCAAGCAATGGCCACGCGCACGAGGGGCGATGGGGCATCCTGCAGGGCGTCATAGGCGTTGAGGAAGAGATTGACGAACACCTGCTCGGCCAATTGTTCATCCACCAGAACCGCAGGGAGAGAGGGCTCGAATTCCCGCTGGATCGTTACGTTTGAGCCGGGGCGCTGGCTTTGCACCGCAGCCAGAGCCCGCTCGACGAGCGCGGAGATCTGGCCTGGGCGCAAGGTCAGCTGTGAAGGGCTGGCAAAGTTTAGAAATCGTGCGACTAGGGAGTTCAACCGGCTGACTTCCGAGGTGATGTAGCCCGCCAGTTCGGCCAGAAGAGGGTCCGCGCCAGTCAATTTGCGCGCCAACATTTCTGCCGAGCCTTTGATGACCCCAAGCGGATTGCGGATTTCATGCGCCAGGCCAGCTGAAAGGCTACCCAGGGCCGCCAGCCGATCCGAGCGCCGAGCCTCGTCCTGCACGCGACGCAGCTCCGCATTGGCGCCCTGGAGCTGCTCGGAAAGCTCCTGATAACGCCGGAGCTGCCTCTCATTTTGCTGGGCGAAGCGGTTCACGAGCATGGCCGCGAGAAAGAAGAAAAGGATGCGAATGGAAAGCTCGGCCGCTCCCTGCGCGGTGAATTCATATACCTGGAGCGCGGGAATAAGGAAAGAACAATAGGCCGCGGATGCCAGGGCGGTCCACAGCAGGGTGGCCAGGGGGCCAAAATAAACGGCCGCGGTAACCACCGGGAGGTAATAGATGGGGTAGTAGCTGCTGTTGATGCCGAGTTCGCCGGTGTGGTCAAGCAGAAGCGTGGCGAGAAGAATTTTGATCAGCACCGCGTAATAGCGTCCGCGGCGGGGCTGCCAGGCGACCAGGCTCCCCTCGACGAGCTGGAATACACCGATGGCGAGCAGGATCAGCTGCTTGTGAACCTCTCTCACCGGCGAGAGAACCGCCAGGCCCCCGATGAAGGCGAGCCAAAGCAGGTCCATCCAGCGAAGGCGCTTTTTTTCGGCGTTTTCGTTCATTTTGCCACCTGGAATGAATCTAGCATGGCCCCAGGCTGGCGCGAGGGGTGACATCGAGACAGCGGCGAAGGGCTCGGCTTCAATAGAGCAGAACCGCGAGGCGATAGCCGCTGGATGCCCGGGCGTGCTGAGGCGGGCAGGCTCCCACGGCGGCGGCGGAATAGTGCCCGTCGCGAATCATGCCCAGAAGCTGCCCGGGCAATACGTCGATTTCCTGGGATTCAAATCGTTCGATGGCGTGCGGCTGGGGATGGCCGCCGAAAGACGAAGGCGCGGAACAGGCCGCCCTGGCCTGGTCTGTGTACGGGGCTAAACGCAATCCAAGTTTTTTCAATTGGGCCGCGACGCGGGTTTCCTGCTCGCCGAGGGAGAGCTGAGGAATGGCTCGAGAGAAATCCTCCACCGCATAAAGCAAATCGCCCTGCTGGACCACGGCGACACCAAGGGAATTCAGGCGGGGGTCGAGGATACTGGCGCGGTGGGGCGGGGAATGCATCCAGCCAGAATGGATGGTCGAAGTGGAAGGCCCATAGGCAATATTTTCTGCCAGGGCTGAGAATCGCACCCCTGCGCTGGCGGCGCGCTGTGCGAGATCCGGCTCACCAGAGAGCTGGTGCGAGAGGATGCCCTGGCGAGCCATGAGCCGGGCATGAGCCAGAGCCGAGGAGGCCAGGGCATTATCCCACTGGAGAGCGGGAAGATCGCGGGAGGTGCGCTCACGGTTGGTGGCATCAAAGAGATATTTTGCGGCATCGGGGATTGCCTGGCCTTGCGCGAAGCAGGGGAGCGGGGGCAAGAGCAGGAGGAACAAAGAGAATGACAGCGCCCGGAATGCTCGATGTGAACTCATACCTCACCATACGGTTTAAACCCGGGCAAGGCAAATTGGTTTCGGTCCCGAGAGGGAAGCAGAGAGGCGGGGCCGCGGCCGGGAGGCGATTTAGGTCGCTGGCGCCACTCGCTGGGCCGCAGCCAGCAGGCCGGGATAAAGAGGGAAGTGCGCGGCCATCTCCGCCACCTCCTGGCGGACACGCGATTCGATGGTAGCGTCGCCCAGATGGAGGATCACTTCCGCCATCCAACCGGCAATTTTCGCCATTTCCGCCTCGCCCATGCCGCGTGTGGTCACCGCCGGTGTGCCCACGCGGATTCCTCCGGCCTTCATGGGCGGCAGCGGGTCAAAGGGCACGGCATTTTTATTGACGGTCATTCCGGCGCGCTCCAGGGCAAGCTCCGCATCTCTGCCGGTGATGCCCCGGGAGTGCAACTCGAGAAGAAACAGGTGATTATCGGTGCCGCCGGTGACCACGCGGAAGCCGGCGGAAGATAGTTTGGCGGCCAGGGCTCGCGCATTGGCCTGCACCTGTTTCAGGTAGCCGCGGAACTCCGGGTGGGCGGCCTCGAGCAGGCAGACGGCTTTTGCGGCGATGACATGCTCGAGCGGGCCGCCCTGCGTTCCGGGAAAGAGATTGCGATCAATATCTTTGGCGTACTTTTCCCGGCAGAGGATCAGGCCGCCCCGAGGGCCGCGCAGGGTTTTATGCGTAGTGGTGGTGACGAAATCGGCGTGGGGGATGGGGCTGGGATGGAGGCCTGCGGCCACCAGTCCGGCGATGTGGGCCATATCAACGAAGAAAAGAGCGCCGGCCTCGCGGGCAATCGCTGCGATACGTTCGAAATCAATCACCCGCGAATAGGCGCTGGCTCCGGCGACGATCATCTTTGGCCGGTGTTCGCCCGCGAGGCGTCCTAACTCGGCGTAATCAAGCAGCTCGGTGTCTTTGGTCACGCCATAGGGAATAAACTTGTAGGTTCGTCCGGAAAAGTTGAGCGGGTGGCCGTGGGTAAGGTGGCCGCCGTGCGCCAGATTCATGCCGAGCACAGTATCGCCGGGCTGGAGGGCCGAAAGGTAAACGCAGATATTCGCCTGTGTGCCTGAATGGGGCTGCACGTTGGCATGTTCTGCGCCGAAGAGGCTGAGCGCGCGCTCGATGGCCAGGCGCTCGACGCGATCCACATTCTCGCAGCCTCCGTAATAGCGCTTCCCGGGATAACCTTCCGCATATTTGTTGGTGAAGACGGATCCCATGGCTTCCAGCACCGCTTCCGAGACGAAATTCTCGCTGGCGATCAGCTCGAGGCCAGTTGCCTGGCGGACCACCTCCCGGCGCAAAGCCTCGGCCACATCAGGATCGGCCATGGAGAGTGCGCGATTCATCCGGCGGGATTGTGCGGTTTCAAGCGAAATGTGGTCGGGCATGATGGCTCCGCCCGCTTGCGCGGGCCGCGATTTTTATCGGGATACGTCCAAGGCTGAAATTTTATCGATGCGCCGCTGGTGGCGTCCGCCGGAAAATTTTGCAGAAAGGAATTCGCGCACGATGGCGATGGCCGCGGCGTCATCCACGACTCTGGAACCAATGGCGAGCACATTGGCGTCATTGTGTTCGCGGGCCAGCCGTGCGGTGGGCAGATCATGGACGTTGGCGGCACGCACACCAGGCACTTTGTTGGCCGCCATGGCCATGCCAATTCCGGTGCCGCAGAAGAGCAGGCCGATCTCGCAGGCGCCGGAAGCCACCTGGCGGGCCACGGCACAGGCAAAATCAGGATAGTCCACCGATTCTTCCGAGGAGGTACCGGCATCTACCACGGCACAGCCCGCTCCGGTGAGATATTTTTTGAGGGCTTCTTTCATATGATAGCCGGCGTGGTCAGCGCCCAGAGCGATGTGCGGTTCCGCATGGCGATTGGATTTCACGGGGCTCCGGCTAGGATTTTATCGGAGCCGCCGGGGAATGGCAATCGAACCCGCGGGGGAAGAAGAGGAGCGTGGGCGGGAGAGGCCCCTGGCGCGGGGTGGGACGGCGTGGCCGGCGCGCGGAAGCGCATTCTTCCTGGGCGCGAGGAAGAGTATGATATTGGCGCGTCAGGGGTAATTTTAGAATTGAATTTTGTTTAGGAGGATGCCGGAATGAGGATGATCGTTAACGCCAAATCGGTGGCAATTGTGAGCATGGCACTGGCTATCGTGGTGCTGCCATGGGGAAGCGCGCAGGCACAGCAGAGCCGAATGGGCGCGACCACGCGCCCGGCCATGGGCGTGAAAGAAGGCCCGTTTGCCGGCCACACCGAGATGCACAATGCCTACACACACCTGGAAGAGGCCAAAGACTATCTGGGAAAGAGCAAAGACGTCTTTGGGCCGCATCGCGCCAATGCCCTTACATCCGTGAACAACGCCATGGCTTCGATTCTAGCCGGCGTGCAGGCCGCGGGCGCGGGAGCGAAGGCGGATGCCAGGGAAACATCAGAGCCTCCGGTGAACGAAACGATGACCAAGCAGCAGAGACGCATGATGCCCATGATGTATGACGCGCACTACCAGCTTCTTCAGGCGCAGACGGACCTGCGACACACCGCCGACGCCTACGGGGGAAATCGAGATAAGGCGCTGGCGGACGTGGGCCAGGCACTGAATGAGGTTCAGGCGGGAATGCAATACGCGGAGGCGAACCAGGCGGCAAAATCAACTGGCGCAAAGCCTGCTGCTACTCCGAAGAAGAACTAGGGCAGCGGGAGCAGCCCCGCACCTGGCGGACCGGCCGCGTGCTTCAAGAATCGAAAAGTTCTTCCTTGAAGAGAGGCTGGCCCGCCAGCGCGGTATAGAATCCCCAGAGGGCCAGGGTCAGCACCGTCCCGAGGACAAACCAGGTGGTTCCCGAATACCAACTCGAGAAATCCAGCGAATAGGGAATATTGAGAAGCAGGTCGGTGCAGAAAATTGCGACGGTGAGGGCAATCAGGCCGTAATAGACGGCGGCGGCCGCGGCGATGCTATAAACAAGAGCAAAGGTGGGGACGGCGATCCAGGGAAAGTCTGTCCCGAGGGATTTCAGCGTTGTCCAAAAAAGGATGAATGCCAGGGTGGCAAGCCACTGCTTTCTGAGGACCAAGCGCAGGATAAAGAGGACGAAGAAAAAAATCAGCGCTCCCTCGATGGCAGTCGAGAGAATCCACATCCAGTTTCCCAGGGTGCTTCGAGCGCCCAGCAGATAGGCGGAGGAGCCGAAGTAATAGCCCGCGCCGCGGCGTTGCTGGAGGGTTAATCCGATTTCGAAGATGACCGTCCAGGCCAGGCCCATCAGCACGCCATAGAGGACGTCACGGCCCACCAGCGGATCACGCCAGCGCCCGGCCGCCAGCCTGCTCCAGGAAATGATCGATTGTGGCCAATGGCGGCGGACGAAGGGTTCGAGGGAAAGATAGATAATGAAGAGGAGGCCGGCCCAGAACAGCGAGGTGGCCAGAGCAACCACCATCAATCCTAGAGGGGCGGCGCTGGCCACGAAATGCGCACGCAGCAGCCACATGGACATGTGGATGACAAATACCACAGCAGCCAGACGCCCGGCCCCCCGGGTATCGATCCGCCCCATACGGAAATTTCGGAAAGCGATCCAGCATCCCAGCAGGAGAATACTGACGGCGAAAAGGACTTCTACAATGCTGCGAATCTTCTGGCCGCGGGAAGAGGTATTCCCTGGCATTCGTGTGGGCTGGTCCCAGGGGCCGATGAGCGAAAAAAACACAGGTTTGCCGCCGAGCGAGGCGCCCTCAATCCGCAATGGCCAGGCCGTGCCAGGCCATGTACCCGTCCACGCCACGCGGGAATCGGCCGCGGCCAGCGGAAACCATTTGGGATCGGCGGATTGGAACCGCGAGGGATCGAGCCCGGCAAGGCTGAACATGTTTTTCCAGTCAGCGGGCGAGGAGGAAACCGGGTGCTGCGCCTTCTGCGCAGGGATGGACTCAAAATACAGCAGGCGGCCATCCTTATCCAAGCGAACGCTGCTCATGCCGGAGAGGATCTGGGGAGGGTCGTCCTCTGAGAGTATGCCGGGAGTGAGTTCGCTATCCCCGAATCCCTCGGAGATCATGTGGTCCGGACTCTGCCGGTAAAAGAAATAAAGGATGGGGAGGCGGCTGGTGACAATCTGGCGCCAGGCTGGGCGAGGCTTGGCCTGATGCTGAAAATAATCGAGGACCTGGGAATTCACGTTGAATTCCGAGTAGCTGTCCACGGCGCTGCCATCGCCCTGCTCGCCCAGGATTTCGCGGGCGCGGAGCGCGAGAACCTCTGGAGAGCGCTCCGGGCGAACCGTGTTGAGAAGATCCTCGCGCCAGGCGAGGAAAGTGGTGCAGGAGAGGATCACAAGCACCGCAGCCAGGCAGGCGATTGCCACGCTCGGCCGGATTCCCGCCGTCCCGCCGGCGGCCGCTACCATCTGCGGCGAGGGGGTTTCTCCCGCGGCCAGCGCTGCCGCCAGAGGATCTCCACCGGGCAGTGCGGCCGCGACGGCTAGCGCCGAAGCCGGGCGAGCGGAGGGGAGGGGCTCGAGGCAACGCAGGATCACCCGCTCGACCGCCGGGTCCATCTCCTTGACAATCGAGGAAGGCCGGCTGGGTGGCGTGGAGGAGCGCGCATCGAGCAGATTGGCGAGGCTCTTGGCTTCGAAGGCCCGTTTCCCTGTAAAAATTTCATAGAGGACGAGGCCGAGCGAATAGATATCGCTTTGCTCGGTCACTTCCTTTCCCGCGAGCTGCTCCGGGGCCATATAGGCAGGCGTCCCGCTGCGCACCTCGGCGCCGTCAATCTGTCCTGCCAATCCGGCCAGGCCAAAATCGGTGATCACGGCCCTGCCGCGGCCATCGAGCATCACGTTGGCGGGCTTGAGGTCGCGGTGGAGCACACCTTCCCTGTGGGCTGCGGAAAGGCCGGCGCAAAGCTGCCTGGATATTTCGATGGCTTTGTCGCCCGGCAGGCGTCCGATCCTGCGCAGCAGGGAGGCCAAATCCTCCCCGTCAATGTATTCCATGGAGAGGAAGGTAAGGCCATCGGCCTCACCCACGTCGTAGACGCGGCAAACGTTATTGTGCGAGACCTGGCGGGCTGTGCGCACTTCGCCCAAAAATCGCGCCAAGGCTTCAGGATCTTTCGCCAGATCTTCGGGTAGGAACTTCAGCGCCACGGGCTGCGCCAGCACCAGATCGTCGGCGCGATACACTTCACCCATGCCGCCTTTGCCGATGATGGCGACGATCCGGTAGCGGCCGCCTAAAATTGCGCCGGGGGCGAAGCGCGCCTGGACGGCGCCACCAGCGGCTGTGCCAGAAAGGCGTGATGCGGGCCTTTGCACCGAAGCCGCGCCGCCGGAAAAGGAAGAAGAGGCTCTGGCAGGAGCTTGCGAGGAACTCCGTGGAGCTGCGGCGCGAGGAGCGGGTGTGGCCGCCGGGGCAGTGGTGAGCAGGTCTTCCAGCGGCGCGGCGCACGCTGGGCAGAAACGGCTGTCTTCGGGAGCGTTCGCGCCGCAGGCCGGGCACTTGATCACAGCGATCTCCTCCGTGGCAGGACGTCCTACGGCTCAGGCCGGCATCATCCCCCGCCAAAATGATACGCGTGGCCGAGGTGATGCGCCAGCGGCATCGCGCATCCTGCATCGTTGCCATCCCGGGGAAGTGCGGACCCGTCGCCTTCTTGTGGCGGCGCCTTTTCGCGCTCAGGCACCGGCGGATAGGTGGCCGAGCAACTCCCGAAAGGCCCGCCCGCGGTGGCTGAGCCGGTTTTTTTCGTCCGCGGGCATTTCGGCAAAGGTGAGGCCGCGGGAAGGATATTCAAACACGGGGTCGTAGCCAAAGCCGGAGGAGCCTCTTGGCGCAAGAAGGATCCTTCCCTCGACGCATCCGGAGACGACAGCCAAGAGGCGGGCCTCCCGGGCCACGGCGAGCACGCAAACAAAAAGCGCTCTGCGCTGGCCGTCACGCAAGTGCTTCATCTCCCGCAGGAGTTTCGCCATCTTCTCCGCGGAGCCGGCCGTTGGACCCGCATAGCGTGCGGAGCGAACACCCGGCGCGCCGCCCAGCGCCGGAACCACCAGCCCCGAATCATCGGCCAGGATTAATCCGGATTGCAGGCGCGAATAGTGCAGGGCCTTGCCCGCCGCGTTTTCCGCAAAGGTGGCAAAATCCTCGGGAAAGGCGGGAAGGGAATGGAAGTCTTTGATCGGCCGGATGGCAAACCCGGCGCCGTGGATGGCAGCCAGCGCTGAAAATTCCAGAGCTTTGGAAGCGTTGCCAGTGGCCAGCAACAGCTCAGCGCGGATTGCCACGGAAGCTCATGCGAAGAAGCGATTGCTGGACCTGCGTGAGCTGTTCGATGCCGCCGGAAGCAAGATCGAGCAACTGGCTGAATTCGTTTCCCGTAAAGTCACGGCCCTCGGCCGACGCCTGGACCTCGACAAAACGTCCGCTGCCGGTCATCACCACGTTCATATCCACCTGCGCCCGCGAATCCTCGTCGTAATCGAGGTCGAGGAGCAGTTCGTCTTCCACAATACCCACGCTGACCGCGGCCAGGGAATCGCGCAAGGGCAGATTCCGCAGGATTCCCTGTCCGACCAGATGCTCGAAGGCGAGCGCGAGGGCCACAAACGCTCCGGAGATGGCGGCGGTGCGCGTGCCACCATCGGCCTGGATCACGTCGCAATCCACCCACACGGTTCGCTCGCCCAAGGCTTTCAGGTCGGTGATGGCGCGCAGGGAGCGGCCGATGAGGCGGGAGATTTCCAGTGTCCTGCCCGATTGCTTACCCTTGGTGGATTCGCGCGGCGTGCGTGTCTCTGTGGCGCGCGGGAGCATGCCGTATTCGCTTGTGATCCAGCCTTTCCCGGAGCCCTTGAGGAAGCCGGGCACGCCATCATCCACCGAGATGGTGTTGATCACGCGTGTATTTCCCGCTTCGATCAGCACGCTGCCTTCGGCAATGGTGATGAAATCGGGGGTGAGCGATACGGGGCGAAGCTCGTCAAAAGCGCGACCGTGTGCGCGTGCCAAAAATTCCTCCGTGTCTAGTATGTTTTCAGAGGCAACGGGACCAGTTTGCAGCGGCGGGCCGCGCCTGTCAATCCGCCGGGCGAGGCGGAGGCTGGCTGGAGTCGCCCGTCGCCGCTGGGGCGCTGGTGGCGGTGGGCAGCAGGGTGAAAGATCCTGTCAGGTCAATGTGTCCGGCCAGGGTCTCCGCCTCCTGCCCGTGGATCAGGATTTTCAGCCGCTGCAGGGAGGTGACGTTGGATTCGAGCGTCCGGATGATGGAATCCACGGCGAGCTGCTCGCTCAGGATGCCAGAGGGAGTCTCGCGGGCAAGACTATCGGAGAAATCCGCCACCGCTTCTCCATCCTGCAGAAGATAGAACCCCAGCAGCGTGGTGTCTTCCGGCAAGGTCCGCTGCGCCGGCGAGGGGGCCCGCGTGATAAGCGCGTCCAGGACCTGGCGGGCGCGGTCGGCCTGCCCGGCGGAAAGCGCCAGGCGAATTTCCACTGGGGCCAGCCGCGTGAGGTCGTCGGCGGAGGCCCAATAAATAGTTGCCGGAGCGGTTACATCGCTGGCCGTGGAGAGCGGCGGGGCCACCACCTCGCGGCGGGATTGTTCGTCGCTCAACTGGTTTTGCCCCAGGTGCAAGATGCGCAGGGAAAGCCGGGGAAAATACAGCGCGGCCAGGCCCACGCCGGCCAGCAGAGCGACGGTGAGAATGATCTTGGCCTGCCGGGACATCAGTGCGTCTCCGGCGAAGAAGAAGATGCGGCGGCCAGCCAGTATTTTTGCACCGCGATGGCCACCCCCGTGGCGATGCCTGGGGCCATCTGTTCGAGCGTCTTGGGATTGGCTACTGCCACGCTGGAGACTTCAATGGCCACGGCGGGCAGGGCCACCGATCTCAAGTCCCTCACCGCGGCGCCAATGGATGTATCGGGCGAGCCGGCGAACTGCCGTGCGAACTCCGCCTGGAGCAGATCGGCCAGGTGGGTGCTCGGAGCGGAAAAGGGCTCCTGCGCGCGGTCCCAGGGAAGCAGGCCGCCCGGTCCCGCTCCGGGATTGGAAAGGTATTGGTCCGATGCAGAAAAGGGGTAGGTGTAGCAGCGGACGGTGGCTTCCGGCCCCGTGGAGGAAACGTGGAAGCTGAGGAAGATGGCTGCGCGCTGCGCATTGGCTCGCGCGGCACGGTCATCGAAGGAAGGGTCCTCGTCGCCGCTTCGCGTCATCACCACGCGGTAACCCCGCGCCGCCAATTCGGATTTCACCACCTCGGCGAATTGCAGCGTAAGGTCCTTTTCAATCGCTCCCGAAGCGCCGTGGGCGCCGGGATCGGTCCCCCCATGGCCCGCATCGAGCACCACGGTGTGCGTGGGAGGGGGAGGCGCCGGGGGCGGCGGATTTCCGGTTTGTTGCGTGGAAGAGGGCGAGGACGAAAGTAGAGTGAGGAGAAGCAAACCGGCGGCGAAGCGCAGTCCCAATGTCACGCCGTTGAGAATATCAGAAAGCGGCATCCCGCTGGAAAAGGACGCGCCGAAATCCCGCCTGGGAAGAGCCAGCTCTCGGGCTGGCCCTCCCCAGGCAGCGCCATTTGGTGAAGGCGCGCCGCTACTGCACCGTCAACGTCAGGGGCAGCGTGTGTGAATCGCCGGCCGCCGCAGTGCCGGTGACCGTCAAGGTGTAGGTACCCGCGGGAGTTCCTCCGGAATTGCCTCCGCCTCCCCCGCCGCACCCGGCCAGCGCAGCCAGGAAGGCAAAGGTGGCACCCGCGGCGAGCAAACGCCGGCGCGAGGGACGAAGCGCGGGCTGCGCGGAGAAGAGCAAACCGCCGGCGAGCAGCATCAGGATCATCGCCCCGAGCAACCAGAGCAGCGGGCCGTGCGGGCCGCGCGGGCCGCCGAGTCGCCATGGCGCAGGCAAGGCTCCTGTGGCCGCCGTGGTCACTGTGGCCGTGAAGGTGGCCGCGGTGGCCCCCACGGTAAGCGTGGGGGGAACGGTGCAGACGGCCAGAGGCGGTGCGCCGCTGCAGGTGAGGGTAAGCGTTCCTGTGAATCCGTTCACCGGCGCGGCCTGGAGCATATAGGTGGCCGTCTGTCCTTTGGCTACTGTCAAGGATGTGCCTCCGCTGGAAGCGGAGAAGGCGAAGCTCGAGCCCGTCCCGGTGAGGGAAGCGGGGCTGGGGCTGGCCGGGGTGGCGCTGACCGTCAGCAGGGAAGTTTCCGCGGCGGCCAGGGAAGGCGTGAAGGTGACCGAAATCGTGCACGAAGCACCGTTGGCGAGGGTGGTGCCGCAAGCGCTTGCGGGCTTGAAGTCCGCCGCATTTCCGGAGCTGGTGGCCACGCTGGTGATGGTGATGGTAACGCCGGAATTATTGGTGAGCGTGACGGTCTGCGCCGCGCTGGTGGTGCCCACCTCAAGCGTGCCGAAAGCAACCGAAGAGGGCGAAAGCACGGGCGGAGGTGTCCCCGTTCCCGAAAGCGGCACGGGAGCCGCTCCGGCGGGTGTGCCGTTCACGTTGAGCGATGCGGATTCCGCGCCGCTGGTGCTTGGCATGAAGGAGACGGTGATGATGCAGGAAGCTCCATTGGCTAGCGAGCTGCCGCACGCGCTTTGCGGCAGGAAATCGCCCGCGTTGGTTCCCGTGGTGGTTACTCCGGTGATGGTGAACACCTGACCCGTATTGTTGGTCACGGTAAGGGTTTGCGGCGCGCTGGTGGTCCCCTGGATCTGATTGCCGAAGCTGAGGCTGGTGGGCGAGATGGTGGGACCGGCGGTGCCCGTCCCCGTCAAGGCCACTGGAGCGGGCTGTGTGGGAGTGCTATTCACCACCAGCGAGCCGCTCTCGGCTCCAACAGTGGTGGGGGTGAAGGTGACGGTGATGGTGCAGGTGCCCCCGCTGGGCACGCTTGTGCCGCAATTGCTGGTGGGTGCGAAATCGGTGGCATTGGTTCCCGTGGTGACCACACTGGAAATCGTCAGCGTATCGAGCGTGGCATTCGTCAAGGTGACAGTCTGCGGGGCGCTGGTGGAACCCTGCGTCTGATTGCCGAAGCCCAGCGTCGCGGGAAGCAGCGTGGGCGGCGGCTCGCCATTTCCGGTGAGAGAGATATTGGTGGTGCTATTGGCCGATGGATAATTGTCGGTCACCACCAGGTTTCCAGTGACGATGCCATCGGCGGTGGGCATGAAATTGACAGTCACGGTGCACGAACCGCCCGGGGAGATCGGAGCAGGGATGTTGCAGGTGTCCGATTCGGTGAAGCCGGCAGGAGGCACAATCGAGACGATCACCAGGGGCGTGGTGCCTGAATCGGTGATTGTGAACGTCTGGGTGCCGGTGTCGCCCACAGGCACATTGCCGAAATTGAGAGCGGTGGAAGAATAGGTGGTCATGGCGTTGCCGCAGCCCGGAAAGCGGAACGAGGCAATGCGTGTGGACCAGTTGAAGGTTCCGCTGGCGGCCAGATATTCATTGGTGTTCCAGAAGGTGCAATCGTCCACGGGGTCCAGATTCATATCCGTATAATCGCCCCAGCGATTGGATTGGAGCTGCGAGCCCAGCCCCGATTTCACTGTCACCTCACCCTCGAGGGTGCCAAGCGGATCGGAGGGCAAACGGCCGGTATACACGATGCTGGGGAAAATGGTGGTTCCGGAAAGCGAATAGCCGATGGCCAGGTCTCCGGCCTGGTCCATGGCCACGCTGCCCATCCAGCGATCGTTTCCATCGCCGGGGGCGCCGGGGAAGGTACCCTGCTGATACGGGGCGTTGGCGGTGGCGGGGGTGCGGATTTCATACCAGCGGATGCCGGTATTGTTGCCTCCTTGCACGGAGTGGGTGACGACGAGGCTTTCGTGGTCGCCGAAATTGCGGTAGGCATTGCGGTACATCAGGCGGTCGCCCAGTGTGTCAAGCGTTTCTGAGGTGCCGGGCTGGGTGATGCAAAAGCCCGCGGACCCGTTGCAGGGCTCCTCATAGTTCGTCACGGTGATGGTGGCGGGAGTGCTGAGTGTGGAATTGGCCGGGTTGATGAAATCCACGTGAAACTGATAGAGGTCCAGGCCCGCCGGTCCCAGGCCAATCAGGTAGTTTGGCGAGCCGGCTGGAGGGGGCGTAAAGCCATCGAGATCGGAGGGCAGCAGCGTCATCACCGCGGGTTGCGAGAGGGTAAAGCACTGTGATGTGGCTGTATTTCCCAGCAACATGTTTGTGCGGTCCAGCGCGCAGATCAGCGCGCCCTCTGGCGCGAAGGTGGTGGCGTTCTCAAGGTTTGATGAGGCGTAATACGCGTCGGGCCATACGCCGAGTTTCGGATAATCCAGGAACAGCGAGGCAGACACCTGGAAGGCGTATCGGTTGTAGGCGCCAGTGGCATCCGAAGTAGTGGAAACGGCCACGCAGAGGAAGTAGGGTCCGGCGGAGGAATTCGAGGCGTGCTGCATCATCACCCAGCGGTTTGCGAGCTTATCGTATTGAGCGATCGGATCGCCGTTGTTGTTCGTCTCGCAGGCTCCGCCGAAGCCTGTCCAGAAGCTGTTTCCCGGGGCCGGACCCAACAGGAGATTGCCTGTGGTCTTGTCGTAGACCGCGTAGCTCAGATTGACCCATTCGACGAACTGCGTCAGCCCCGCCGAGCCATTGGTATCTGGAGGAAAGCTTACGGTTCCGGGATCGCTGATGCCGTCAAAATTAAGGCCGGGAATGGTGTTGACGGGCGTGGTGGGACCCACCTGCTGCGCTGCATCGGAAAAATAACCTTTTGCAGCCTGCGCGGCAGGGGCCGCGGGATGTTGCAGGCGCGATTCCTGCTGCAGGGCGCCCGCGGAAGGCGCGGAGGGCTGATTCGCTTCTCCGGCAAGGATGCGGAGCGGCGCGGAAAGGTCGTGATGGTCTTCGTGAATCACCACGGAAGTTGCGTGCCCGTTCTGTCCAGCCTGCTGCGGGGCGTGGCGTGGCATGGAATAGAGTGGCGCCGCCCCCGTGAAAGCAAGAAATCCCGCCAGGAAGCCCATCGATAGACGCATGTTTTTAAATGTCCTTTACAGGGAAAATGAAATTCTTCTTCGCAATCCTATTCCAGGCAACGGCTGGAGAAGGTTTTATCAACTCTCATCTAGTATCTCATTAGTTGATGCCATTCCGGCAAATTACTGAACGGGGATTTCGCCGCCCGCGTTGTGTGGCGCTTCGGGTCTTCCTGGGCGCTTCCCTGGCGCGAATCTGCCTTTAGCCGTGGCGGCCGCCGGCGCGCGCGGCGGGGCATGGAGCAGAGCGCTGTGGCATGCGAGAATAGAGCGGTATGGATGCGGCGCTGGCGATGGGAGGCGGGGCGGCGGCTATC
>VFSW01007206.1_pt1 | contig 16183 bp, 16 predicted proteins | sample 5358111 | NCBI WGS metagenome assembly VFSW01 (sample SAMN11554181, study PRJNA540505) | mine drainage metagenome | isolation source: sediment from site ElyBrook_90M | place: USA: Ely Copper Mine, Vershire, VT | collected 2017 | reverse complement strand
CCGACGCCATCATCGCCATCCAGGACATGGGCGCGGCGGGCCTCACCTCGTCGTCCTCGGAGATGGCGGACAAGGGCGGCTCGGGCATCGTCATCGATCTCGACAAGGTGCCGCAGCGCGAAACCGCCATGACCGCTTACGACATGATGCTGTCGGAGAGCCAGGAGCGCATGCTGGCGGTGCTGAAGCCGGGGCGCGAAGCCGAGGCCGAACGCATCTTCAAGAAGTGGGAACTGGATTTCGCGGTGATCGGCGTCACCACCGACACGCACCGCCTGATCGTCAAGCACAAGGGCGAAGTGGTCGCCGACATGCCGGTGGGCGCGCTGTCGGATGCGGCGCCGGTCTATGAGCGTCCCTTCGTCAAGCGCGCGCCGGCCGGCGGCACGCCGTCCTTCGATGCGTCGCGTCCCGTGACGGCGTCGCTGGAGAAGATCATCGGCGCGCCGGACATGTGTTCGCGGCGCTGGGTGTGGGAGCAATACGACAACACGGTGATGGGCGACACGGTGCAGCGGCCCGGCGGCGATGCGGCCGTGGTGCGCGTGCACAACAGCAAGAAGGGCCTGGCGATCACCACCGACGTCTCGCCGCGCTACTGCAAGGCCGATCCGTTCGAAGGCGCCAAGCAGGCGGTGGCCGAAGCCTGGCGCAACATCACCGCCGTCGGCGCCAAGCCGCTGGCGGTCACCGACAACCTCAACTTCGGCAACCCCGAGAAGCCCGAGATCATGGGCGAGATCGTGGCGGGCATCGACGGCATCGGCGAAGCCTGCCGCGCGCTCGACTTCCCGGTCGTGTCGGGCAACTGCTCGCTCTACAACGAGACCCAGGGCGAAGGCATCCTGCCGACGCCGACCATCGGCGCCGTCGGTCTGATGGCCGATGTGAACCGCATGGCGACGGTGGCGTTCAAGCGCGCGGGCGATGCGATCGTGCTGATCGGCGACACAGCAGGCCATCTCGGACAGTCGATCTATCTGCGCGAAGTGGAAGGCAAGGAAGAAGGCGCCGCGCCACGCGTCGATCTCGCCACCGAGAAGAAGCACGGCGACTTCGTGCGTGGGCTGATCGAAGCCGGACGTATCGACACCGTGCATGACGTCTCCGACGGCGGATTGCTCGTGGCGGTTGCCGAGATGGCGCTGGCCGGCAACATCGGCGCGACGCTCGCCAAGGGCACGATCGCGTTCCTGTTCGGCGAGGACCAGGCGCGCTATGTGCTGGCTGCGCCGCGCGACGCCGCCGAACGTCTTGTTTCCGAAGCCAAAGCGGCGGGCGTCGCGGCGGCTTTGATCGGCGCGACCGGCGGCGGTAAGATCGCGGTGGAAGGGTCCGGCGAGGTGGCGCTCGACCGTTTGCGCAAGGCGCATGAGACCTGGTTTCCGTCCTACATGGCGGGAGAACTCTGATGGCGATGACCGCGGGCGAAATCGAGAAGCTGATCAAGGACGCGTTCCCCGACGCGGCGGTGTCGATCACGCCGCTGGCCGACGACAATGACCATTACGCGGCCATGGTTACCTCGGCGGCGTTCAAGGGGAAGACGCGGGTGCAGCAGCATCAGATGGTCTACGACGCCCTGAAAGGCCGGATGGGCGGCGTGTTGCACGCCCTGTCGCTGCAGACCGCGGCGAAGGACTGACGGCTGCTTGACGCTCGGGGGCGTCGCCCTTATTTCAGGACCACAGCTCAGAAAGCGTGAGACCATGGCCAGCATCCACGACCGCATCGCCGCCGACGTCGCCTCCAACGACGTACTTCTGTTCATGAAGGGCACGCCGGTGTTTCCGCAATGCGGCTTCTCGGCCGCCGTGGTGCAGATCCTCTCCGAACTCGGCGTGAAGTTCAAAGCGGTCGACGTGCTGAAGGATCCGGAAGTGCGCCAGGGCATCAAGGAATACTCCAACTGGCCGACCATCCCGCAGCTCTATGTGAAGGGCGAATTCGTCGGCGGCTGCGACATCATCCGCGAGATGCACGAGAGCGACGAGCTGAAGACCTATCTCACCGGCAAGGGCGTCGCGCTCGAGAACGCCTAACCGGGGAAGTGCCTCCTCCAGATCGGCGCAACGGCCGGACGCCGTGAGAGCGCCCTTACCATCGCCATGATCTTCGGCAGATGTTCGTCGCGCCAGTCGCGGCAGGCCCACCAGCGGGTGAACATCGCCGCGTAAATGTCGGCCGCCGAGAAGCCGCCCGCCAGCAGCCACGGGCCCGCCATCGCCCGTTCCACCACAAGAATGCGTTCGCGGATGCGGTCGCGCGCCTTCAGCCGCAACGCCTCCGCCGGCCCGCCTTCCGGCACGAAGCGCTCGGGATAATCGACGATCTCCACCATCGGATAGATTTCCGACGCCATGAAGGCGAGCCAGCGCATCGCCTGGGCGCGCCCGGGCGTGGCGGCGGGCGGCAGCAAGCCGGCCTCGGGATGGCGTTCGGCGATGATCAGCAGCAGCGCCGCGGTTTCGGTGACGATCTCGCCCGACGGCAGCTTCAGCGCCGGAATCTTGCCGCTGGGATTGATCGCCAGATAAGCCGGCGAACGCTGCTCATTCTTGTCGAGCGAGATCGGCTGGAAATCGTAAGCCGCGCCCGCTTCCGCCAGCGCCGCTTCGACGCTGAACGCGCCCGAGCCGTTTTCGCCATACAGCGTGTAGCTCATCGCGCGCCTCCAAAACGAAAAGACCGCGGAAAGCTTCCGCGGTCTTTATCTTTTGATCGCCGGATGGCCGGGTCAAGCCCGGCCACGGTGCTCAGCGCGAATAGAATTCGACGATCAGATGCGGCTGCATCTGCGCGGCGTAGGGCACGTCGGCCAGCTTGGGCGTGCGCAGGAACTTCGCCTTCTTGCCTTCTTCGACTTCGATGTAGTCCGGCGTGTCGCGCTCGGGGCTCTTGGAGGCTTCGAGCACCAGACCCATGTCGCGCGCCTTCTGCGTCAGCTCGATGACGTCGCCTTCCGCCACGATATAGGAGGCGATGGTGACGCGCTTGCCGTTGACCTTCACATGGCCGTGCGACACCAGCTGGCGCGCCGAGAACGGCGACGGCGTGAACTTGCAGCGATAGACCACCGCATCGAGGCGGCGCTCCAGCAGGCCGATCATGTTCTCGCCGGTGTCGCCGGGGCGGCGCGAGGCTTCCGTGTAGTATTTGCGGAACTGCCGCTCGGTGATGTTGCCGTAATAGCCCTTCAGCTTCTGCTTGGCCTGGAGCTGCGTGCCGTAGTCCGACAGCTTCTTGGCGCGGCGCTGGCCGTGCTGGCCGGGGCCATAGGAGCGCTTGTTGACCGGGCTCTTGCCCCGGCCCCAGATGCTCTGGCCCATACGGCGGTCGATCTTGAATTTGGCAGTTGCGCGCTTGGTCATTCGTCGTCCAGGTTTTGCGGAAGTGGCGGGACAGATCGTCCCGGAAAGGGGCGCAATATAGCGACGGGTCTTCGCCTGTCAATGGCAAACAACCATTTGGAATATTTGATGTTTTGTTGTGTGACTCGACTACAAGTTGCATTTCCGTCCGCCTTCTTGCGGCGGCGTGCGGCTTGCGGCAGGGCGGGTTTTGCAGCAACTCAGCCTGCCAAATCGATTTGGGCCCCGTGGCGGAATTGGTAGACGCAACGGACTTAAAATCCGTAGTTCCGAAAGGGACGTGACCGTTCGAGTCGGTCCGGGGCCACCACCCTTCGCTGCTGCGCAGCTTCGGGTGGCGCGCCACCCCATACGAAAACAGCGAAGGGTGCCGCGCAGCTTCGGTTGGCAAGCCATCTTCGCCGTGCGGTGACGAAGGCGTCGAAATGCTCCCGCACCGGACCGGCGGAGGGCGCAGACGGACCCGCACGACGTGACGGACGACGACGCCACCGCGGATATGCGTGATCTCGGTGATGTACCGCCGCACGGGTGGCCGCAGTTTGGCCAGCGCCTTGGCATAAGCGATGTGCGCGCGAATGCGCCGCTGCAGATCGCGGGCCTGGCGCATGAACGCGGCGTATTCCGCGGACCTCTTGGCGGCGTTGCGGTTGCCGCGCGGCGCGCCGGCGCCCTTGCGGTTCTTGCCGCCGTTCGGGGTTTCATAATGCCGGCAAAGGTTTGCGGAATTTTCGGCAAGATAATTGTTTGCCGAATTTTCGCGGGGGGTCCCCCCTGTCCTGCCCTTTTGCCGGCGGCGCACGCGCAAACGCGCCACCGCGAGGATGCGCGGCGTCTGCGGGCAGGAAAGAGCGTGCGTCTTCATGCGCCCATTATACGGCCGAGTCGGCGCGTCTTGGATAAGTCGGCCGCGCGCGACGGAAGTGCATGATGCCGTTGAAGAGTTTTATGAACGACGGCGGGATAAGTTTTGCGCGGCGGGCGCCCGAACCCTAAAGCGGGTTCGTCCGTTTCCGCATTGCGTGAATTGCGGCGGCCCGTTCAGCGCCGTGCGGCGACAATCCCAATCTGCGTGAGCCTGGAGCCGGGCCTCAGGCCTTGTTCCATTTGCCGCTTTTGATGTCGAACTTCACTTTTCCTTCGGCGCGCATGCGCATCAGCAAGTCCTGCAGGGCGTCGGTGCTCTTGTTGCTGGGGTCGAGCCGCTGCTGCAGCGAATAGAGCGCGCGGGGTTTGTCCAGCGCGGCCAGCACGTCCTCTTCTCTCGTCATGATCGATGCCCTTTTGTCTGCGTCCAGGCAGGCCATAGCCGCAACAGACCATTCCGGCAATGCCGATATCGCACAAAGCGGACGGTCTCGCGGCGGGACCGGGAGACCGGCATGGCTGCGGCGCCTCATGCGTCCCCATGCCGCTCGTCCGGCGCGAGCCATAGACGGATCAGCGCGCCGCCCTCGGGTGCCGCATCTATCGCGATGCGCCCGCCATGCGCTTCGGCGATGCGATTGGCGATGGCGAGGCCAAGCCCGCTGCCTTCCGTCTTGCTGCGGTCGCCGCGCCAGAAGCGTTTGAGGACCTGTTCGCGTTTCTCCGGCGCGATGCCCGGACCGTGATCGCGCACCGCGATCACCGCGCCGGGACCGGCCGTCACCTCCACGTCGCCGCCCTCGGGCGTGTGCAGCAGCGCGTTTTCCACCAGATTGCGGACGGCGCGGCCGATGGCTTCGGCGTGCCCCTCGATGCGGGCGGGATGTTCGTCGATGAAGCGGATGTTGCGCCCCTTGCGGACGGCAAGCGGCGTCAGTTGCGTCACCACATGGGCGCCGATGGCGCCGAGATCCGCCACCGTGCCACACGGCACCAGCAAGGCATCGGCGGAGGCCATATCCAGCATCTGGCCGACGGAGCGCGTCATGTTGGCGACATCCTCGCGCAGTTTCTCCTTCGCCGCGCCGGACGGCAGCTCATCGACTTCCATGGACATGATGGCGAGCGGGGTGCGCAATTCGTGCGCGGCATCGGCGGTGAACTCGCGCAAGGCCCGCATGGCGCTTTCGATCCGGTTCAGGGCGCCGTTCATCGCACCGACCAACCGGCGCACTTCGCGCGGCGACTCCGGCACGGCCAGGCGGCGTTCGATCCGGCGCGGCTCCAGCGCTTCGACCTCGCGGGCGGCCGCGGACAGCGGGTTCAGCGCCTGCCGCACCGCGACGACGTTCAAGGCCAGCAGCAGCAGGACGAGCGGCAAGAGCGGCACGGCGACGTGTTCGACCACTTCGTTGGCGACAACCGGCCAGAAGGGCCGCAAGCCCTCGCCCTGGATATTCATCACCACCCAGATCGGCTGACCGGCCGCCGTGACACGCCGCGCCCCATGCAGGAAGAAGCCCGTCGCATGTTCGTCCCGCCGGGTCTCCGAACTCACCGAGGTGATCGGCGGGGTCAGCGCCTGGGCCAGACCCCATGGCCCGTCGAGCGCGATCTCCCGGCCGCGGCGATCGTAAACCGCGAACGCCAGCTGGGCCGAGCCGATGGGCTCGCGATAGAGATGCGAGGGATCGAACCGCAGGCGAGAACCGTCGGCCGTCACGGCTTCGGCGATTTCGTCCGCCTGCAGAGTCAGAAGACGCTGCCCGAGCCCTTCCTGGTCGCGCACATAGGTGAGCACGACAAAGGCGATATCGAGAAGCGCAAACAACAGGGCGACGGAGAAGAGGCGGCGGGCGATGATGGCCGCCATGCCGTCGCCGCCGAAAATCGGCCAGACCGCCGGCTTCAGAGAGGACAGAAACGTTTTTGCCGCCACGCCATCAGTCCTTCGCGTCCGACGACATCAGCGCATAGCCGATGCCATGGGCGGTGTGCAGGGTGACATCGGCGCCGGCCGCCGCCAAACGCCGCCGCAACCGGGAGGCGGCGGCTTCCAGGGCATTCGGCGACACCTCCTGCCCCATCGAATACAAGCCATTCTCGAGATTGCCGCGCGCCACGACCTGACCGGATCGGCGCATCAGCAGCTCCAGCAGCGACAGTTCGCGCGGCGGCAATTCCAGCCGCTTGTCGGCCACGCGGGCCTCGTGGGCGTTGCTGTCCAAGGTCAGGTTGCCGGCCGTCAGCACGCTACCCAGAATGCCGCCCGGCCGACGCAACAGCGCCCGGCAGCGCGCCGCCAACTCCGCCGTGGCGAAGGGTTTGACGAGGTAATCGTCGGCGCCGAGATCGAGGCCGGAGATGCGGTCGTCGAGCCCGTCGCGCGCCGTCATCACCAGGATCGGAACCGCCAGCGCGCGCGACCGCAGGGATTTGACCAGGGTCAGCCCGTCGCCGTCCGGCAGGCCGAGATCCAGCAAAACGAGATCGTAGCTTGCGGCCTCGAGAAAATCCTGTGCGGCGCGCAGCGTCTGCGCCGTATCCACCGCAAAGCCGTCCGTCACCAGGGCGCGACGGACCAGCTCCGAGAACCGCGCGTTATCCTCGACCAGAAGCAGGCGCATGGGCGATGTCGTTTCCACCGGGCGCACGCTTGCGCCCGGTGATCATGGACCAGATCAGATTTTCGCGATGGCGCACACTTTCCCGGACCGCGGCCAAAACATGCACCGCCGCCAATGCCAGAATCGTGTAGGCGGCCACCTTGTGGACGGTCTGCACCCAGAGCACGCCCCAGAAGGCGTCGAGACCCTGCATCCAGCCGGTGACGCCGCACACCACCAGCAACAGAATGAGCGTCATCATCATGATCGCGGCGGCGGGATTGTGCCCGATGTAGCGCGGCTCGCGGCGGTGCAGCAGCGACCGGACGTAGGACCAAAGGCGCGCCGGTTTGGGGATGAAGTCGGCGAAGCGCGCGTGCGTCGAGCCGACAAATCCCCAAATCAGGCGAACGAGAACGGCAGCCAGGATGGTATAGCCGACCCAGCGATGGACCAACTTGCCTTCCTCGTTGAGGAACATGTTGGCGATGAAGCCCGCCACCACCAACCAGTGAAACACGCGCACGACCGGATCCCACACCGCGATGGATCCTACGCGGCGGGCCGCGGAAGGTGCCGCTGCAAGATGCGAGGGCGAGGACATGCGCATGCTCCTTATTCGCCGTCGATGTTCTTCTGGACGACGGACCCGTCGACCGGATTGAAATAAACCTCGGCCTTCTTCTTGTCGGCGGTGAAGCCGTAGATTTCGTAACAGCTGCCCGTCTTCTGGAAGACGCGGATCTTGGTATAGCCCATCTTCGCGATCTTTTCCTTCATCGCCGCTTCGCTGAGCCACTTGCTTTCCGGCTGGGTGGTGCATTTGGGGCTGGCCAGGGCGGGCGCCGCCGCAGCGATCGTCACGGCCAAACCGACAAGCAGGGGAACAATCTTTTGCATCAGTCTCTCCATCAGGGGCGGACCATTTCCGCCATGGCCCGCGAGACTGTCCGACGCGCCTGACCAAGTCCTGACGGCGGCCGCAAATTATTTTCCGCAGCCCGTCAGGACTTCGTCAGGCGTCGCGGCGATTGTCGCGGCGTTGCGGATGGCGCAACGAAACGGAGAGCATGACGATGCGAATTTCACGGACTCTTGCGGCTGCGGCCGCCTTAACATTTGGCCTGGTCTCGGCCAACGCGGCGCTGGCGGGAGACCTCAGCGCCAGGACCAAGCAGAATCTCGACAAGGCGATGCACGGCGAGGCCTTCGCCAATCTCAAATACCGCGCCTATGCGGAGATGGCGCGCGACAGCGGCAAGCCGGAACTGGCGAAGCTGTTCGAGCAATCCGCGAACGTCGAGGCCAACGAACATTTCGTCCGCGAGGCCGATGCGCTGAATCTCGCCAAGAGCAACGAAGCCAATCTGCTCGATGCGGCCGCCGGCGAGCACTACGAAAACACCACGATGTACAAGGAATTCGCGGCGCAGGCCCGCCAGGATGGCGACGTCGCCGTGGCGAAACTCTTCGATCAGATCGCCTCGGACGAAGGCGACCACTACGAAGCCTACAAGGCCGCGCTGAAGCAGCTGAAGGCGCAAAGCAAATAGCGTCTCAACGCGCGGTCAGCCCCCTCCACCGCGTGAAGAGCTGGGCCGTCATCGCTTGCGATGGCGGCCCTGTTTTTTGCAGGGCAGCCCACACCTCATGCGTCCCCATGCCGCGAGGGCGCGGCGCCTGGCGGGCGCAAAATGGCCTTGCCGCGATCTTATATAAAGCGTGGCCGCCAGGAGCCCACGCCATGCCGCTCGTCCGCACCACCTTCATCGATCACATCGGCACCATCGCCCTGGACCACTACGGCAAGCGCAACGCGCTGAGCCGCGCGCTGATCGCCGACATGCTCGCCGCCTTCGACGATTTCAGGAAGAGGTCGGCGCGGGCCGTGGTGCTGCGCTCCGCCGCGAACGAGAAGGTGTGGTCGACCGGCCACGACGTCACCGAACTGCCCAAGGCGAACATCGATCCGCTGCCCTATGGCGATCCGCTCGAACAGCTGATGCGCGCGGTCAAGGCCTTTCCCGCGCCGGTGCTCGCCATGGTGCACGGCTCGGTGTGGGGCGGCGCCTGCGAGCTGGTGATGACCTGCGACATCGTCATCGCCGACGAGACCGCGACCTTCGCCATCACCCCGGCGCGGCTCGGCCTGCCTTACAACACCGCGGGCTTTCTCAACTTCATCAGCCGGCTGCCGCTGACGGTGGTCAAGGAGATGTTCTTCACCGCCGATCCGATTGCGGCGGAGCGCGCCGAGCGGGTCGGCATCGTCAACATGATCGTGCCGGCGGCCGAGCTGGAGAGCCGCACCACAGCGATGGCGAAAACCATCGCGCAGCGCTCGCCGGCCGCCATCGCGGCCTACAAGGAGGCGATCCGCGTGCTCAGCGAGGCGGTGGCGGTCAACCCCGACACCTACGAATACCTGCACGGCTTGCGCCGGGAGGTCTATTTCGGCCCCGATTACCAGGAAGGCATCCAGGCCTTCCTCGAAAAGCGGCCGCCGCAGTTCCGCGGCGCGTGAGCGCTACGCCTTCACCTGCGCCATGATGGCCAGCGGGCGGCCTTCCTCGTCGTTGAAGAACGCCATCCATTCCTCGGTGCCGTCGCCGTGGCGATGGATCATGTGCGGCGCGTTGACGAAGGCGACGCCGCGCGCGGCGAGCTGCGCGTGCGCGGCGCGGATGTCGGCAACCTTGAAGTAGAGGATCGACTCGTTCTGCCCGGCGGCGCCCTCCTGCGACAGGAACAGGCGGACGCCGCCGCAATCGAAGAAAGCGAGATCGCCGAAGGAATAAAGATGCGGCAGGCCGAGCACCTCGCCATACCAGCGCCGCGCGGCGACGATGTCCTTCACCCGGCGCGCGATCTGGCCGAGCGGGCCGATGTGCGGTTCCGTTGCCATCCATGTCTCCTGTGAAAAGAGGGCGCTGCCGCGCGCCACGCCGTCCCAGCGGCGCAGCGCCCGACGATCGGCAAGGCCGAGCTTCTGCAGCGCGTTGGTCACGTGATATTTGACCGCGTCGAGGCTGATGCCGCGGCGTGCGGCGATCTCGCGATTGCTCATGCCATGACGCACGGCTTCGACGACGCGCCATTCGGCGGGTGTCAGAAGATCCGCGTGCGGCGGGCGGCCGCGTTGCCTGCAAGTTGCCATCGCCGCACGCTAGCAAAGGAGCGGACGATTTTCCCTCCCCCCGCAGCCGTCTTTGCGCCAACGCGCAAATCCGCCTTCGGCCCGCCCTCAAGGGGGCAAAACCGCAACGTCCGTTCGACGCGAAATCGCCCTAATCTGACTTCTTGTCCTTGGCCTTTGCCGCCGCGGCCTTTTGCTGCGCGTCGAGCGCCGCCTGCGCCGTGGCGAGCCTGTCCTTGATCATCTGGCTGGACGGCATGACGGTCAGGGCGTCCTGAAGCTTGGCGACCGTACCGGCGAAGTCCTCGCTCTTGGCCAGAATCTCGGCTTCCGCCAGATCGAGATTCACGTGCGCGCTGGCATTGGCCGGATCCACGGCAAGCGCCTGGCGGAACTTGTCGGCCGCCGCCGCGAAATTTGCCGCCTTGTAAAGCGCGTTGCCGTCGATGTTCAGCTGCGCGACCTGCGCCAGGGCCAGATTTTCCTTGGCCTTCCTGAAGGCCGGCACCAGCGAGATCGCTTCCTGGAACGACGCCGTCGCGCCGGCATAGTCGTTGTTGCCGTACTGCGAGACACCCTGATTGTTCAGCGCCTGGGCGAGGTTTTCGCGGAAGGCCTTGTCTTTGGGCTTGAGCGCCAGCGCCTGGCGGAGTTTCTCGACGGCGCCGGCGGTGTCGCCGCTCTGCGCCGCGTCGAGACCTTTGAGTTCCAGCGTGGTGGCCTGGTCCTCGGCGGCGCGCGCCGACGGCGCGGACTGCAACAGGCAAAAAGCGGACGCCGAAAGCAGAATGGCGGCGCACAACCCCGACAACGCATGACGCATGACAGGCCTCCCCTCAATTTGGCGACGTGCGGAGTCGGCCTTCCAAGCCCGTACCCGCCGACGAGGCGTCTCACGCGCCTACGGTCGCGGCAGGATACGCCTTGCGGCGGCTGGCGCGAAGCGGCGATGCGTCGCTTCGCGGAACGGAATCCAGAACTCAAACGGTTTCGGGTTGCGCCGTATGGTCCCGACCGCGTGCGGGCGGCGCTTTCGCGCCGCCCGTTCGGCGTCTACAGGCTCGGCGGCGGCACCTGGCCCGGCGGCGGATAGGCCGGCAGGGGCGGCGGCGGCGGCGGCAGTCCGCCCGGATGCTGCTTCAGCTTGTCCATCAGATAGTCGATGGCGGCCTGCAGCTGGGCGTCATGCCCGGCCATCAGCTGGCCCGGATCGGTCGCCACCTTGATGTCCGGATCGACGCCGTGGTTTTCGATCACCCATTCCGACTGGCGCCCGTACAGGCTGTCTTCCGGCACCGTGATATAGCCGCCGTCGAGCAGACCCCAATAGCCGCGGATGCCGCGCACCCCGCCCCAACTGCGCGTGCCGATCAGCGGGCCCAGGCCGTATTTGCGGAAGTAGAAGGGGAAGATGTCGCCGTCCGACGCCGAGTAGTGATTGAGCAGGCACACTTTCGGCCCGTCGATCAGCTGCTGCGGAATCGACATCGCCGCCCCTTCGCGGTTGGTCGACATGCCCACCAGGATGCGGCGCAGACGCTCCAGCACGATCTGGTCGATGAAGCCGCCGCCGTTGTAGCGATCGTCGACGATCAGCGCCTGCTTGTCGAGCTGCGGATAGAACTGGCGGACGAACTGCTCCATGCCCAGCGCTTCCATGTCCGACAGGTAGATGTAGCCGATCTTGCCGCCCGAGGCCTTGTCGACGACTTCGCGGTTGTGATCGATCCACGCCTTCTCGCGCACCGACAGCTCGTTCTTGATCGGCTGCACGGTGACATCGCGCCGCTTGCCGTTCGGGCCGTCGGCCACGGTCAGCACCACCGGCTGATCGCCGAGTCCGACGAACAGGCTGTAGGGATCGGCCGGCGCCTTCAGCGCGTGACCGTCGACCGCCAGCAGATAATCGCCCTGGCGCACGTCGACGCCCGGTTCGGTCAGCGGGCTGCGATAGGCGGACCGCGTGTTGTCCCCGGGATAGATCTTCTCGAAATAATAGCGTCCCGACGCGGCGTTCAGCGCGAAATCCACGCCGAGCATCGCGGTGGGCACCGCCTTGGTCGGATCGTCGTCGTCGCCGCCGCCGACATAGGTGTGCGAATTGCCCAGCTCGCCCTGGATCTCGCCGATCAGGAAGTTCAAATCCTCGCGCGAGCCGACCAGCGGCAGCAGTTTGGCATAGGCGTCGTGCACCTTCTGCCAGTCGACGCCGTTCATCTTCGGATTGATGAACAGGTCGCGCTCCAGCCGCCAGGCGTTGTTGAACATCTCCGCCCATTCCTGGGTCGGCACGACGCGCATGCGCATGTGGGAGAGATCGAGGTCCTTGGGCTTTGCCTTGTCGTCGCCCTTGGGCGGCGCCGCGTCGACGATCGCGAAACTGCCGGTGCCGTCGGGGTTCTTCGCGCTCTTCTCGTAGAGCACCTTCCCGCCGTCGGCCGACAGGCTGTAATTGTTCAGATCCTCGGCGACGACGGCGTCCTTGCGCTCCTTCAGATCGTAGACATGCAGCGCCGACTTCTCGCCGGGCAGCGGCCCCTCGATCATCTGCGGCGCCGTGGTCAGGTAGTAGATGTAGCCGCCGCGGGCGTCGAGGCTGGCGATGTCGGACGCCGGGACCGGCACGGACACGGCCCGCGCCATCAGCCCGTCGAGATCGACCTTGATCGGCTTGATCGCGCCCGGCTTCCACGGCTCGGGCTTGGTGTCCTTCTTGGGCTCCACCGCGCCTTCGTCCGAGCGCGGCGCGAAGGGCGAGGCTTCATCCTTGCGCAGCGTCGCCACATAGATGCCGTCCATCTTCAGCGTCGCGACGTTGAACTCGCTTTCGCTGAGCGTCGGATTCTCGTGACGCGTCGAGACGAAGTAGAGGTATTTGCCGTCGGGCGAGAATACGGGAGAGAAGTCGTTGCCCATCGGTCCCGACACCAGCGTCGCCTTGCCGGCGTCGAGGCTGTAGAGCCAGATGCCCCGCTGTTCGTTGCTGCCGGTGACGCTGTAGGCCAGCCAGCGCCCGTCGGGCGACCAGCTCTGGTCGTGGATTTCGTTGTAGGTGTCCTGCGCCACCTGGGTGAGCTTGCCGCTGGCGATGTCGAGCAGCCACAGGCGATGGTTGCCGTCGGCGAAAGCCAGGCGCTTGCCGTCCGGCGACCACATCGGCGTGTAGAAGAAGCCCGTCTGGAAGTGCGTCACGATCTTCTCCGCGCCGCCGTCGGCCGGGCGGATGGCGATCTCCTGCTCGCCATCGACGTCCGTGGCGTAGGCGACGGTCTTGCCGTCGGGCGACCAGCTGGGATGATCCTCGTCGGCATTGCTGGTGTCGGTCAGATCGCGCGTCGCGCCGTGTTCGGCCGGCACGGTGAAAATATCGCCGCGGGCGGAGAACAGCGCCCGCTTGCCGTTCGGCGCCAGCGCGTAGTCGGTCTGCCCGGCGGTGTCGACGTCGCGGAGGTACTTGTTGGCCTCGACATAGCGCGGCCCGGTGCGCGTGCCGTCGTCCGGTACCGTGACGTCGAGCTGGTGCAGCTGCTCGGAGGGCAGGTCCAGCACCCAGAGCGAGCCGCCCTGCTGGAAGACGATGCCGTTGTCGCCGAGGCTGGGGAAATCGATGTCGTAATCGGTGAAGTGCGTGACTTCGCGGAACTGCTTGGTATCGAGGTCGTAGACCCAGATGTTCTCGCGGCGATCGCTGTCACGGTCCGAGAGGAAATAGATCTTGCGGCCGACCCACATCGGCGCCGTATCGGTGCCCTTCCAGTCGGTGATGCGGTCGAGCTTCTTGCTGTCGAAATTGTAGGTGTAGACGTCCTGCGCCAGGCCGCCATTGTAACGCTTCCAGGTGCGGAAGTTGCGGAAGATGCGGTTGTAGGCGATCGACTTGCCGTCCGGGCTGTAGGTCATCAGCCCGCCGCGGTCGAGCGGCAGCGGCGTCGACAGCCCGCCGGTCACCGGCACCTCGAACAGCCGTCCGTACCAGCTGTTCCACGCCATGCGCCGCGACAGGAAGACGATGTTCTTGGAATCCGGCGTCCAGGTCACCACCATGTTGTCGGGGCCCCAGCGGGTCGGCGCCTTGTCGACGACGTCGGAATGGAAGGTCAACCGCTTGGCCGCACCGCCCGCGGCGGGGATCACATAGACGTCCTGATTGCCCTGGTATTCGCCCGTGAAGGCGATCCATCGCCCATCGGGCGAGAAGCGGGGCATCAGGTCGTAGCCGGGATCGGTGGTCAGGCGGCTCGCCGTGCCGCCGCTGCGCGACACTTCCCACAGATTGCCGTGCGCTTCGAAGACGATGTTGTCGCCGTGCAGCGTCGGGAACCGCATCAGCGTGTGCCCGTCGGTCGTTTGCGCCTGCGCGGCGGCCGTGAAGAAGCCCAGCAGCAGCGCCGCACAGCGCCAGTCCCGAATTTTCATCGAAAAATCCCCTTGATATTCTATTGCGCGCCAGCGCGTCGTGACTCGAAGATTCTTGCGGCATCCTCGCAAGCGCCGCCGCCCCCGCGGGCGGAGTGCCGGAGGTTCTAACAAATCCCGGCCACGCCATCCACGACGAAGCGTTCACGTTCGCACGATCAGCGGACGGCGCGTGTTGCGTGAGATTCATAAGACAACGAGGTGAGGCTTGGCGGTTCCGCGAGCGCGATCACTCCACGATATCGTCGGTCCGTATCGATGCGGCGCCTTTGCGATCGCTCGCGCGCCCCAAGGTGGACTCGAGCAACCGCAGCAGCTTCTTCGCGGCACCGGCCCAGGCATCCTCCAGGGTCGCGCCTTCGTGGCTTACGGCCACAGGCGGGCGCCCCGCGGGCCGAGCCTCCATGAGGCACCGCTTGTCGGCGCCACCGGATTTATCGCCGCTTTCGTCGCTGAGATGGACCTCTACCCGGGTGACTTGATGGCTGAACCGGCTCAGGACGCGGCCGACTTCCGTTTCGACATGGCGAACGAATTTCTCGCCGCCTTCGATATTGTCGCCGGTCTTCACCTGAATATGCATGATGGGTTTCCTGAAAAATCGTTCGACCTGCCGGCTCGTCCGCGACGATCGTCAGCATGCGGTCGTCCAAATGCTTCATCGGCATCGTACCGGCGCGGACCTTATGGCGATCGCACCCTGTCAGAAAAATCCGGCCCGCGGAAATCTCCGCGAAAGGCCGAAGTCCCCGACGCAGGAACAGCGTCCGTGCCGCCAGGGACTTCGCGTCGGGCGAACCTAGTGCTTCTGCCAGCCATTGCCGCGATAGCGATTGTGATTTCCGTTGCGATAGTGGCTGCCATGTTGGTCGCGATAGTCCTGCTGCTCGCGACTGTTGCGCCATTTGTGCCAGCGATGGTTATTGTCCCAATAGCCGTCGCGATACGCGAAGGCGACATCGCCGAAATTGATCGAGATGCCGGTGGTGACATGATCGCGGCCGTGATTGGATGTGCTGATGGAAAATCCCGCGGCATTGGTGGCGCCGGTCGTCACGAGAGCCGTGCCAGCGAGCATCAGCGCAATCGCTGCGCCTTTCAGAAACATACGCATGTGAATTCCTTCCATGCTGCCGAATGCGCCGTATAAGCGCGACATGGCAGCGGTTCGGGATGATGTCACCGCGCAATTCGGCCGGAAAGCCTCGGAATATACTCAATGCTGCAGCCGCCACCGGTCGGTCGGCCCGACCTTGCCCGTGTGACGGTCTTCCGCCGTTCCGGAGAAGACAGACTGCGGCGCACCGTTCGCCGCAATCCGCCCCGCGCAGACGCGCCATGGCCGCCGGTCTCTCGGAGAGCCGTCGTGTTTCGCAACGTCTGTCTTCGGAAAAAAAGTGCGGCGGCACTCATTCGCTATGAAACGGGGCCGCCGCAAAGTGCCTCAGGGAGGGAACCCCGAGGAAACAGCAGGGGACTGCGGATGACGCCATCCGCTCCTTGTGCCGGAGCGCCGCCGCTCCGGGGAGTAACGAGCGACGGCGGCGCTTCGAGCATCACCCGGCCGCGAACGCGTGCGGCCGGGTGTCGTTGGATGCCTCAGTTCGTCGAATACCGCAGTCCGATCGAGAAGGTCCGGCTGAGGAGCAATGTGCCGAAGTCCGCCACGGTCGGCCCGCCGTTGCCGCCGCCGGCGTAGTACGTCTGCTGCACGCTGTTCAGCAGATTCACCGCATCGAACGTCACCATGGCGTTGTCCCAGACCTTGTAGCTCAGCTGGAGGTCCA
>VFSW01007205.1_pt1 | contig 16185 bp, 23 predicted proteins | sample 5358111 | NCBI WGS metagenome assembly VFSW01 (sample SAMN11554181, study PRJNA540505) | mine drainage metagenome | isolation source: sediment from site ElyBrook_90M | place: USA: Ely Copper Mine, Vershire, VT | collected 2017 | reverse complement strand
GCGCGTCGGCGAGCCCGGTTAAGAACGAGGAGTTGATGCTTCAGTAGAAGCGATTCCGCCATGACCGACCGAGTGCCGCCCGGCCTCACGAGTCGGACGGAGGTCGTCAGCAGGTGGAGGAGTAGAATGGCCAGATCGCGCACCGATCCATCGTAGCCGCCCCGGCGATCCTCGTAAGACTGGGATATTCACGGCAAATGTGGCACAAATCTATAATTCGCCACACACAGGTACGTCACCGCCATCACCAACCTTCGCCACTGCTACCGGCCTCCGCTCCAACTGCCGCACGCCCGTCGCGGTCTACTACCTCACCCGCAGAAACTCGAGGAAACGCACCCATAACGCACGTAGACGCACAGATCCAAACGCCCTCCTTTTGGCAAGGAGGCGTCTCGACGCATCGGCCGCCGGGTGCACGCCTGTACCCGCGGGTTCGTCATCCCCGGCGCACAATAGATCCTCAAACATGCATCCAGAATCGCAACTAGTGACCCCTATATCAATTGCACCAGTGAGCAAATGATATGTTTGCGGCCCAGGCGATCCGACGCCAGATGGCCCAACAGCCAACATTAGAAACTGAAGAAACTCGAGCGACGCCACGGCTGCGCTGAAGCCAAATACGTTCTCGTTCGCCCGCGCCGGATGATCTGTGGGCAGGGACTCTAAGTAACTCGGATCTTCGAGGTCACCCAGGCGATCGGCCTCGACATAGGCCGGATCGTACTGCTCGAGACACCGCAAACACCGATGCGACGGCCCGGCTACATGAGCCTTCCAATCAGCACTTCGCAGCTTTCCATCCCGCGTCCGCGAGACACGGATCCCACCATCAATGACGGGTATCAAATGAGCGTACGCAATAAAATTGAGGATGCTGCGCCCCCACGGCCTATCGACGCAGGAGAAGAGCACATCGCAATCCAAAGCCTTCCTGTAGCCGTCTTCTTCGCAGACGCTGCCGACCCACGGATCAACGGCGAAGCCATCGGCAGTAGCGCTCGATTTCAGCGCATCTGCCGCAACCCAAACCTTCGCATCCCCGATACGCTTCGCCGTTGCGTTCAACGTCCGATCGAGATTGACTTCCTCGAGCAACTGGTAGTCGATAAGTTTTATTTGTTGAACCCCGATGCGCGCCAAGCTTTCTGCAACGATGCTCCCAACGCTACCAAGACCAACGACACCAACTCTTACCCGAGCTAAATTTGCCTGAGTATCCGGACCCCATGCCGAAACTGTACGCACTTGCCTTTGCCGATGCTTCGGGCGCGGAACCAATCGATCGTAGAAAGTTACGCGAAGACGCTCGCCGACCTCCCGAACGGATTCCGCCCAAACACGCTCGTAACGCTTCGGTCCCGTCCGTTCCCAGTACCGTCCGCTCCAAGCCCCGTCATGCGCCCCCAGTGTTAAGCCGACTAGCGGTAACTCGGTTGCTCCCGATGCCGTCGGCGCAAGCAGTTTCTCCGCGCGAACATCGTCCTCACTCATCCCTTGCCAACCCGCCGCAGGATGGCTATGAAGAAATGCTAGGCCTCCGCTGGCAGAGAGCGCGGCTCCGACCGCCCGATCAACGTACTGCGGGTGGAAAGATGCATTACCGTGAATCGTCCGATCCCCGGATTCGGGAAGTATTACCTCGCAAACGAGAGCAGTGAGCCTCGACTCGCCGCGACTAGGCCGCCATATGGCAAAGCACAAATCTTCCTGACCATCCGCTCGAGCTAAGTGCCGACGCAGTAGCGACGCGACATTCTCCGGTATCGCGACGGAAAAATTCACGTTGTCTCAAATAGGTGGTCAATATGAGCGAGGTAGGCCGCAACTGCGTCCCGGCCGGTCCACTTACCCCGGTACGGCCGACTCCAATATTGCCAATCGCCTCCGAAGGGGCTATCGGCAGTTCTATCGGGATGTCCCGGAGCATGAGGATTCATGGGCATCAGTTTTGGCGAAACATGAGGTCCGCCCGGCGGATTCCTTGGGAAATCGGGAGGAACGGCAAACCCGAGCGCCACTCGCCTACCCGAAAACCGGCCGCCCTTCACGTCATACTCGAACGCCACGTGGCCGGCTGCTTGCCCCGTCAGCGGCTGGACTCCCATCGCCAACAACTGACGCGCAAATTCCTCGGGACCCGTCGCCATTCTTAAGACACCGGCACCGGTCCGCAGAACACGGTAACAAACCGCTGCCCATCGTGCATCTCGATACCAGCGTCAGGCTTGTCCTTAAAGCTAACTCGCTCCCGACCAACGATCTCCACTAGGTAATTCTGACTCGGATCAATTCCCGCCTTCGACATGATCTCACGAGGGCTCAGAACCCTCTGCGTCGTTTCCTGTGGCTCGTCACCAACGAGGTAATGAATTACGTCAGCGCCTCCGTGCCGGCGCCCATCTCCTTGCTCATCTGCATCGGTCATGCGTATCTCCGCGCGGACGACATTAATGCGGGACACACGCCCGCTGTGCGTCCACGCGTCAATGCTACGGCGGCCGTTCTATAGCGTCAATTATATAAGCAACACACGTTTATTTAATAAACTATGTTTACATAATTGACAAAAATATGTTTGGTACATAAACTACGGACATGGAATGGAATGGCGTTCACGAGCTGTACCAAGAAATCGGGCGGGCCATCCAACGCGCCAGGCGTCAGCGGAACCCTAAAATGAGCCAGCAAAAACTGGCTGACGCGGTCGGCATATCACGTGCATCAATTGCGAACATCGAGCGCGGACACCACCGCGTCCAACTGCACATGCTTTACGACCTCGCGATCGCGCTGGACCTGGAACCGCACGACCTGATGCCCCATCCCGATCGACAAGATTTTCCTACGACATTGCCGCAGGACGTGCAAAAAGAGCTAAATCCCCGAGAACGAGCTGCTGTAGACCGGCTGCTCGCCCCGCTAAAAACCCGAGTGACACCAAAGTGACAAACCCTAATATCGCGCTGCTAACGACAAAAATTCTAACTAAGGCGAAGGTAACCGCCCCGCCGGTTCCCGTCGCTGAAATTGCGCAGTCCCTGGGCGCTATGGTCCGATTTGGCCCTTTGCCCGACGACCTAAGCGGATTTCTGGTCCATGAAGACGGCAATTCAGTTATTGGCGTGAATACCCGGCACTCCAAACCCCGCCAGTCATTTACGATTGCACATGAGTTGGGACATTTCTTGCTACACCCGACGGCGAACTTCATCGATCGTAAGTTGATCTATTTCCGCAATTCCAGATCAAGTGAAGCGACTGATATGCGGGAAATTCAGGCCAACGAATTCGCGGCAAACTTGCTCATGCCGATTCGATTCATCAACGACGCGACGAAAAACTCGACGGTGGATATCGAGGATGAGCAGCTAATAGGGGAGCTAGCGGCACGATTCGGCGTGAGTTCGCAGGCTCTCGCGTTCCGCCTAATGAACTTGCACGTAGCGAACCGCCCCCGCGCACGCAGGCATCGCGCCCGTACTACACAGTCCGGGTAGCACCCTCGACCATCGTGCCTCGGATGCCCTCAGGACACATCGTCGTCACCATCTCACCAAGCCCCCCGTGCAGCCCTCGTAAGCAGGTGGCCGCAAGTGGAACCACTTCAACACGCGCTGCTGGCGAAGTGCTATCGGACAGTACAACGTAGGTACGACACGGTGTCCGGCATGCCATCGCGGCTGGCTTAAAGAGGGCGCGCCACCTAACCTATTGATCTATTGATTCGAAGGCCTGTCGCCTAGGCAGAAGAAAAGATCGGGCGGCCTAAAAGGCCCGCTCCTCCTCGATTAGCACAACTACCTCTTCTTGGCGGCTTTCTTCTTGGCCTTCTTCATGGTGCGCGCCTTCCACTTCTTCCGGCGCAGGATTCTGCCCGGCTTATGTTCCGCGCAGTAGTTACTTCCTTCCTCCGCCTCTTCATCGCATTTGAGGCAAGTCTTGTTTGCCACTTAGTGCCCCCACATTTCCAATACCGTCGCCGCGCTAGCAGCCACAATGCCAATCACGAGCAGTACCTGCGAGGTTTCCAGCCAATGCGCCTTGCTAATGTTCCCCGTGCGCACGCTCTCATTTGCCGCCTTCCACAAGCTAGCATGGTCGCGAGCGAAGTCAGCCGAACGTGTGAATTCCGCCGCCCCGGTCTTGGCGATCAGGTCATCCACCATCTCTTTTAGCTTTGATCCGTGCGGAGATTCCACTGCGCTCCGCAAGAGCAGAGCCAAAAGCGCAGCCAACACCGAAAAGGTCAAGCACAACATCGTAAACGACAGCGCGACTTTCACTGCACAATGTGCGCCAGTGGACAGTGCCCTGACGAACGCGAGTATGCCAGCTATGAAAATGCCGGCAACTGTAACCATGCCGAGCGCTTTGCGGTCTATGGCGTCCCACTGGTCGGCAAGTCCCCTGTGCTCATCAGCAAACGAGTCCACGGCCTGTTGAAGCAACTTCAGCTGTGCCTTTTCGTCTTCGGTCATGCCCACCTCCCGCGCAATCGCCATACTGTCACTCCGACGACGTGCCCTCAAGCGACCCGATTGCGGCCGGAGCGCGTAACCGCGCCACCGAGTCAACATATCGACAAACGCGGGTATGGCTCGTTGCGGCTGGCCGGTACTCCGAACTGGACCGCTTACTCAGCGCATACAGGGAGTTGTGCACCTCGATTTGCCGTCATAGCGTAGGACTTCGTTGAGCTTCGGTGAAGCTCGGCGCATCTTGGTGTGTCGACAAAGCAAGGGCGGGCCATCTAACCTGTGGATTTTCAGAACACCGCAATCGTCCGGGTACCACTTCGAACCAGGTGGTCGACGGTTCGAATCCGTCCGGGCGCGCCAATGAATCAAAGGTTACAGAAATTTCGTTTGCTGTGACTCTGTTGAGTCACCGGTGAGTCACCAGCAGGGGCTGTATACGGACGCGCGGATAAATACGAGACGGCCGGTTTCGGCACTAGCGAAACGGAGACAACCGAGAGCCGCCACCGCTTCGGCGCAGGAGACGGCTCAACAACAGTCTTTCCTGCTAAACCGCCTCGTGGCGTACGGCCGCGTCGGCAACTTGCCGGACTGGCGCTGGCGTGAAACTGCGCCGCCTCGATCTTTGCAAAGGTATCTATCTTCCGAGAGACGGTACGGCCAATTAAGCGTTCAACCCGTTCTAGTACTGACCTGCCGGTCGATTTTCGGACCAGTCGAAACCTGAGAAGATGGCCCCCTCGGATAACGAGGGACCATGAAAAAGTCGAGATTCAACGAAGAGCAGATGGTGCGGATCGTGCGTGAGTCGGATGCGGCCGGGGTGCCGGCGACGGCCAAGAAGCATGCGATCAGCGAGCAGACGCTATACCTGTGGCGCAAGAAATTCGGAACGCTGGAGGCGTCCGATGTCAAACGCCTGAAGCAGCTCGAGATCGAGAACGGTCGGCTGAAGAAGATGGTAGCCGAGCGCGACCTCGAACTCGAGGTGATGAAGGAGATCAACGCAAAAAAATGGTGAGCGCACAGGCGCGCAGATCGCAGGTGGAGTTCGCGAGTCATCGCGGGATTTCGGTGCGGCGGGCGTGTGCGCTGATTGGGGTGGCCAGATCGACGATGGGGTACGAACCGAAGATGCCGGCGAAGGACAGACCTGTGGTGACGGTGATGAGGGAACTGTCGAGCCAGTACCCCCGCTATGGCTACCGCCGCATCCACATCTTCCTGGCTCGCCGCGGGCACGAGATGAGCCCGGATCGTGCGTATCGCCTGTGGCATCTCGCTGGGCTGCAAGTGCCGAGAAAGCGGCCACGGCGGCGTGTGGCGGGCTCCAGGCCGCGACCGGTTCCGGCGCTTGAGGCGAACCACGTATGGGCGTACGACTTTGTGTTTGACGCCTGCGCCAATGGTCAGCAGCTGAAGTGCCTCACCGTCATCGATGAGCATACCCGCGAGTCGCTAGCGATCGATGTGGCCGGGAGCATTCGGTCCGGTCGGCTCATTGAGGTATTGACGAAATTGGTCAGTGAGCACGGTGCGCCGAAGTACCTGCGTTCGGACAACGGTCCTGAGTTTGTCTCCAAAGCCGTGCTGAAGTGGCTGCTGCAATCGAACATCGATACGGCGCTGATCGATCCTGGCAAACCTTGGCAGAACGGTGCAGACGAATCCTTCAACGGGAAGTTCCGGGATGAATGTCTGAGCCTGGAATGGTTCAGGAATCGGACTGAGGCGAAGATCGTGATTGAGAATTGGCGACGGCATTACAACGAGGTTCGTCCTCACTCCAGCTTGTCGTACCAAACTCCGGTAGAGTTCAAGTCGAAGAGATCGTCAACCAACCCGGACGGGGCCATTCTCCAGCAATGAATGGTCCGAAGAAACCCGGCAGGTCAATTATCCGAGTGATTTCGAATCTCTCCAGATTGAGCATGGCTCTGTCGCCGGTGACGACGACGTCGACGCCGCCGGCCTTCGCGCACTCGAGAATGCGGTTGTCGGGTTCATCCTGGAGTACCGCGAGCGTGTGACGGGGAACGACGAGTTCGGCGATATCGGCGAGAAATACGGCGGTTCTCGAGATCTGCTCGGACTCCCGGGAGAACTTCTCGGCCAACACGCGCAGAACCTCGTGGATGATCGGCTTGGAAATGAATAGTTCGACGCGGCCATCGATCACGAGGTCGATTGCGCGCTCTGCCTGCCCGCCCGGAATGGCCAGAGCGGAAATGAAGATGTTCGAATCGAAGACCGCTTTCACCGACGAAGCAGTCGGTCGAGTTCTCGTTCCGACAAAATGCCGGCGGCACGAGCGCGATCGGACCAGTAACCCTGCAGTTCCTTGAACTCCCCGCGCAATCGCGAACGACGCAGCGCACGCAAGGCATCCTGGACGACGGCACTCAGCGACTTGTTCTCTTCGCGAGCGATCGCTTCCACCTCGGCAGCCAAATCTGCCGGTAAGGAGATCGCTTTCTTGACGGCTTTGGTCACGGACAGATCCTCTCTATTGGTAGTAGAAAGTACTACCAACGGTGGGCGAATACCAGCGTGGAGCCACGGCTGGCTTCGATTCTATTGGGGTGGCTCGCGAACTATCCTGGTCAAACCGTCTGCCGCAGGCGGGCAGTCGAGGCGTCCAATATTAGGCCCGGCTATCTCGGGAAATCAGGTGCTTATATGCGCGTATCGGGCAAAAATATTGGACAATAAGAGGAAACAAAATTCATAAATATCAGGAAGTTATGATAAATTGAGCGGCTGCCTTCGAACCAGGTGGTCGGCGGTTCGAATCCGTCCGGGCGCGCCATTGCCATGCGGTTTGAGGACCACGGGTCGGCGTCAGCCGCGCAGCGGCGCTGGCGGTCGCCCGCAGGGCGAGCCGAGCGCCAGCGAGGCCGAGGGACCGCAGGCCCCGAAGCAATCTCTCCGGGCGCGCCAATTCAATGAGTTACGCGTTACCGATGCACGGGCGGTCCGATCAGGTATTTTCCCGATGAGGTGATCCGCTGTTTACCTGTACCTTTGGCCAAATATCAGGGGGGGGAGCTCAAAGGCTCCTTCGAGCCACCAGGCGGCCTAGGGAGTGAAAGCCATGCCATCGACCAAGCGGTCTGCCAGCCAAGAGCAACGAACCGTCACGCAATCGACCCAGCTACTCCAGGAGCTCGTCGCGCACCTGCGACAGAACCGAACGCAGTTACGCGAAGAGTGGGCCAACCGTATCGCCGAAGCGCAGCTGCTGACTGCCATGACCAAGGAAGAGCTGTTCGCCGAGGCAACCTCCGTTTACGACAACTATGTCGAAGCGCTTGCCACTGGCACGTTCGAAGCCCTGCAATCCTACGCGCGCAATTTGTCGGAACGGATCATTCCCCGCGGCGTGGAAACTCACGAGGTCGTCGGAATCGTGCTGTTGCTGCGCGACGTTTTGGCGAGGTCGCTGTTCGCGAAATATCAGGGCGACTTCACGATGCTCAACCGCATCTTGGATGCCTATGAGCCGGCGGCCAATCGCATCGCCAACACCGTGGCCGTCGGTTTCGTGCAGGAGCGCTAACGCGTCATTCGCCAACAGCAGGAGGCCATCCGCGAACTCTCCACGCCGGTACTGCAGGTCCGCGAGCGGCTGCTCATTTTGCCGATCATCGGCGTCATCGATGCGCAACGTGCGCGCCAGTTGACGGAGCAATTGCTGCGTGGAATCCGCACGAACCGCGCCAAGGTCGTCGTTATAGACATCACCGGCGTGGCAGCAATGGATGCCACTGTCGCAAACCACCTCGTGCAGACCGTGGAAGCGTCGCGGCTGCTCGGTGCGACGGTGATCGTGACCGGTCTGTCGCCCGAAATTGCCCAAACCATCGTCACGATAGGAGTCGATCTCGGCAAGATGAATACCGTCGGCGATTTGCAGGGCGGCATCGAACAAGCCGAGCGTCTGCTTGGCTACAAGGTGGTTCTGGTTGCAGATACCGTTTCGTCATAGGCGGAAGCGTGGAAGTCCCAATCCTCAAACAGGGGCGCTTTCTGATAGCCACGATCCAGGCTGCACTCTCGGATGCGGACCTATTGCAGCTGCGGCGAGCGCTGATCGACAAAGTGATTCACTTTCGCTCGGATGGCGTGATCGTCGACGTGACTGCACTGGACGTCATGGACTCGTTCGCGACACGGACGTTGCGCGACATCACGAACATGATACGTCTGCGCGGCGCGGAAACCGTCATAGTGGGTATCCAACCGGAAGTCGCATTTGCCATGGTGCAGCTTGGACTGACCATGGAGGGCGTAGCGACCGCGCTCGATTTGGAGGAAGGTCTCGCGCATTTGCAACAACGCGCCGCCGGCAAAATCTAAGAGCGCATGCCTGTGCTACACGAGATTCTGGTAGCCATCCGGTCAGATGCAGATATCGTAGCGGCGCGGCAGCAGGGGAGGTCATTGGCCGCGGCCATTGGATTCACGGCGACTGACGCTACTTTCATCGCGACCGCGATTTCAGAGCTGGCCCGCAACATCATCACATATGCTGGGCACGGCGAAGTGTCGATGCGTGGCGTGGAAAATCCTCAGAGGAAGGGTGTCGTGATCAGCGCCCGCGACAGTGGACCAGGCATTCGCAGCATCGACCACGTATTGCGCGATGGCTACTCGACATCCGGCGGATTGGGCCTCGGACTGCCCGGCGTCAAGCGACTAATGGACGAGTTCGCCATTGAGTCGGAATTGCGGCGCGGGACGACGGTCACCGTCAAGAAGTGGCTAAAATGAAGTGGGCAGCTCTCGAATGGGGCACAGCCGCCGCTACGATGCCCGGGCAAACGGAATCCGGTGACCGGTATTGGGCGGGGTCCGTTGCCAACGGCATGAGGTTTGCCGTCATCGATGGTTTGGGCCACGGTGCGGCGGCCGCCGCCGCATCCAAGATTGCGGTCGTGACGCTCGAGCGGTACGCCGGCGACCCACTCATCGAATTGCTGCAGCGCTGCCATGAGTCGCTGCGCGGAACTCGCGGCGTGGCCATGAGTCTCGCGGAGTTCAATACCGAGGACACCGTGCTCCGGTGGATTGGTGTCGGCAATGTCGAAGGTGTGTTGGTGCATCGGGACCCGCGGCAGCCGTGCCACAAATTGCTGTTGCGCAGCGGCGTCGTCGGCAGTCACTTGCCGACCCTTCGGGCCGAAGAGTTGCCGGTCCACCCGGGCGATATGTTGAGGATGTTCACCGACGGCGTGACCGCGGATTACCCGATGCCCATCGCCATGGCGGGCGACATCGAGTCCGTGGCGGAAGAGAATCTGGCACGCGCCTGCAAGGGCATTGATGACGCACTGGTCCTAATTGCGCGATATCGAGGTGCCCCGCCGTGAATGACGCAACCAGCACCTATCCGTCGGCGTTGCAAACCTATTTAGACGGCGCCGGGGAATCGGCGCTGCAAGAGGCCTATCAAATCGGTCGCCGCGCTCTTGAGGCGGGCACTGGCTTGGTCGCGATTGCGGACATTCACCATGTCTGCCTGCGCAAGCTGTTGGCCGCCGAGGCGGCGACGCACGAGAGCGATCGCGTGCTCACGGGTGCGGCGCAATTCTTCGCCGAATGCATCTCGCCTTATGAGATGGCCTATCGCGGATTTCGAGAAGCCAATACGGCGCTGCGCCACTTCAATGAAGTGCTCGAACTGGAGGCGAAGCGAATCGCCAAGGCGCTCCACGACGAGGCGGGCCAATTACTGGTGGCTGTGTATATCGCGCTGCAAAACCTGTCCGACGAGGTGCCGGCCGTTCAACCGCGGGTACTCAAGGTCACGCAACTGCTCGATCAGATCGAGTCCCAGTTGCGCCGGCTATCGCACGAACTGGTGCCCGCAATGTTGAGCGACTTGGGGCTGGTTCCCGCGCTACGCTACTTATTCGAGGGGCTCGCGCAGCGTTCCCAGCTGCGTATCCATATCGATGCGGTACCGGACCAGCGACTGCCTAGGCGCGTGGAGACGGTCTTGTATCAAATCGCCAAGGAGGCGCTGCATAACGTGGTCAAGCATGCCGGGGCGACTACCGTCAGCATTCAATTCAACCGAACGGCCGATGTGATCCGCTGCTGCATTCGCGACAATGGCAGCGGCTTTGACCCCGAGATGCTCGGTGTCCGGCAAGCCGAACGGGGCTTCGGGTTGATTGGAATTCGCGAACGCCTGGGCATTGTCGGCGGGCACCTGCAGATCAATTCGGCGAGCGGCCAAGGCACTGAATTGGTGATTTCCATTCCGGTGGAGAAATGAAATGCCGATTCGCGTGATTCTAGCGGACGATCACCTGATCGTCCGCCAAGGATTGAGAATGGTGCTGGAGAAGGAGGGCATCGAAGTCTTGAGGGAGGCATCCGATGGGATCGAAGCGATTCGCATGATAGAGGAACTACTCCCTGAAATTGCTGTGCTCGACTTGGACATGCCGGGCCTCAGCGGACTGGACGTATTGCGCGAAGCGGCAAAGACAAGTCCGCGCACACGTACGATCATTCTCACTCGTCATATGGAAGAGCCCTATGCGGTAGAGGCATTGCGCATCGGCGCGCGCGGTTACGTGCTGAAGACGCAGGCGAGCACCGATTTGGTGGCGGCAATCAGGCATGTAGATCGCGGCGAAGTGTACTTGAGTCCAAGGATCTCGAAGGCCGTGGTCGAGGCGTATCTGACCAGCACGGAGGGGCCCAATGGTCAGCTGAGCGTGCGGGAACGACAGGTTCTGCAGCTCGTGGCCGAAGGTCATTCGACCAAGAAGATCGGCTCGTTGCTTGGCATCAGCACGAAAACGGCGGACACCCATCGCACCAGGATCATGGAAAAGCTCGATATACATCAGACTGCTGGGCTGGTCCGTTATGCGATCCGCAGCGGCCTGCTAGAGCCGTAGTCAGGTTCCGTGCGGCGGCGCGCTGCATCCGGCGCGTCCGGTCTTTACCGCGGAAGGCGTCGGTAATTCACCTGATTGCGCCTGTTGCCTCGGCCGTTATGCTGTCCACCGACACTTCGGCAATCGAGGCTAAACGGGACCATGAAACAGAAACTGCTGAAAGCGCTCGTCGTATTGGACAGCCGCGGGAATTCATGGCTTATGAACGGGGTTCATCACCAGTCGATCGAATGCCGCTCGATCGAGGTCAAGGGTCTACGCGTGAACATGGGGGATTCGCACGAAACGGTGCTCGAGATCCTGGAGCAGGCACCTGACGTGCTGCTGCTCGATTCGACACTTGCGCGCAATTTCGCATTGAGCATCATCGTTCAAGTGCGCGAGCGGATTCCCGACTTGCCGGTTGTCCTTCTGCCGGACATTTACGCCGCTCTGGAGCAGGCGCAGGATTCTCCGGGGGCGGTCGGAAATCCCGCCCGTTCGTGCTTGGCGAACGACGACGCTTGCGACAGCGCCATGAAGGCGACCGATACAATCGCGCGAACCCTGCGGTATATCCATGGGCATTGCGACTTGCAGCGCGCACTGTTGCACATGGCCTTGAGGGACGATCTGACCGGCCTGCATAATCGCCGCGGATTCATCGCGCTTGCGACGCGGTACCTGAGATGGGCCCGCGGCGCAGGCCAGAATCTCGCCATGTTCTTCGCAGATGTGGATGGGCTCAAGTCGATCAACGACCGCTTTGGACATGGCGAGGGTGATCGGGCGATTGCGCGTGCGGCGGCCTGCATGAGGGAAACGTTCCGTCAATCCGACGTAATCGCCCGTTTGAGCGGCGATGAATTCGTGGCCTTGGTCACCGAGGGGCCCGGGCGCAGTGTGGAAGCAATCTGCCGGCGTTTGCAATCGAAGCTCGCCGAGCACACCCGCGCCGATGGCCGGTACGGCTTGTCTTTGAGTGTGGGCGTGGCGTACTTCGACCCCCACGATCCGGTGGCGCTGCATGAGCTGTTGAGGCAGGCGGATATTGCGCTGTATCGGAAGAAGCGCGGGAAGCGGCCGGCATTCGATGCCATTGCTACGACCCCGGTGATCGCGCACGAACGCCCGGTCCATTCGACGATTCCCATGCGTGAAAGACATGAAAACCGGGCGAGTTGAATCCCGAACGGTCACCAATACCGTCGCCAGTCTCGAGACGGCCGAGGAGCCTGTTATCAGTGAGACCGTGGTTCTCGAGAATATCAGCGAGCATGGGGCCCGCGTCATTACACGCCGCGGATGGCCCGCGGGCAAACGAGTCATCATCCGCGATCAACTCGTGAACTTTCGGGCGGCGGCCGAAGTGGTCTATTGCGCGCCGCATAGTCCGCAGCGCTTTGCGGTCGGCGTGAAATTCGATCGGCCGGGCCGCGTGCGAGAGTGAGTGGAGCCGGGTTCCGGGGGGCCGCATGGGGTCAGGTCTGTCGTCAGGTGCAAAAGCCTGCGCAAGATGGCGCTCCGGAAGATGCTCGCACGACGATGTGACCGGCCACTTGCACCAAGCCGGTGAGTGCGGCCATCGCGTGCACCAAAGAGCTTGATGTCATCCCACCATAATGTCCTGATGCAATCAGAGGAGTAGGGGGGAATGAGCGAATTCCTAAAGTGGATGATGGTGCTCTCCGCCGGGCATGTCCTCGACTACGACGGTGCCAGGTCGACCGGTGGGAATCGCCAAAATCTTACCGCCGCGGTGCGGGTCTCGATGGGCGTGGCCAACGCGGTGCGCACGACCGCGCAGAATGTCCCCAGTTACGCGTCAAGGCTCGCCGCCACCCAGACGTTCACCGCCATCAACGGCACCACCGCCACCGATAACGGAGCACTAGGCGTCATCGATGTAGCCGGTGCGCCACAAACAAACCAGGCAATGACGCCCTCGGGAGGTGGGCGGGTTTCGCACGTATTGTTCAGCCTGACCGATCCTGTTGGCCATGCCCCACAGAGCGCCGGTAGCCATGCATTCGTCGGCACTTTTTCTAGCCGCAAGAGGGAGACAATACATTATTGCGAGCCTCAATCTTCATGGCGAGTGGATCAATACGGACGGCAAGGCATCGAATAAATGGCTTCAGGTTCCTCAATGCCAACCGCTGCAGGCTTCAAAGTGTGGTCCGCCTCAGAGATTGGAAACGCCTCCACGGCTCATTGCCTACCGCGGCTGGCGGGTGGACCGGTGGTGCTGTGCAGTCGTCGCCCGCAACGTCTGCACGCGTAAAAGCGACTCCCGGCAGCCCCGCTCGCGTCCATCGCAGCCAGCGGGTCACGTACTTGGAGGTAAGCTCAATGAACAGCTATCAAGGCCACGCGCCGCGCGACAATTATCTACTGGCTTCACTAGGCCATGTAGTACAAGAGCGGATTTTCCCTCACTTGCAGTTGGTGGAAATGCCTCTGGGAAAGGTCCTTCATGAATCCGGGGACGCCTTGCGCTACGTGTATTTTCCGGCCGACTGCATTGTCTCGCTGGTATACGTTTTGGAAACCGGCGCGTCGGCCGAGATTTCCGTCGTCGGGAATGAGGGCGTGATCGGCATCGCGCTGTTCATGGGTGGTGAAACAACGCCGAGCCGTGCACTCGTACAAAGCGCTGGAACGGCCTATCGGCTTCTCGGACAACGGCTCAAGGACGAGTTTCACGCAAGCACTGATTTGCAGTTGCATCTTCTTCGCTACACGCAGTCCTTGATCACGCAAATGGCGCAGACCGCAGTTTGCAATCGGCACCACACGCTCGAACAACAACTTTGCCGCTGGCTGTTGGGCTCTCTAGATCGGCTCTCTTCGAGCCAACTGACCATGACTCAGGAACTGATCGCCAACATGCTCGGCGTGCGGCGCGAGAGCGTGACAGCGGCTGCCGGCAAGCTGCAGAAGCGTGGCGTGATTGAGTATCGTCGCGGCAAAATTACGGTGCTGGATCGACCCAAGCTCGAGTCCCTATGCTGTGAATGCTACGCGGTCGTCAAGCTGGAGACCGACCGCCTATTACGGCCGCAAAGCGAATTGACCGTGCCATCGGCCAATGCGCGGCACCGGAGCAGAATGGCGCCTGGCGCATACCTTTGGCAAGCTGCACAATGACTTCCGCGGCGTCGACCGTGTAAGCATTCGCGTGATCGCAGCACTCCCCGAGCATCATGTTGGCGGCGAATTGCCAATCATGCGGCGATGGGGATTTTGAGAGATCAATTGCAATGCCGTTTCCAGGCATGGTGAGCGAGATTCGTATTCAATGATGAGGAATTGCCTGCGCGATTTGCCGGTGTGATGCCGGTGACGGAGCGGTGTGCGTATGCGAATCGCATTAGGTTGAGCATCGCTTTGTCGCCGGTGACGATGGCGTTGACGCCGCCGGCGACCGCGCACTCCAGAATGCGGCTTCTGACCTGCCAGCCACAATGACCCGTGAGTCCGAAGAGACCATGGCAGGGCGCGGATTCACGTGCAGCCCTGCGAAGACCGCACTAGAGCCCGCTTTCGACCGTCGAACCATCGGTGCGTTCGACGGCTGCCCGGCTCATGCGGCTCCACTTACGCCAAAGTGGCCTGGTGGCAACCCGGCTAGTTGCCGGACCCTTTGCTTGCGAGCGCAGCCCACCCGTTTACCACGACCATTGCCTTGGCAGCCGCCGCCTTGGCGCACTCCGCCTCGCTCGGTGTTCCACTCGGATAACGTATGACAAGCTCCCTGCAAGCGGTCTCGGCAACCGCCTTGACACGTCTCTCGGCTTCCATGAATCCCGCGTGCGAGGCGAGATCCAAGCCATTGAGAAGCACACCATAGCTGAGCGATACATCCTTGATCGGTATGCCAGAAGATGTCTTGCCAACCAATTTTGTAGTGACCGCTCGGGTCCCTTGGACCGTGATTTCCCCCATGTTCTCACTCTGGGCGACAGCCATGCCGCCAACCAACACCGATGCAACTGCTCCGACAGCAACGCTCATAATAATGGTCTTCATTCGCTTGACTCCTTCCCTCCGTGGCAACCTGTGCGCACCAGAACCAAAACGCCGTGTAGGCTCCTCGCATTGGAAAAGTAAGTCATTCCCGCGTGCAGCGGGACTCGTGCTTACCTGGTGGCACCTTCGGGTAATGCCTAACGATTTCGGCCAAACGTCGGAGCCGGCTCCATCGCCTCATTCGGGCGTCCAGGCTCATGGGAGCCCCCAATATGCCATCGAATGCTCTTGTTCCTTGCGGTCGCGCGTATTTGAGCCGCGCGGGTTTAGACTTGAGGGACGCCTGGCAAACTCACCAATGGTCGGCAAGTCATGACGTCCCGTCGGATTGAGGTGTGGATCAGCATGATCCGAGATGGCATGACACGGACCCAGGCAGGGAGGCTGCTGGGTGTATCGCTCATCGCGGGTTTGGGCATTCTCACCGGTACGTCGATGCTCGTTGGATGCGCATCGTCCCTCCCGAGGGCTTCGGCCTCGCCGGCTGCCGCCATTGATCGCTGCGAGTCGAAGAGCTTCGCGGAGCTTCCCGTCACGATGGAGAGTTTGCGTCCGATCGTCGTGGCGAAGATCAATGGGATCGACGCGCGTTTGGTCGCTGACAGCGGAGCCTTCTGGAGCATGCTCTCGCCGGCCTCGGCGGCGCAGTTTAGACTTTCGACCAGACCGCTGAACATCCGGTAACCGGCAGCTCGGTCGGTGGTCTTGGGCTCGGCGTCCGGAGCGCTGGTGGAGGCTCCGCGCCAATCGAGGTCGCGACGGTTCAAACGCTG
>VFSW01007204.1_pt1 | contig 16185 bp, 14 predicted proteins | sample 5358111 | NCBI WGS metagenome assembly VFSW01 (sample SAMN11554181, study PRJNA540505) | mine drainage metagenome | isolation source: sediment from site ElyBrook_90M | place: USA: Ely Copper Mine, Vershire, VT | collected 2017 | reverse complement strand
TCGTGGGGACCAATCTGATGAACCAGAACCTGAGTATTCAGCCTACCTTGCAGATTCGGCCAGGCTACTCATTCAACGTCCTTGTGAACAAGACGATGATCATGCCGATTTATGAATGAGCGTGTCCAATAAATGGCAGTTTTCTGAACGTATACGTCATACATGTCATTTTCAGAAGACGACTGCACCCTACAGGCAGGAAGTGGTCAAGGCGAATCAACGATGCAGTGACCGAAGCGCGGCACGACCCCGGATCCCTGGAGCGTTTACGCGCGACGTTCACCAAGGAGGGCATTCCCCCGGAATTCTTGTCACATTATGTGCCTGACGGGCCCTTTTGCATGTCTTAGACAGAATGACGGGTTAAGTGACAACTTTTGACGACCAGAACTCCCTGGCTCATACTGTCACATAATCGAACGTATATGTGACAGGTGAAACATGCTGATCGGCTACATGCGAGTATCGAAGGCGGATGGTTCCCAGGCCACCGACTTGCAGCGCGACGCGCTGATTGCGGCCGGCGTTGATCCGGCGCATCTCTACGAGGATCAGGCATCGGGCAAGCGCGAGGATCGTCCAGGCCTGGCAAGCTGCCTGAAAGCACTACGAGAGGGCGATATGCTGGTGGTGTGGAAGCTGGATCGGCTCGGGCGCGATCTTCGGCATCTGATTAACACCGTGCATGATCTGACCGGGCGTGGCGTTGGGCTCAAGGTGCTGACCGGCCACGGCGCGGCCATTGACACCACGACCGCCGCCGGCAAGCTGGTCTTCGGCATCTTCGCCGCGCTGGCCGAGTTCGAGCGCGAACTGATCGCTGAGCGTACCATCGCCGGGCTGGCCTCGGCGCGGGCACGCGGCCGAAAAGGTGGCCGGCCGTTCAAGATGACCGCCGCCAAGCTGCGCCTGGCGATGGCCGCGATGGGGCAGCCGGAAACCAAGGTCGGCGATCTGTGTCAGGAACTCGGCATCACGCGGCAGACCCTGTACCGGCACATTTCGCCGCAAGGCGAGCTGCGCCCGGATGGGGAGAGGCTGCTCTCCAGGGCCTGACAAACGGAAAGCGTGTTACGCCAAGGCGTGTAGCCCTTGGTAGCCGACGTACAGCCCAACCAGAACAATCAACCCGCCAGAGAAATACGGAGCCTTGCGGGCAAATTCGCCGAAACCACTCCAGCGCTTAGATACGTGCTTGACGCTCAGCGCTGCAAGTGCGCCGGAAGCTACCATCGTCAGAGCCAGACCGATACTGAAGCACAGCACAAGGGTCGCGCCTAGCGCGATCTTCTTCAATTGCAAGCACAGTAGCAGCACGGTGATCGACGCCGGACAGGGAATCAGCCCGCCCGTCAGGCCGAAGACGATGATTTGCCCAGTTGTCACTTCGCGGCCGGCAAAACGGCGGCGAATGTCGTTGGCGTGGGCCAGCTCGTGCGGGTCTTGGTAGCCAGGTGCCGATACGTCCAGCCCTTCGTAGTCCTTGATGGCGTGGTGATGGTCATCGTGCTCGACGAATTCCACATCGTAGTCGTGGCTGTGGTGATCATGGCCCAGCCGCAGACGGGCAACGAACTCGTGCGGCTCGGGAATCTCCTGCTCTGATTCGACGAAACCATCAACGTTGAACGAAAGTGAACGTCTGACGGCTGCCGTCCGGCCGCTCCGTCTCGATTTTCACCTGGTCAGCCGCCCACACATGACCATGCTTGCTTTCCCGGTACAGGCGAAAGCGTGGTGGAACACCCTTCTCGAACACTACCAATCGCACCAAGCCATGGCCGGTGTCGATGTGCTTGGCTTCATCGTGGTGGTGATCGTGGTCATGGCTGTGGTCGTGGAAGCACGCACGTTGGTCACGCCAGGTACGCCAGATCATCCAGGCCGCGACACCGATGATGAGTACGGCCGAAGCAACTTGGAAGTATGGCTCGGTCGCCTCGGCGTTCCAGTTGCGGCCGAAATACAGTCCAGCCATCGCCACGGCCCACACCACGGCCGTGTGCGAGAGGGTCGCCGACAGGCCCAGCAAGACGGCTTGCGTCAGCGTGCCGCGAATGGCGACGATGAAGGCTGCCATCATCGTCTTTGAGTGCCCTGGCTCCAAGCCGTGCAGCGCGCCCAGCAAGATCGCACTGGGGATGAACAGCCAGGCATTGCCTTGCTGCAAGAGGGTAGAAAACTCGGTCATGGGGATTCACTGGCTGTATTGTGGATGGCCGTCAATATACTACCCCCCAGTTTAAGTATGCTACTCTCCAGTATAGTTTTTATCGTTGGAGCATGAGTACCAATGGCCCACACCATTCGAGACAAAGCCAAGCTGCTGACCCGCGTAAGACGCATTCAAGGTCAGGCGGCCGCCTTGGAAAAGCAACTTGCCGAGGAAGGTGATTGCATTGCCGTCCTGCAACAGATCGCAGCGATCCGGGGAGCCGTCAACGGCTTGATGGCCGCCGTGATTGAAGGCCACTTGACCGATCACGTTGTCAAGGAACCGGCGCTGGAACAGCGACAGAAAGACCTAGAGGTCGTGCTCCAGGTCATCAATTCCTACCTCAAGTAGGACATGAAGTGGCCGGGCACACAGAAGGATCAAAGAGTGGAAGAAAGTAAGAATAAGAACGAAGCCGAATTGGTGGCTGTAATCGCCACCCGGTCGAAGGGCTGGCTCAACCGCACCGTCGCCGGCGCTGGGATCACCAGCGCCCTGGGTGACTTCTGCTACGAGACGACGACCGTTATCCTGCCTGGCTTCCTTGCCGTGCTCGGACTGCCGGCCAGCGTACTCGGCACCATCGAAGGTATCGCTGATGCCGTGGCCAGCTTCACCAAGATGGCGTCAGGCTACGTCGCGGACAAGCTGGGCCACCGCAAGCTGTTGGTCCTCGTGGGCTATGGCCTGACGCCACTCGGGCAGGCGCTGATTGCACTGGCGGCCGGGTGGCCGCTGATCTTGCTTGGCCGCATGGTTTCCTGGTTCGGCAAGGGGCTGCGCGGGCCGCTACGCGATGCCATTGTGATCCAAGCGGTGACGCCGGAAACCAAGGGCCGAGCCTTCGGATTCCACCGAGCTGCCGACACCATTGGCGCAGTCCTCGGCCCGCTATTGGGTGTCGCTCTGTTGGGATGGGCGCAAGGACTGCATTGGGACGGCGCGGCCGGCCCGTTCCGGCTTGTGCTGTGGCTGTCGGTCATTCCTGGCGCGCTGGCCGTGCTGGCCTTCCTGACGCTGGTTCGGGACCCACAACACTCGCCCAATCCGGCGCTCAAGTTCTTCAGCTCGTTGCGCACTCTGCCAGCGCGCTTCAAGCGCTATCTCGGCGCAGTCGGTCTGTTCGGCATCGGCGATTTCTCGCACTCGCTGCTGATCCTGGCCACGACCACCCTGCTCACACCCTCGATGGGCGTGGTGAAGGCCGCTCAGGTCGCCGGCTTGCTCTATGTCTGGCGCAACGTGGTGCAGGTCGTACTGTCCTACCCGGTCGGCGCCATGGCGGATCGTGTCGGCCATCTACGCATGTTGGTCGGCGGGTATGTGCTTGGTGCCCTCACGGCCGTCCTGACGGCGCTTGCCTTCTGGTTTTCGGTGGACAGCGTGCCGCTGCTCGCCGCCATCTTCTTCGTCGCAGGCTTATACGTGACCGTCGAGGAAGCGCTGGAATCCACGGTGACGGCGGAAATGGTGCAGGCCGACACCCTGGTGATGAGTTACGGCGCGTTGGGCATGGTCAACGGCACGGCCAAGTTCATCTCCAGCGCCACGGTTGGTGTGGTGTGGACCGCTGTCTCGCCGACTCTCGGTTTTGGTTTGGCGGCTTTGCTGATGACGGCTGGGACGCTGGCCTTGCTCCGCGTCGGGAACGAGTAGCGTGCGGAGACAACCATTATGACAAAACGACTAATCTCGAACGCCAAACAATGGGCGCGAACCATCAAGCGGGACGTGCACGCGGTATGGCTTGCCGCTCGTGATCCACGCACCCCATGGTTCGCAAAGGTGCTTGCGCTGGTTGTCGCTGCCTATGCCGTCTCGCCCATCGACTTGATCCCCGACTTCATTCCCGTGCTTGGCTATGTTGATGACATCATCATTGTCCCGCTCGGGGTCATGCTGGTCGTGAGGCTTATCCCGCCAGAGGTAATGAACGAGCACCGGGAAACCGCCGCCAAGGCCACAGAGCGTCCGGTAAGCCGCACGGCGGCGGGCGTGTTTATCGCAATCTGGATCGTCTGTGCCACCTTCTTGGTCAGACTGTTCTTGTGAATCGGTCTAGCCGTGGCCCAGCAGGTGCAACCAGGTTCTGACATTCGTGCAGTCGTCTTCTGAAAATGACATGCCGAACGGCTGCCAGAAACACCATAATCTGTTAAAATTCCCATCAATTTTTCAACATCCGGCAACTGTCAATGAATCAACGGATCGGATATGCACGCGTTTCGACAGATGACCAGAACCTGGACCTGCAGCGCGACGCGTTGCGCCTGGCTGGGGTTGGTTCCATCTACGAAGAGGCGGCGAGCGGCAAGACTGCTGTTCGACAGGAACTTGACCATTGTCTGAAAGCGCTGCGAGCGGGGGACACCCTCGTGGTGTGGAGACTGGATAGGCTCGGGCGTAGCCTGCCTGACCTTGTGCAGATCGTCGCGGGCTTGGAGGGAAAGGGGATTGGCTTCGAGAGCATCACCGAGAAGATCGAGACCACCAGTGCGGCTGGGAAGCTGGTCTTCCATGTGTTCGCGGCGTTGGCAGAGTTCGAGCGCAACCTGATTCGGGAGCGAACACAGGCTGGCTTGGTCGCTGCACGGGCACGTGGCCGCTCTGGAGGACGCAAGCCGAAACTGGATGCGCGACAAATTAGGGAGATCAAGCGCCTGATGTCTGACCCAACTATTCCGGTAGGTCAAATCGCGGAGCGTTACAAGGTCTCACGGACAACCATTTACAAGGTGGCCCCCCGCAGTGCCGTGCTGGCTAGTGAGCCTCAGTCCGACGCAAACTGGAAGAAGTCACATAGGCAAGATGCCGCATGAACGCAGTAGAAATCGAACAAGCTATCACAGACCTTGCGGAGCACCCCTTTGATCCCGCAGAGTTCCCCTATGCCTTCCTTGAAGCCTTCGGTAACAAGGCAACTACCATCAAGCGCCTGCGCGCTGGGGCATCGAACAAGTCCGACCTGGGCGGCGTTCTCCAGACAAGCAACATCCACATTCTGACCTGCAATGCGGGCCAAGTCACAACGACGCTCAAGGCCCTCAAGGACAGCCCGGCCACTGCCAAGGGCAAGGCCAAGTTCGTGCTCGCCACCGATGGCGCTGACTTCGAGGCCGAGGACCTGAGCAGTGGCGAGACGGTCGCCTGCGCCTTCAAGGATTTCCCGGACCACTTCGGCTTCTTTCTGCCGCTGGCGGGCATTAGCACTGTCCGCCAGATCAGCGAGAACGCCTTTGACATCCGGGCGACCAGCCGCCTCAATCGCCTCTACGTCGAACTCTTGAAGGACAACCCCGATTGGGGCAAGGCCGAGCGCCGCCACGACATGAACCACTTCATGGCGCGGCTGATTTTCTGCTTTTTCGCCGAGGACACCGATATTTTTATCGGCAAGGGCCGCTTCACCGAAACCGTGGCGCAGATGAGCGCGAAAGACTCGTCCAATACGCACGAGGTCATCGAGACGCTGTTCCGCGCCATGAACACTAAGCGCGTGGACCGGGCCGCCGCCAAGACTCCCCGCTGGGCCGATGATTTCCCCTACGTTAACGGCGGCTTGTTTTCCGGCAGCATGGACGTGCCGAAGTTCAGCAAGATCGCCCGTTCCTATCTGCTGCACGTCGGCGGCCTCGACTGGACCAAGATCAACCCTGACATCTTCGGCTCGATGATCCAGGCCGTTGCCGAAGATGAGGAGCGCGGTGAGCTGGGGATGCACTACACGAGCGTCCCCAACATCCTGAAGGTGCTGAACCCGCTGTTCCTCGACGACCTGCGTTCCAAGCGGGAAGAGGCGGGTGACAACCCTCGCACGTTGCTGAACCTGCGCAAGCGCATGGCGAAGATCAGGGTCTTCGATCCGGCCTGCGGCTCTGGTAACTTCCTGGTTATCGCCTACAAGGAAATGCGCGCCATAGAGGCCGAGATCAACAAGCGGCGTGGCGAGCCGGATCGCGCATCCGACATTCCAGTTACCAATTTTCGTGGGATCGAGTTACGCGATTTCCCGGCGGAGATCGCGCGCCTCGCGCTGGTGATCGCCGAGTATCAGTGCGACGTGCTGTACCGGGGGCAGAAACTGGCTCTGGCCGAGTTCCTGCCCTTGCGCAACGAGAACTGGATTACCTGCGGCAACGCGCTGCGGCTCGACTGGCTGAGCATTTGCCCGCCAACTGGCACCGGCGTGAAGATAATGGCTGATGACTTGTTTGAGACGCCCCTAGACCAAGCGGAAATCAACTTTGATAACGAAGGCGGCGAGACTTACTTGTGCGGCAATCCTCCTTACCAAGGAAGCGTCGGTCAGACACCACAGCAGAAGGATGACATGGCGCGAGTCTTCGCCCCCCTGCTAAAGACCTACAAGGATTTGGACTACGTTGCAGCATTCGTTCTCAAGGCAGCTCAGTTCAACAATTTAACTGGGGCGGCAAGCGCATTCGTAACGACAAACTCCATCACCCAGGGAGAGCAAGTTGCGATGCTATGGCCACTTGTATTCAAAGAGCGCAACACGATCAACTTTGCGCACACGTCATTTTTGTGGAGCAACCTCGCAAGCAACAAAGCTGCTGTTACGTGCGTAATTCTTGGGCTAACGACAACCACAAGCTCTGAAAGGCAGCTGTTCGGTGAAGGTACTGTCAGGTCTTGCGCCAATATTAGTCCGTATCTAGTTGCTGCCGACACCGTGATTGTCACTAAGAGATCGAGTGCACTCTCTGCCATCGGACATATGCAGTCGGGAAACAAACCGACTGATGGTGGCCATCTGACGCCAACCTCTGAGGAGAAGGAGCAAATTGTTGCGGCAAGCCCCAATGCCAGACGCTTCCTAAAGCGATATGTTGGATCGCGCGAGTTGATAAACGGTGGTGGTCGTTGGTGCATATGGATCGAAGATGCTGATTTTGATGAAGCAAATCGCATCAGTGTTCTTCGTGACCGCTTCGAGAAGGTTCGTGAAATGCGCTTGAGTAGCAACGGAACTCAAGCCAACGAAAACGCCGACACGCCGCACCGCTTCGTTTTTGCCCCCCATAGTCACCACGCTGCAATCGCAGTTCCAAATGTGTCGTCGGAACGAAGGTTGTTTCTCCCGTGCGAGATGACTGGATATGATACCGTTGTTTCCAATCTTGCATCTGTGATTTACGACGCGCCCATTTGGAACTTGGCGCTGATTGCATCGCGTCTGCACCTTGTTTGGATCGCCACCGTTTGTGGAAGGCTAAAGACCGATATTCGCTATTCCAATACTCTTGGCTGGAACACATTTCCGGTACCGACGCTGACCGAGAAGAACAAGGCCGATCTCAAGCGCTGCGCCGAGGACATCTTGCTCGCGCGGGAGCATCATTTCCCCGCGACGATCGCCGACCTCTACGATCCCGAAGCCATGCCCGCCGACCTGCGCGCGGCGCATGAGCGCAACGACGAAGTGCTGGAGCGCATCTACATCGGTCGCCGCTTCAAGAACGACACCGAGCGGCTGGAAAAGCTGTTTGACCTATACACCAGGATGACCGCTTCGGCTGCACCGGCCAAGGGCAAAAAGCGCAGAGCGGGAGCCGGCGCATGAGCACCCTTACGGAAGTCGATAAACGCTATCTTGAGAAAATCCTTGAGATGGAAGGCGGCTACCTTCTCGATTACAACGATATGACTTTCGGTCAGTTCTTTAATCGTCATGGGGTCGATATTCACGGCACGAAGTACCAGACCTACGGAACCTCTAAGGCCAAGAAAATGCGCGCGTTCTGGGAGAACGAGCCTGACGCCTTGGTTGGTAAGGTATTGTCTGAAATGCTTGATGTGTACGAGGCCAACTGCAAGCTGAACAATAAAGGAATTGATGCAGCCGTTCTTCAAGAGTCGCGGAAGAGCGCTGCCCGGCTTTGGGGAAAGCCTCAGCCCGCGCCAACTTCAAAAACTGGTGATGATTTCTTGAACTGTGAGTTCACGATACCCAACATCCAAAATCTTCCGATTGAAGCCTCGGCTGTACCAATTATTGAAAGCCGCCTTGCCGAAGCGCGGAAAGCACTAGGGGCAGGTGCACATCTTTCGGTGATCTTTCTTTGCGGAAGCGTGCTTGAGGCAGTTCTGCTTGGGGCCGCGCAGAAAGAGCCCGCCCGCTTCAATCAGGCAGCCGCCAGCCCAAAGGCCAACGATGGCAAGGTAAAGCATTTTCCATATTGGAGCCTTGCCCAATTTATTGATGTCGCCTGCGAAATTGGCTTACTCAAACCAGACGTGAAGAAATTCAGCCACGGCCTGCGGGATTTTCGCAACTATATTCACCCTTATGAGCAGATGGTGTCACGCTTCACGCCGGACGAGCATACGGCGAAGCTCTGCTTTCAGGTTCTAAAAGCAGCACTTGCAAGCGTTGCAGGGGAGAGAAAATAATCATGGAAACAAAATCCATCCCCTCTATTTCCGTCGCCTACGCCCGCAACGGCGCATCGACCAAGGCCAATGCCCTTGGGATGCGGCCCATGCAGGAGCGTGCCTACGAGAAGCGTGGCGAGCAGTACCTGCTCATCAAGTCGCCGCCCGCGTCTGGCAAGAGCCGCGCCCTCATGTTCGTTGCGCTCGACAAGTTGCGGAATCAGGGCTTGAAGCAAGCCATCATCGTCGTGCCGGAGAAGGCTATCGGGGCCAGCTTCAACGATGAGCCGTTGTCCCAATTAGGCTTCTGGTCCGACTGGCAGGTCGAGCCGAAGTGGAATCTGTGCAACGCCCCCGGCAACGACAATGGCGGCAAGGTCAAGGCACTCGACGCGTTCCTCAAAGGCGGCGACAAGGTGCTGGTCTGCACCCATGCGACGTTCCGCTTCGCGGTCGATGCCTACGGTGTGGAGGCTTTCGACGACCGGGTGATCGCGGTCGATGAGTTCCACCACGTTTCGGCCAACCCAGACAACAAACTCGGCCTGCACCTGGGGCAGTTCATCGCACGGGGCAAGACCCACATCATCGCCATGACCGGCTCTTACTTCCGGGGCGATGCCGAGGCCGTGCTCGCCCCGCAGGACGAGTCGAAGTTCAGTACCGTCACCTACACCTACTACGAACAGTTAAACGGCTACGAGTACCTCAAGCAACTCGACATTGGCTACTTCTTCTACAGCGGACCTTACGTCGATGACATCCTCAATGTCCTCGACCCCGCCGAGAAAACGATCATCCACATCCCCAACGTCAATTCACGCGAGAGCACGAAGGACAAGATGCGGGAGGTCGAGCACATCATCGAGGCGTTGGGTGCGTGGGACGGCGTCGATCCCTCGACCGGCTTCCAGATCGTCAAGCGGCCCGATGGCCGCGTGCTGCGAATCGCCGATCTTGTCGATGACGATGCCACGAAGCGCGACCGCGTGTCCGCCGCCCTCAAAGACCAGGCGCAGAAGAACAACCGGGACTACGTAGACATCATCATCGCGCTGGGCATGGCGAAGGAAGGCTTCGACTGGATATGGTGCGAACACGCGCTCACGGTTGGTTACCGCGCCAGCCTTACCGAGATCGTGCAGATCATCGGCCGCGCGACCCGCGACGCGCCGGGAAAGACCCGCGCTCGGTTCACCAACCTGATCGCCGAGCCGGATGCCTCCGAGGAAGCCGTTACCGAGGCCGTCAACGACACCTTGAAGGCCATCGCCGCGAGCCTCCTGATGGAGCAGGTCCTCGCCCCGCGCTTCGAGTTTAAGCCCAAGAACGCGGACAGCGGCCCGACGCCTGGCTTCGACTACGGCGAGGGCGGCTACGACCCCGACAAGTCCAACGTCGGCGTTAATCACCAGACGGGACAGGTGCAGATCGAGATCAAGGGCCTTGCTGAGCCCAAGGGCAAGGAGGCTACGCGCATCTGCCAGGAAGACCTGAACGAGGTGATTGCCACCTTCATTCAGGACAAAACCGCTATTGAGCGCGGCTTGTTTGATGAAGAACTGGTGCCGGAGGAACTGACGCAGGTCCGCATGGGCAAGATCATCAAGGACAAGTATCCTGAGCTTGACGCGGAAGATCAGGAAGCTGTGCGCCAGCACGCCATCGCCGCCCTCACCCTGACGCAGCAGGCAAAGCAGCTTGCGACGGACGGCAAAAGCGACGAGGTGATTCCCCGCACCGCCTTGATCGACGGTGTGCGCCGCTTTGCGATGGACGTGCGCGAACTGGACATCGACCTCATCGACCGCATCAACCCGTTCGGCGAAGCCTACGCCATCATCGCAAAGACCATGAGCGAGAACAGTTTGAAGCAGGTCGCGGCGGCCATCTCGGCCAAGCGAACGAGCCTGACGCCGGACGAGGCGAAGGAGATGGCTGTTCGTGCCGTCCAGTTTAAAAAGGAGCGCGGACGCATTCCGGCACTCGATTCCCAGGATGCGTGGGAGCGACGCATGGCCGAAGGCGCGGCCGCCTTCATGCGTTTCAAGGCGGAGGGACGCTATGAGTGACTCAGATCTTGACGAACTCGCTGCGGAACTTGCCGAGTTCGCACCACCCGAGAAGAAGGACGGACGCCCGGCCAGCGAGGAGCGCGTTATCGCGGGCTTCGAGGAAATCCAACGCTTCACCGAGAAGTACGGGCGTGTGCCGCTGCACGGTGAAGACCGCGACATATTCGAGCGCCTTTACGCCGTGCGGCTTGACCGCTTGCGCGTGCTCCCGGATTGTCGCGCCCTGCTTGAGCCGCTGGACCATCAGGGCTTGCTTGCCGCTGCGCCGACCGTTCCCGCTCCGGCGGAGGAAACCATTGACATCGACGACCTGGCCGCCGAGCTGGCGGGCGTCGCCGACCCGGACGACATCACGGTCCTGCGCTATGTCCGCACCAGTGCAGAGAAGCGTGCCGCCGAGGAGATCGCGGATCGCAAGCCCAGTGAGGACTTCGAGACCTTCCGGCCCCTGTTCGAGCGAGTTCAAACGGAAGTCAAGACGGGCTTGCGCCAGTCCCAGTCCATAGAGGCGGGCCGCCGTGCGATTGAAGCCGGGGATTTTTTCGTCCTCGATGGCATCACGCTCTACGTCGCCGAGGTCGGCGAGCCGCTGAAAACCACCGCTGGAGAAGTAGACCGCCGCCTGCGTGTCATCTTCTCCAACGGCACTGAGAGCAATCTGCTGCTGCGCTCGCTTCAACGCGCGTTCTACAACGACCCCGCCGCGCGGCGGCTGGCCTCGCCAGAGAGCGGGCAACTCTCCTTCGGCGGGGAGCTTGAGGCCGATGATGTCGAAAGCGGAACGATCTACGTACTGCGCTCCCTGTCTGATCATCCCTATGTCGCGCTGCACCGCGACATCATCCACAAGGTGGGCGTGACCGGCGGGAGGGTGGAGACGCGCATCGCCAATGCCGAGAACGAAGCGACCTACCTGCTGGCAAAAGTCGAGATCGTTGCGACCTACAAGCTTGCGGGGATCAATCGCACCCGGATGGAGAACCTGTTCCACAGGCTGTTCGCACCCGCGCGGTTGAACATCACCATCAACGACCGCTTTGGTCATCCTGTGCAGCCTGAGGAATGGTTCCTAGTGCCGCTCCATGTGATCGACGAAGCGGTTCAGCGCGTTCTAGATGGATCGATTACCGAGGTTATCTATGACCCGAAGACTGCTCGATTGGTGGGCTACGCGCAGACACATGATCTGATGTTAGATGGCCCGAGTATCAAATCAACGAAGGAGGGCGCTTGACATGTTTTCTATGAAACACAAGCTCCCGCAGTGGCCCAGGATCGCGGGACCGTTAGCATATGAGGAGAAGCGATGATGGAAAGTCTGCCGCCAAAGCAGTCAGGGGCTCGATCCGTTGTCTTCACAGAAGGGGCCCAGTGGGTACGTGCAGACTTTCATCTGCACACCCGAGCAGACGGCGAATTCAAGTACACAGGCGATGACAACTTCTACAACAGCAACTATGTGGAAGCGTTGGAGAAAGCGGGCATCCGACTTGGCGTCGTTACCAATCACAATAAGTTCGACTTCGATGAGTTCAAAGCACTGCGCAAGACGGCCCAGAAGAAGGGTATTGCGCTGCTGCCGGGCGTCGAGTTGTCGGTCAACGACGGGGCCAATGGCATCCACACACTTGTTGTGTTCTCGGGCGAATGGATTGATGAACACAACTACATCAACCCCTTTCTGACCAGCGCATTTGAAGGCAAGACGCCTGCTCAGTACGAGCAGGAGAATGGCCGCACCTCCTGGTCCCTTCTGGAGACGATCAAGAAGTTGGAAAGCTATCACCGGGATTTTTTCCTCGTCTTTGCCCATGTTGAAGCACCGAGCGGCTTGTGGGCGGAGCTGGATGGCGGCCGACTCACTGAGTTGGGGCAGAGCAAATTCTTCCGGCGCAAAACACTGGCTTTTCAGAAGGTTCGCACGCACGATGGCGCAGGCAAAGACAAACCTTGTCGCACCAAGATTCAAAGCTGGCTGCAGAACTGGTACCCCGCAGAACTAGAAGGTAGCGACCCCAAGTGCATCGACGAAATCGGTCAGGGCAAAACCAGTTACCTGAAGTTGGGCGAGCTTTCCTTCGAGGCGGTCAAGTTTGCCTTGAGCGATCCCGCTGCGCGGGTGTCCATCGAGCAGCCCAAGCATCAGGCGTCGCACATTCGCAGCATCCACTTCGATGGCGGCATCCTCGACGGGCAAACGCTGCATTTCTCTCCCGAACTCAACACGTTCATCGGCATCCGTGGCAGCGGCAAGTCGTCCATCCTGGAGGCGGTGCGCTACGCCCTCGACATTCCACGGGGCGAAAAGGCGCAGGACACCAAGTACAAGGATGAGCTGATTCGTCACACTCTCGGCAGCGGTGGCAAGGTGACGCTGACAGCCTGCGATGTGTACGGACAGGAATTCACCATCTCCCGCATCTTCCGCGAAGCGCCGAACGTCTACTTGGGCGGCAAGTTGCAGCCCGGCGTGTCGATCCGGGAAACCGTACTGCGTCGTCCGATCTACTTCGGTCAGAAAGACCTCTCCAGCACCGGCGAAGGCTTTGAGACAGATTTGGTGGAAAAACTGGTTGGCGAGAAACTCCGTGTGCTGCGCGACGAAATCGAAGTCCAACGTCAGCACGTGCGCGAAGCCGCTCAGCGCTGGCTCAAACTCAGCAATACCGCCGAACTCAAGCGGGACTACGAAACCCAGCTCACCGATGCCAACTTCCGGCTGAAAAAGTTCGAAGAGTACGGTGTCGCCGACAAACTCCAAAAGCGTCTAGGCTTCCAGCAGGATGCCGCAGCGCTCGCACGAATGAAAGAGCGGGCAGACAACTTCATCCTCGCCTTGGGGCAATTGATCGCCGAGCACGAGGACGAGTTGCGTAACGCCATAAGTTACGTGTCCAAGCAGAACCCGGACTTCTTCACGGCCTACTACACCGAGTTTTCCGACCTCGTTGCCAAGGTCAATCAGCTCAAGCAGATCGAGCAAGAAGCGCGTACCATTGCGGGTCGCCTCAAGACCAAACAGGGCGACTTTGAGGGTGCAAGCAAGAACCTTCAGGAAGAGTTCGCACAAGTCGAGCGGCAACTGGCTCAGGAACTCAAGCAAACCGGCATGACTGCTATCCAGCCGGACGACTTCCTGGCCCAGCAACAACGCAAGACCAAAGCGGAGCAAATGCTTCAGGCGCTGACCAAGCAGGAATCACAGCAGACCAGTATCCGCGATGCCTTGTTCGCCGAAATCGATAAGCTCAACGAGCTTTGGCTATGCGAATTCAATACCATCAAGGCCGAGCTAGATCGCGTGAACGCCGGCCACACCGCCTTGCAGATCGAAGCCGACTTCAAGGGCGACAAGGAAGCGGCCATCGGCTTCATGCAGCAGCTCTTCAAGGGCAGCAACATCCGCGAGACCACCCTGCGCGCGATCATGGAGGATTACGCCGACTTCGGCGGGCTGTTGCGCGCCCTGCCGGGGGCGTTGGCCAAAGCCGGCAGCACCCCCGAGGTCTTCGAGAAGACCTTCATGCAGAATCTGGTCGAGTTTGTCACCTGGCAGGTGCCCAACCGTTTCATCATCCGCTATCGCGGCAAGGAGCTGAAACATCACTCGCTCGGGCAGAGGGCTTCGGCGCTGCTGCTGTATGTGCTCAGCCAACGCCAGAACGACGTGATCATCATCGACCAGCCGGAAGACGATCTGGACAACCAGACCATCTACGACGATGTGATCAAGCTTCTGCGCGAGATGAAACCGCACGCTCAATTCATCTTCGCCACTCACAACGCCAATTTCCCGGTGTTGGGTGACGCGGAGCAGGTGCATGCTTGCCAATACCAGGATGAAAAAATCGCCGTACAAAGCGGCAGCATCGACGCTCGCGCGGTGCAGGCCGCCATCATCAACATCATGGAAGGAGGCCAGGAAGCCTTCAACCGCCGCAAAGAGGTTTACAACCTATGGAAACCACAGAGTTAATTGACCTGCTCAGCCGGGGCGAGGACAGCCACCATCAGTTCAAGGAGAACTTTACCAATCCGGATGCGTTGGCGGCCGAGATCGTCGCCTTCAGCAACACCGCTGGCGGGAAGATTTTCATTGGCGTACAAAACACTGGCTCAGTGCTTGGCTTGTCAGGCGCAGACATTGACCGCTTGAACCAGCTCATTTCAAACAGTGCATCCCAGAACGTGCGGCCCGCTGTGAACCCACTCACAGAGAACGTGTCGCACCCGAATGGCATCGTGATGGTGGTTTCTATTCCGGAAGGCGTCAGCAAGCCCTATATGGACAAGAACGGCGCTATCTGGGTGAAAAACGGCTCGGACAAGCGGCGCGCCACTTCGCGCGAAGAAATCCAGCGCCTGTTCCAGCAGGCGGGCTTGGTGCACGCCGACGAAACACCCGTAGCGGGCTTGAGTGCAGGCGATGTAGACATGCCTTATTTCGAAGCCTTCTTCGAGCAGCAATTCGACGAGCCGCTCGCCCAGCACAACCAGCCGCTGCCGCAGTTGCTGAGTAACATGAACCTGATGAACCAGGGGCAACTCAATGTGGCGGGTAGCCTGCTGTTCGCCAAGTCGCCTCACTACGCGTTACCTGCCTTTATCGTCAAGGCTGTCGCCTTTGTTGGCTCCCAGATCGAGGATGAGCGCTACATCGACAGCCGCGACATCACCGGCAAACTGGCCGATGTCTTCCAGCAGACGCTGGGCTTCATCGTTGCCAACACCCGCACCACGCAGGGCGAGCAGGGCTTCAATTCCCAAGGTCAGCCTGAGATTCCACGCGTCGTCTGGGAAGAACTGGTCGCCAACGCGCTTATCCACCGCGACTACTTCATCAGCGCCCCAGTGCGCGTACTGGTTTTTGCGGATCGCGTCGAGATCATCAGCCCCGGCCACCTGCCCAACAACCTAACCATCGAGAATATCAAGGCTGGTAACTCGAATATGCGCAACCCGATTCTGGCGTCCTTTGCCGCCAAGCTCCTTCCTTATCGCGGGCTGGGCAGCGGCCTTCTGCGCGCACTGCGGGCCTGGCCGCAGATCGACCTCATCGATGATCGTGCTGGCAATCTGTTTAAGGCCATCGTGGTCCGGCCCCTCAGTGTGCTGGATGTTGCGAGAAGATCTACCTTGGATGAGGCGCGTCCCGGATGATTGTTCTCGTCTATAAGGGTAGGCATGAAATTCGCGCTATTGCTGGTGTTTTTGTGACCGTTGACAATCGAATGGGGATGATCGGCAGCCCCCGGCAACTGCCCACATCTATTTACAACCCAGCAACAATGTGGTTTCTTCGTCCGGTGAGCGATGACCTTTTGCCTTGCTCAGGGTGAGATAGGCCCTATTTGCGGCTGAGTGACGGTTACTTTTTCCGACATGACCAGAGGTAGCAGTTCGTTGTTTCTTCCGCTCAGTAACCTTTCTTCCCTGTGGATCCGCTGCCGAACGGCTTCTCTCGTAATGCCCAGAAACTTTGCAGCATCCCGTCGCGAC
>VFSW01007203.1_pt1 | contig 16187 bp, 14 predicted proteins | sample 5358111 | NCBI WGS metagenome assembly VFSW01 (sample SAMN11554181, study PRJNA540505) | mine drainage metagenome | isolation source: sediment from site ElyBrook_90M | place: USA: Ely Copper Mine, Vershire, VT | collected 2017 | reverse complement strand
TTGAGCGTCGCGGAGAGCTGGGCGAAGTTGAGCATCCAGTGGATCTTCCAGTGCCGGTCGTGGATGTCGAGGGCGTCCTCGAGCAGAACCGCCAGCTGGGCGAGGCTCATCTTGGGAGCTTCGTCGAACTTCGACTCGAGATAGGCGAAGTTGTGCTCCATCTCCGGGCGAAGGCGGTCCTTCCACCACGTCGCGAACTCGTCGCCGTAGGTGGGGAGCACGAAGCCCAGGTACGTGCCGATCTTGGCCGCGTAGTCGGCCTGCTGCGGGACGATCGGCGTCGTGGTGTAGTCGTATTCGCAATCGGCGAAGGTCGTCAGGCCGGCCTGGGCCGGAATGGCGGCCGTGTAGAGGTAGCCGTTGACGATCTTCGCGATCCAGTCCGTCGCGAACGGGGTGCCGAAGCGGCGGAACATGTGATCGCAGCTGAGCCACCACCCGCCGATGTCGTAGTACATCGGGCTGATCGGATGCGGGCAGTGAAGGTCGTCGTAGACCCAGAACAGCTCCTTCTCGGTATCGGACTCCCACTTGACCGGGAAGTCGGCGTCACCGAGGAACTGACCCAGGATCTCTTCTCCGGGGCCCACCAGCTTGGTGGTTTCCTTAATGGCTTCCGCCATTGCCTTGCCTCCACAAACAGGTTGCGGTGGATTCGGGCCCTGCCATGGTTCGGTCTCGGCCTGCCATGGGGGGCGAATGGGGCACGTTCTCGACGCAATGAGTGGTGCTCGTCGCGGGACGTCGGCCTGGTGGTTCCACTACGCCGACCGAGGAGCTCTCGCTGTGACGGGCAGCGAGAGTCCCTGACGGTTGTGGCGGCGTGACAAATACGACTGCCGGCCCATGAGAGCTGACGGGCGTCAAGAAGCCGAACGACGCGGAAAACCGGCTCGACGGTTCTACGGCCGAACCGGCTGCTCCGCGACGGTGCTCTTGGTCACCTGGCGCGGGAACAGGATCACGATGTTGAACCATCCGAGGAACGCGCCGAGGAGTCCGCCCATGATGGCGGCGATGGCCGAGAAAGCGATGTTCCAGTAGAGGGCCACGTCGGAGCTGAAACCGAAGTCGTTGAACCAACCCAACGCCGACCCGCTAACGACACTCCCAGTGAAGAACACGCCCAGGAAGACTGAGACGCCATTGAAGAACGGCAGTGACCAGGCCCCGTTGACCGGCATCCACTTCATCGCGTAGATCAGCACACAGAAGCCAACGAAGAACGCGATGTAGAGCGCCGTGTTGTCTTTGGTCAGCTGCTGCAGGCCGAAGTCTAGGACGGTACCTGAGCCGAGGGCCTTGCTGAGCGCTGCGTAGACCTCGCAGATGATCGCGCCGCCTACAACGCCCAGGACGTACGCAGGGACCATGTTCTTGAGAATGGACGGCTTCGCCCCCAGGGCGAAGTACTCGGCCCACACGATGAACGCCGCCCAGAGCGGGAAGTTCAACTTGCCGAGCCAGATGCCGAACGGCAGGCTCACGACGACCGTGATTGCAACGGCCAGCCAGAGCGGAATCGTGTTCTTTGTCTCCACACCGAACCTCCATCTCCTGCCAGCCAGGCCGGCTGGACGACCGAGCAAAGCTCGTGCAGGTCCGCTCGCCGGAGAGCGCACGCCCGTTTGTCGCGGCATGGCCGCGGGGGCTCACGGACGCCGTCAGACGCTTGGAACGAGACGGTCTGCCGGGTGGGAACACTCCAGCCGTGACTCCCCGTGATCAAGAGCCAAATGGCACTTTTCATCGATTATCGATTATTGATGCTTGGCGGTGATCCATTTTGGATGGCTTGGAGGTGCCGATGGCGCTGGTCGATTGCCCGCTTGCGCGGACCGCTCAGCTGGGTGAGACGGACTACTGGAACGACTCATGCGCGACGGATGAGCTCGCCTACGCGATCGAGCGGGGGGCCACCGGCGCTACGTCCAACCCGTCGATCGTGCTGGAGGTGATGGGCAAGGAGAAGGCTGTCTGGGTTCCGTTCGTCCGGGAGCTTGGGGTATCCAACCCGCACTGGTCCGAAGTGGAACTCACCTGGGCCACTATCGAAGCCATGGCCGTCCGCGGCGCGGCCGCGCTGGAGCCTGTCTTCGAGCGGACCCACGGCCGCAAAGGCCGCCTGTCGGTGCAGATCAACCCGGCGAACTACCGGGATCCGGGTCGCATGGTCGAGCAGGCGGTGCACCTCCACGGCCTGGCCCGAAACATCCACGTCAAGTTCCCCACCACCGCCGCCGGGATTGAGGGGATCGAAGAAGCCACCGCCCTGGGCGTGAACATAAACGCCACCGTGTCGTTCACGGTGGCCCAGGCCGTGGCGGCCGCCGAGGCCGTGGAGCGGGGCCTCGCCCGGCGTGCGGAGGCCGGCGGTGACGTTGCCTCGATGATGCCCATATGCACTCTGATGATCGGGCGGCTCGACGACTGGCTGCGCGTGATCATGGACCGTGACAACGTGGCCGCGGAACCCGGTGCCCTCAACTGGGCCGGGATTGCCGTCCTCAAGCGCACCTACGGCATCTTCCGGGAACGCGGCTACCGCAGTCGTCTTCTCGTGGCCGCCTTTCGGCACCGGCTGCACTGGACCGAGCTCGTTGGCGGCGACCTTGCCCTGACCATGCCCTATCAGTGGCAAGTGCGGTTCAATGGCAGTGGCATCGATCCCCAGCCCCGAATGGAAATCCCGGTCGAGCCGGCGATCATCGCCGAGCTGACCGCGCGCTTCCCCGATTTCGCCCGCGCCTACGAACCCGACGGCCTCGCGGCTGCCGAGTTCGACTCGTTCGGACCCACGGCGCGGACCCTGCGCAGCTTCATCAAGGCCTATCACGACCTCGTCGCGGTCATCCGCGACATCGTCCTGCCCGATCCCGACATCCGGCCCCGCTGACGCCGGGTCGAGCCGCACCAAGGAGACGAACTCGTGACAACGCAACTGCCCCATGCCGGCGAATCCGAATCCGTCGGCGCCCTGCCGATCCTGAGCCACTGGATCGATGGACGGCCGGTCGATGTCGCCCTGGAGCAGACCGGCCCCGTCTTCAATCCCGCGACCGGAGAGGTCATCGCTCGCGTGCCTCGCGGCGGCGCCGTGGAAGTCGACGCCGCGGTCGCGGCGGCCAGGGCGGCGTTTCCGGCCTGGCGCGACATGCCGCTCATCGCTCGCGCAAACATCTTCTTCAACTACCGCGCGCTCGTGTACAAGCACCGCGAGGACCTGGCGAGGCTGATCACGCGCGATCATGGCAAGACCTTCCCCGACGCCCTGGCCGAGACCCTGCGCGGTCTCGAGACGGTCGAGTTCGCCTGCGGCCTGCCGGTAAACATGGCCGGAATGAACACGCCCAACGTCTCCACCAACGTGGACACGCATACACTCCGTCAGCCTCTCGGCGTGGCGGCCGGTATCACCCCGTTCAACTTCCCGTGCATGGTCCCGATGTGGATCTACCCCATCGCGATGATGACTGGCAACACTTTCATCTGGAAGCCGTCGAGCCATACCCCCGGCGCGACGCAGCTCCAGGCCGAGCTCTGGAAGGAAGCCGGCCTTCCCGACGGCGTCTTCAACGTCGTCTACGGCGGTCGCGAGGCTGTGAACGCCATCCTCGTGCACCCCGGCATCGACGCCATCCAGTTCGTCGGTTCGACTCCGGTTGGCAAGCACGTATCCGAGACGGGCCGAGCCCACGGCAAGCGGGTCGGCGCCTACACCGGCGCCAAGAACATCATGCTCGTGCTGCCGGACGCGGACCTCGAGCTCGTGGCCGATTCGGCGGTCGCCTCGGGCTTTGGCTCGGCGGGCGAGCGCTGCATGGCCCAGACCCTTGTCATGACCGTCGGCGATGTCGCCGACAGGCTCCGACCGATGATCGTGGAGCGCATGGCCAGGCTCAAGGTGGGCCCCGGTATGGAGAAGGGCTCCGACATGGGGCCGATCTACTCCGCGGAGCACCGCGCGTCGGTCATCGAGTGGATCGAGAAGGGCGTCGCGGAGGGCGCGGAACTCGTCGTGGACGGCCGGCCATTCAGGCATCCCGAGCACCCGAACGGTTTCTACCTCGGCGTCACTCTGTTCGACCACGTTAAGCCGGACATGAAGATCTACAACGAAGAAATCTTCGGGCCCGTCCTGGGCATGGTCCGCGTGCACACGTTCGACGAGGCCCTCGACCTGATCAACCACCACCAGTACGGCAACGGCACCGCCATATTCACCAACGACGGCGGCGCTGCGCGCCGCTTCGAGCTCGAGGTCGATGTACCGATGATCGGGGTCAACGTGCCGATCCCGGTCCCTGCCGGCTACATGTCCTTCGGCGGCACTCGCGGCTCGGCGTTCGCGGACCTGCAGATGCGCGGTGAAGACTCGGTCCGTTTCTTCACCAAGCAGAAGGAAGTCACGGTGCGCTGGCCCCAACCGGGAAAGCACGGTCCGCTCAGCCTCGTCTTTCCGGGCAACTAGTACGCCCACGATCAAGAAGTCGATCAGAAGGAGTCGCAAGATGGATGTACTGGCCTCCTTCCGGCTTGATGGCCGAGTTGCGTTCGTGTCCGGAGGCGGCGGCGCAATCGGGTCGGCCATCGCCGTCGCGCTGGGCAGTGCCGGCGCCAGAGTCGCAGTGGCCGACATAGACCAGGCCCACGCCGAAGCAGCAGCCGAGAAGGTCCGAACGGCCGGGGCCGAATGCCTTGCGCTGTCCGGCGACATCACCAGGGAGTCGGAGGCCCAGCGGATTGTCGACGCGATCGTCGAGCGCTACGGCCACCTCGACATCGTCGTGAACGCCGTGGGCGGTGGCGCCGGCAAGGTCCTCTTCGACGCCCAGGAGTATCCCCGCGACGCCTGGGACTGGATCATGGAGCTGAACCTCAGAAGCACCCTGATCGCCACCCAGGCGGCGGTCCGCGAGATGGTCAAGGCCGGCAAGGGCGGACGTGTCATCAATATCAGCTCCGTCCGGGCCACTCTGGGCATCAACGCCGGCTATTCCGCCTATGTCGCCGCCAAGGGAGCGATCAGCTCGCTGACCCGCCAGTGGGCGACCGAGTGGGCCAAGCACGGGATCACCGTCAACGCCATCGCCCCGACGTTCGTGGACACACCTCAGGTCGCGATGCTTCTCGGCGACCCGGCCTTCAAGGCGGGCCTGGTCAACCGGGTGCCGCTCGGTCGAGTCGGCGAGACCGACGATCTTGTTGGCGCCGTCGTCTTCTTCGCCTCGGCTTCGTCGTCGTTCGTGACCGGACAGATCCTGGGCATCGACGGCGGCCTGACCGCCACTCAGTAGCCAGAACCAGGAGCATGTCGATGGAGCGCGTGACCGACGCTATCTTCACCACGACGAAATGGCGCGGCTGCAATCCGAGCTATGTGGCCACGACCGACGGCGTCGTCGTGATCGACACGCCGCAGCTGCCTACCAAGGCGCTGGCGATGCGCGAGGAGGCCGAGTCCCACGGCCCGATTCGCTACGTCATCAACACCGAGCATCACGTCGACCACATCTTCGGCAACTACTACTTCAAAGGTGCCGGAACGGTCGTCCATCATCAGGGTGTGCACGACCGCTTCATGGTCGTCTACCCCGAGCTGGATCCGTTCGCCTACGCCTACGAAGCCCTTCCCACCCCGGCCGGCAAGGGCACGGATCTCGACGATCCCGAGGGCGTCGCCCTGTGGCCGGATCGCGACGAGTACTACAAAGACCCCAACAAGGACGGCATCGTCTTTACCGGCGACCTGACGATCCACGTTGGCAATCACACCTTCCAGCTTCTCCATACGCCGGGCCACACCCCCGGACAGGTGGCCGTATACGTCCCCGAGGAGAGCACGGTCTTCACGGGCGACACGATCTTCAGCGGCTGCCAGACGTGGCTGATGACCTCCGACGTGGACCAGTGGATAGCGTCTCTGGACAGGATCCGCGCCCTCGACGTCGAAAGGGTGGTTCCCGGCCATGGCCCGGTCACCGACAAGGACTACATCAACATGCAGCGGTCGGTCCTGCTGGAGTGGAAGACCGCCGTGGCCTGTGCCTTGGCGAAGGGCTGGTCTCGCGAAGAGACTGTGGCCAGAGTCGATTTCTCGGACCGCGGTCCGGTCGACGTCGGCCAGGGCTACATGATGAGCTACATCCAGACGCTCAACGCGGGTTCGTTGTGGGACAAGCTCACCGCGACCCCGCCGGACGGGGCGCGCTGAGGCGGCCTGCTGCACGTGAACACAGGCATGGCCGAGCGACCGCGGCTCGATCATGCCACCAGACGTCGCCGCAAAACCGGCGACGGGCACGAAAGGAAGCCCGCGACTGTGACTCACGTCTTCGACCTGGACCACCAACACGGTCTGCCTTTCGATGAGCTCAAGGGCCTCATCGGGGGCAAGGCGGCCGGACTCAATGTCATGGCCACGGAGCTGAGCCTCCCGGTTCCTCCAGGCTTCGTGATCACCACCTCGACCTGCAACGCCTACCTGGCGGCCGGCTGGCCGGCGGGCCTGGACGAAGAGCTGCGCGAGCACATGGCTCGCATCGAGGCGGTCGCCGGCCGGCGCTTCGGCGATGCAGCGGATCCTCTCCTGGTTTCGGTGCGCTCCGGTGCGAAGTTCTCGATGCCCGGAATGATGGACACCGTCCTGAACCTGGGGCTCAACGAAGCCACCCGCGCGGGCCTGATCGCCAGCACCGGCGACGAGCGGTTCGGCTGGGACGCCTATCGCCGGTTCATCTCCATGTTCGGCCGCATCGTCATGGACGTGCCCCCGAGAGTGGAGGAGGGCCAGGGCGGCTCGCAGGTTCAGCACGACCGTTTCGACGACGCGCTCGAAGCCGCCAGAGCGGCCCATGGCAGGAGCGCCGCGGGTGAAGTCGCCAGGGATGCGGACCTGACCGTCGACGAGCTCAAGGCGCTCGTCGCCACGTACAAGCAGATCGTCAACGACACGCTGGGACGCGAGTTCCCCGACGATCCATGGCTCCAGCTCCGGAGTGCGGTAGAGGCCGTGTTCCGCTCCTGGAACGGCAAGCGGGCCCGCGACTACCGGAAGAAGGAGCGCATCCCGGACGACCTGGGCACGGCAGTCACCGTCCAGGCGATGGTCTTTGGCAACCGCGGTGACGATTCGGGCACGGGAGTGCTGTTCACCCGGAGCCTCACCGGAGCACCCACGGTCTACTCGGACGTCATGTTCAACGCCCAGGGCGAGGATGTCGTTGCCGGTACGTACCAGACACAGAAGCTCGCCGATCTGGACGCGCGCCTCCCGGCTGTCAGCGCCGAGCTTCGACGGTACGCGCACGAGCTCGAGCATCACTACGCGGACATGTGCGACATCGAGTTCACCATCGAACAGGGCCGGCTGTGGATGCTCCAGGTTCGCGTCGGCAAGCGCACTCCACAGGCCGCGCTGCGAATTGCGGTCGACATGGCCGAAGACCCCGATTTCCCGCTGACGCGCGAACAGGCCGTCCGGCGGGTCGCCGCGCAGCTTGTCCACCCACCGCTCATCTGGACCCGCCGGGAGGACGGGCCCGCGCCACTGGCGAAGGGCCAGGCGGCCTCCCCGGGCGTAGCCCATGGTGAGATCGCGACGTCGCCCGAGCAGGCCGAGAAGATGGCGGACGCGGGCCGGTCGGTCATCCTGGTGCGCCCGGCAACATCGCCGGACGACGTCCACGGCATGGCGCGGGCGGCCGGCATCCTGACGTCGCTGGGCGGCCTCAACAGCCACGCGGCCGTGGTGGCCCGCGGCTGGGGCATTCCCGCTGTGGTTGGGGCCAACGGGGTGGAGGTGGGTGCCGACGGCATCGCCGCCGGCGGCCGGCATTTCGCCTGCGGCGAGGTCATCACCATAGACGGCAGTACCGGCGAGGTTTTCGCCGGCGAAGTTGCGGGCAGCTGCGAGGTCGCTCCCGAGGCGGCGACGCTGCTGGCCTGGGCCGCGGAGCTGGGAATTCCCATCGGCGAGGACGCCGCCGGCTCCGTTGCCCCGGCGCCGGCCGACATCGCGCCCCCAGGCTCTGCCGAGCTTACCTCGGAGGACGTGCTGCAGGTCCTCATGGTCAAGGGACTGGTGGCGCCCGAAAGCCTGGCGGTTGCCCTGTCGAGTACGGCTGAGGCAGTCCGGCCTGTTGCTGACAGCCTGGTTTCGATGGGCCTGGCGGAGACGACGGCCGGCGCTTTCCGGTTGACCGGCGATGGCAAGCTTCGGGCCCTCTCCCTGTTCGACCTGGACCGCGAGAAGGCCGGAGGCGAGGCGACCTGCGTCTCAGCGCTGGACAAGTTCCTCCTGATCGACTGCAGGATGAAAGACACCGTGACGGCCTGGCAGATGCGCGACGCGGGTGGAGAGCAGACCTACAACGATCACAGCGACGCGGCGTATGACGCCGGCGTGCTCGATCAGCTGGCCGGAATCCACTCCGATACGGCCGCCTGGATTGCGCCACTGAGTGCGCGGCTTGGCCGCTACGAGGCATATCGAGTGCGGCTGGACCGGGCTCTTGCCTGCGCCCGGGAGGGAGACCCCAGGTTCGTCGCGTCGCCGCGTGTCGACAGCTACCACGGCGTCTGGTTTGAACTTCACGAAGACCTGATCCGGCTCAGCGGCCGCCGGCGTGCCGACGAAACCGCCGCGGGTCGAGCATGAGGCCGCGATGAAATCGACCTCCCGACCTTCCATGGTCGGCCAGCACGGCGGATGGAACCCGCCGCACGACGAGGTAAGGCCGTGATGTTCACCCGTATTGCCAGAAGCGAGACAGCCGTCACGCCCATGCCGGGCCGGGACTGGCACTCCTACGTCGGCCCGGCGACGGCGCCGACCGAGCACCTCTCCATGGGCGTGTCCGTCTACGAGCCCGGCGCGAAGCCCGCGGGCCATGTACACGAGCTGGAAGAGGAGACGGTCTACTGCATCTCCGGACGTGGCCGGCTCGTGTGCGCCGAAGGCCCAGCCGAGCTGGAGCCGGGCGTGGCCGTGTTCATCCCGGCCGGCACCTTCCACTCAACCGAATCGGACGGCCCTGAGCAGCTCGAGTTGCTCTGCATCTTCACCCCGCCCGTGGTTCCGGGCTCTTATGAGAAGAGATCGAAAGCCTGAGTCGATCCGGCCGTCATCCGGGCGGCCTAACGTGCTCAAACAGGAGGACGGAGTTGAGGTCAACTTCCTCGGGCCACGGGAAATGACCCCGGACGAAGCTGCCGCTCGGGCCAGGGCCATCTACCTCGATGACGCCCATCTCCACGGCTGCGCCGAGACCGCCTTCATGGTGCTCAAGGAAGCCTACGGACTGCCCGATCCGCAGGACTCGTCCGCGGCCATGGTCCTCAACGGAGGGGTCGCTTTCGGTGGTGGCGTCTGCGGCGCGATCACGGGCGCCGCGCTTGCCGTTGGGCTTCTCGAGGCGAGTCGCGAGGCCGACCATGCCCTCGCCAAGCGAACGGCCCGGGAGGCCGTCGCCCAGGTGATGGACGAGTTCACCGAGGAGTACGGGGCGGTCGACTGCCGGTCGCTGATCGGGCGCGACATCCGATCGGCCCAGCAGCATCAGGACTTCATGGATAGCGGCGTCTGGCGCCGGACGTGCATGAGCCAGGTGGAGTTCGTGGTGCGCCGGCTCGCGCCGCGCGCCTTTGAGACGGGCAAGTCATGACCAGCGGGAACGCTCGACCTTCCGGGAATCCCGGTCCCGGCCGGGTCGCACAACAGCTTCGGGCGAAAGCCGAACCGGGAGTCGGCCTCGCGGGAAACGCGCGGGAGAGTATAATCGATAATCGATTAGATCGGCCCTGGAGCAGGTCTCCGCGAGCCTCTCTTCCGTCACGAGCAAGAGGTTTCCGATGATCAAATCGAGCGCCGGCAGTGTTGCCGTGGGCGCGGATGGGAGTCCCAAGGCCGGGCAGATGGCGGCAACCGCCGCCGAGATAAGAGAGCTCGAAGAGCGCGCGCGGCGCATCCGCGTCGAGATCATTCGCGCCGTCAACGAGGCGAAGGCGGGGCATCTGGGCGGGCCGCTGTCGGCCGCGGACGTTCTCGCCGCTCTCTACTTCCGCGTGATGAGGGTCCGGCCCGACGAGCCCCTGTGGCCGGATCGGGACCGTTTCATCCTCTCGAAGGGCCACTCGTCGGTCGGGCTGTACGCGGCTTTGGCGCTGCGCGGCTATTTCCCCGTCGAAGAGATGCTCACCTTCGACTCCCTTGGGTCGCGGCTGCAGGGCCATCCAGACATGACCAAGCTGCCCGGACTGGACATGTCAACGGGTTCGCTCGGGATGGGCATCTCGGCCGGAATCGGGATTGCCCTTGGGGCCCGCCTGACGGGCCGGACTGGGGTCCGAACCTTCGTCATGCTCGGCGACGGGGAGTGCCAGGAGGGTGAGGTCTGGGAGGCGGCCATGGTTGCCCCCAGGTACAAGCTGGACACGCTCATCGCGATCGTCGATCACAACAAGCTCCAGCAGTACGGCTGGTCCGGCGAAGGCCCGGACGGCCGCCTTCCGCCGGAGGTCCCCGGCGAGCTCGTCGCCAAGTGGACCGCCTTCGGCTGGCGAGTCTTCGAGGTGGACGGCCACTCGATGCCGGCCGTGGTCGACGTCCTCGAGAGGGCTTGCGTCGGGGACGGCAGGCCCACGGTGGTCATCTCCAATACGGTGAAGGGCAAGGGCGTGTCATTCATGGAGGGTCACTACTACTGGCACACGAAACCCATGACCCCAGACGAGTTCGCCCGGGCCATGGCGGACCTCGGCGAGCCGGCGCCCGCGAGTGAAGGAGGCGCCCGATGACGCTCCCCATGGGTCGCGCCATGCGCGAGGTATTTGGGGAAACGGTGAGCGACCTGGCCGCCAACGATCCGCGAATCGTCATGCTCGACGCGGACGTGGGCAGTTCCACGAAGGCGGACACATTCGAGCACCGCCATCCCGAACGCTATCTGCAGATGGGGATCGCCGAGCAGAACATGCTTGGCGTAGCCGCCGGCCTCGCGACGACGGGGCTCATCCCATTCGTGAGCACCTTCGTCGCGTTCGCGGTAGTGAGGCCCCTCGATCAGATCCGCGTCCTGATCGCCCAGCCCGGACTCAACGTGAAGATCACGCCCGGCTATGCCGGTCTCTTCACCGGCGTGACCGGCAAGACGCACCTGATCGTCGACGACGTCTCGATCATGCGGGCGATGCCGGGGATGGTCACCGTCTGCCCGGCCGACGACGTCGAGGCCGACCGCGTCCTGCGCTGGTGCGCCGCCTACCAGGGGCCCGTGTACGTACGGCTCGTCCGTGACGCGACACAGCGCCTGTTCGACGACGCCTACCGGTTCGAGTTCGGCAAGGCCGTTGTCGTGCGGGAGGGCCGGGACGTCACCTTGATCAGCACTGGCACTCAGACGCCGCGCGTCGTCGATGCCGCCGAGCTTCTGGCGGCGCAGGGTATCGAGGCCCACGTCCTCCACGTGCCGACGATCAAGCCGCTGGATGTTCCGGCGATCGTGGCCGCGGCGGCCAGGACCGGCTATGTAGTCACGGTGGAGGAGCACACCGTCATCGGAGGGCTCGGCGGCGCCGTCGCCGAGGCCCTGTCCGAGCATCGACCCACCACCGTGAAGCGGCTGGGCATGCAGGACGTGTTCGGCGAGTCCGCATCGAATGCGGCGTTGCTCGAGCTGTACGGCCTATCTGCGGCGCGCGTCGCAGATCAGGTGCGGTCGCTTCTCGGCTCGAGGTCGAAGGAGGCGCAGGCGCAAATCTGAGACGGCTCCGGGGCGTTCTGCCGGCATCCCCTCGATGCCGGGGGAGGACGACCCGCATGCCGGAGCAGGCGGTCCCGGCGCCAGTGCCGCCCTGCCAGTCGGCGTCTTCGATTCGAAGGCGCACGGAACCCGCGTTCGTCAAGGATCCGAATCACCGGAGGGCGTGAAGCTCAGCCGGCGGCAGCCAATCTGAAGACCACCCCTGCGCCAGCTCACGCTCGACTTGACCGAGCGGCGGCGACGAGCCGACCGCTCTGGCCGGAGCCCCGAGCGAGTGGCGCAGGAGATCAGGCCAGGTCGCTTGAAGGAGAGGCTATGTCGAAGACCGTTTTGTTGATCGGAACACTGGACACGAAGGGCCGGGAGTACGCCTACCTCCGCGACCTCATCCAGGGCCGGGGCCTCAACACGTTCGTCCTGGACTGCGGCGTGCTCGGCGAGCCGGTGTTTGCGCCGGACAGCCCTGCCGCACGCACGGCAGAGGCCGGGGGCGAATCGCTGGCCCAGTTGCGAGAGAAGCGAGACCGCGGCCACGCTCTCGAGATCATGGGTCTGGGCGCGCGAGCCATCGCTCTTGATCTCCTGGCCCAGGGCAAGTTCGACGGCGTCATCGCAATGGGCGGGTCCGGCGGCACGTCCATCGGCTCGACGGCCATGCAGGCTCTGCCCGTTGGTATGCCGAAGCTGATCGTCTCGACCATGGCCTCGGGCAACGTCGCCCCCTATGTCGACGTGAAAGACATCACCATGATGCACTCCGTCGTGGATGTCTCCGGGCTGAATCGGATCTCGCGTCGCATCTTCGCCAACGCCGCCGGCGCGATCGGTGGCATGGTCGAGCAGGAGATGCCGAAGGTCGAGGACAAGCCGCTGATCGGCGCGACGATGTTCGGCGTTACCACGCCCTGCCTCGACCGCGTCCGGGAGCGGATGGAGGCGGCCGGCTACGAGGTGCTCATCTTCCATGCCGTCGGCAGTGGCGGCCGATCCTTCGAGGCGCTGATCGCGGGCGGCTACTTCAGCGGCGTGGCGGACGTTACGACGACCGAGTGGTGCGACGAGCTCGTCGGCGGCGTGCTGTCGGCGGGACCGGAGCGGCTCGATGCCGCCGGCCGTGCTGGCATCCCCCAGATCGTCTCGCTCGGCGCGCTCGACATGGTGAACTTCGGTCCTCGCGACACCCTGCCTCCGCAGTACGAGAGCCGAAACATCTACGTCCACAACCCGCAGGTAACCCTCATGCGGACGACGCCCGAGGAGACCGCCAAGCTGGGCGAGATCATCGCCAAGAAGCTCAACGCCACAACCGGGCCAACCGCGTTGTTCGTGCCCCTCAAGGGTGTGAGCGCGATCGATGTCGAAGGCATGCCTTTCTACGATCCCGCGGCGGACACGGCGCTGTTCGAGGCGATCCGCAAGCACCTCGATCGATCCAAGGTCGAGCTGATCGAGCTCGATATGCCGATCAACGATCCCAGGTTCGCCGACGCGATGGCCGATCGCCTGCAGTCGATGATCACAGCCAGGGCGTAACTGGCGACCGGACCTCACATCATCTCGAAGGAGGAAATCCATGCCATTCATTCCGCGCACCGAAGTCCTGCGCCGGCTTCGCGCCCAGGCCGACTCGGGCAGGCCCATAGTCGGGTGCGGCGCCGGCACCGGCATCTCGGCCAAGATGGCCGAAGCCGGAGGTTGCGACCTGATCATCATCTACAACTCGGGCCGCTACCGGATGGCCGGTCGCGGTTCGCTGGCGGGGCTCCTTTCCTACGGCGATGCCAACGGCATCGTCGTGGAGATGGCCTCGGAGGTTCTGCCCGTCGTCAAGGACGTGCCGGTCCTCGCCGGAGTCAACGGCACGGACCCGTTCCGTCTCATGCCCGTCTTCCTTCGCCAGCTCAAGGACATGGGGTTCGACGGCGTGCAGAACTTCCCGACGGTCGGGCTCATCGACGGCAATTTCCGGGCCAACCTGGAAGCCACCGGCATGGGCTACGACAAGGAGATCGAGGCTATCCGCCTGGCCCACGAGATCGACCTCTACACCTCGCCGTACGTGTTTACTCCAGACGACGCCCGTGCGATGGCCAGGGCCGGTGCCGACCAGCTGGTCGCCCACGTCGGGCTGACGACCGCCGGGACGATCGGTGCCGGGGTGGCTCTGAGCCTCGATCAGGCAATCGACAGGGTCATGGCGGTGGCCGAGGCAGGGCGCTCGGTGCGCAAGGACATCCTGGTCATCTGCCACGGCGGTCCTTTCGATGAGCCCGAGAACGTCGGCAAGGCGCTGGCGCGGATGCCTGGAGTTCAGGGTTTCTTCGGCGCCTCGAGCATCGAGCGTCTCCCCACGGAGCGCGGGATCCGCGGCCAGGTACAGGAGTTCAAGCAGCTCAAGCTCGCCTAGGCCATCCAGGCCCCAGGCACGAGGACGTTCTCTGCGGCGGCGGGACCACCAGGACGAACGGTGTCCCGCCGCCGCATATGTGCCAGCGGCGCCGATGGCGCGCAACGGTTGGGAGGTTGACACGGTATGGAGATCGACGTCGCGCTCGTGCCGCAGGCTGCCCGGCCGGCTGATCCCGTCGTCTTCATAGTCACCGACCAGATCCGGGCCAGCACGACGCTCACGACCCTGCTCGACATCGGCTGCTCCGGCGTCTACATCGAGGGGTCGCTCGCGGCGGCCCGCCGCCTGGGCCGCGAGACGGGCAGCATCCTCATCGGCGAACGGCATCTCCTCCGCCCCGCCGGTTTCGACTTCCCCAATTCCCCCATGGCGCTCACGCGGGCCGGCGTGCGGGGCAAGAGCGCGGTCCTTTCGACGACGAACGGCACGGCCATACTCAGGATGGTCCGCCACTCCAATAGCGCTCTGGTGGGTTGCCTGCGCAACGCCCGAGCTTGCGGCGCGGCTGCCGTCCGGCTGGCCGAGACTCGGGGCACGGGAATCCGCGTGATCTGCGCCGGGCGTCAGCGCCGCTTCAACATCGAGGACGCGGTTGCGGCCGGGGTCATCGTCCAACGCATTGTGGAGGCGGCGAGTTCCCGCGGCATAGCGACGACGCTGACCGACGCAGCTCATGCCGCGGTCCGCCTGCGCGACGGCTACCCGGACACCTTGACGGCCCTGCTCGACTCGGAGGGGGGACGGGTGCTCCAGCAGATCGGCGAGGAGGAAGACATACCTTTCTGCGCCGAGGTGGACAGGACGGACACGGTGCCCGTCCTCCGCGGCGGAAACCCGATGCGCATCGAGCGCCTGGTGTTCTAGCGCGGCCGTCCGGTCCCAAGCTCGCGATCTGCGAGGCCCGGCCGTCGAGGTTCGGAGGCACCCGCTGATTCAGCGGTGTCGCATATCGCGTCCTGCTCCCAAGCGGGCGCTTGCGTGCCTACCAGCGGCCCACCCGGAAGATGTAGCCCGTGGCGATCACGAATGGGTCCATCTGCGCGAGATCGGCCGTGTATCGCCAGCCCCTCAGGGTCCCGATGCCGTCGCAGGAGCCCTTGCCCGTCCACTGGTAGTTCACGAACGTGCCGCTGAAGTGGCATCGCCAGCTGCCGTGGGGGTAGGCGGTGGGTCGCTTGGTCTCGGTGCCCCAAATCTTGCCGCCGCCAGTTGCCTGATCGAGGTCCAGATTGATGACGGCCGTCGATGTTCCGGTCACGAACGCACTTGTAGCTGCGTCGGCGCTGGTCTGGACCATCCCACGAATGGAGAGCACGCCGCCATTCTGCGTTGCCACTCCCGGGGAAATCACAGCGATGGTGGTCTGGGAATCGTGAACCGCGATCTTCCAGCACGCCAGTGCGGCTGGAGCCGCGGCAGCGGCGATGAGGCCGGCGAGCACCATGGCAAGGCCTACTCGTTTCATGACCTCCTCCTCCCGTCGCCCCTCGGGCGGCGGCAGCAGGCGGGTCGGTCTCGCCAGTGGCTCGGCGCGGTCCCGGCGGCCAGTGTGTGGGCCGCGTGTCCAGCCCCCCGCTACGCAGCACATTCTCCCACCGCCGTATAGCCGCCCAGGCCGGACGGGCCGAACGTGGTCGCGCCGATGGCAGCCGGCCCCAGACGGGCTCCTGAGCCGCCGGACAGAACCCGAACGCGGCCGCGATCGGCTGGCCCGGCGACGGGTGGAAGATGGAGCTCCGGGCATTCGCACCGCCCGCCCGGAGAACCGGATCCCTTCTGATGCAGACACGCAGCCAAATCGATCAACCGCCGGCCGAACCCCGGCCGGCAGCCGCGCTCACCATCCTGGGCGCGACCACGTGCGAAGACACCGCGCTGGTACGCAGCCGGCTCCAGATTGCCGGGGTGCCTTTCACCGAACTGGACATCGACCTCGATTCGAGGGCTGCGGACAGGCTGGCCAGGATTACGGGCGGGCTTCCCACGCCCACCCTGGTGTTGTCCAGGAGGGCCGC
>VFSW01007202.1_pt1 | contig 16188 bp, 13 predicted proteins | sample 5358111 | NCBI WGS metagenome assembly VFSW01 (sample SAMN11554181, study PRJNA540505) | mine drainage metagenome | isolation source: sediment from site ElyBrook_90M | place: USA: Ely Copper Mine, Vershire, VT | collected 2017 | reverse complement strand
TCCATCGCTCCAAAAGAAATAGCCAAACTGAAAGAAACCAGCACTCAAGTATGCCAGAATGCCCAACGCAAGGAACACGAGATACGGGCAGCAACGTTTCAGGGACAACGCCATACTCTCCCTTGGTCTATTACTCGAGAGCAACAAGGGACACGCTCCTTAAGGCCGGAGCGCCGTACTCTTAGTATTATAGCCTTGCAAATATGCGGACACTATCATTCTTAGAGAGTTGACCGATCTCTCATGACTGATCGTAAATGAATTGTAATCTTGTAAGGGCGACTCGACATAAGCCTCATGATGAAACGATCATCAACTCTTCTCAGATTCGAGACCGCAATGTGCCTCGACCATATCTTCCTGAGGTTCCTCAGCACCCAAAGAACCCCTCCAATCTCCGCCTGTGCGAGGTCTATTCTGCCAACAAAACAGAGAAAAAGTACTTCTGTTAGCAGAAGACCGAAGTATTGAGGCAGAATCACAAATAGTGTCGACGGCTCATAGTTTTTTATCAAATTCGAGAGCATGTTCTTCTCTGAATGGAACCTTATTTTTCTTCGGCCATATTTTCGCATGGTTGCCGAAAGGACATGATAAGCGATTGCCTGCGGGTGCACCACTACTCGGTGGCCGCTAAGCCATACTCTCCAACAAAGGTCCTCATCCTCATTCAAACTGAAGTAGTCAGGGTCGTATAAGCCAGTCACTCGAAGAAGATCCCGCCTTATCATCATGTGATCGCCTCCACAGAAGAAGGCGTCTTCTGGCTTGGACATCCTGTTTAGCACCTCCGTAGGAAGACCACTTAGCCGATAGCTGGGAACTCCAAACTTGTCTACTGAGAACCCAAATTGATCAACGACTCCGAGCTTGCGACCGTCTTCTGTCATCCTGACCGTGGAACAGCCGCAGACGCCAATAGTGGAATCTGACTCCAACACGCCAACGAGCAATTTGACCAGGTTGGGCTTGACCTCCATGTCATTGGCCAACCAAATGATATACTTGCCAGAGGAATTAGGGACGGCTTGGTTCATTGCGTCAGCGGTTCCCTTCCTCTCCTGTCGAATTATTCTGAACTTGGGAAACCTTGCAAGAAATTCGAGTGAGCCATCAGTAGAACCGCCATCAACACCCATAAACTCGCAGTTGGGATAATCAAGAGCGGCGACTGAAGGTAGGAACCTTTGCATCAGCGCCACACCATTGTAGTTTAGCACCGCAATGCTGACTAACGGAGACGTTGTTTCTAGGGTTTGGTCGGGACGATCATTCAAATGAGGCCATCGCCTTTAGCGCGCATCGGGCGTCTATCTTCCCCTGACTAGAGTAACGACTGACTTTAGCCTCAAAAGTGCGGCTCGCATTCCCCTACCGATAACCCCCGCAGTGAGGGATTAAAAGCAGAGGCCTCGCGCCTAGGCAGCGCCCATGCATGAAGCCACAAACTGCTGAACCTGATTCGAGAATACTCCCAAAGTTTTCCTTCAATATTCCGACGTATAATGCCGCTGAGCATTTAGACACTTGCCTGCAAAGTATATTCTCCCAAGATTATCCCCAAAATAGAGTCGAAGTGCTGATTGCTGATGGGGGCTCGACCGATGATACGCTCGCGATTGCAGCAAAATATCCTGTAAAGTTACTATACAATCCGCGACGGTTGGTCGATTATGCCTCTAAGATCAACGCTTCTAACGCCACCGGAGATCTGCTGGTAGCATTTGCGGCAGACAATGATTTGGTTTCAGCAAATTGGCTGTCGCACGTCGCACAGATCTTTCAGACACACCAAGAGATTTCCGCTCTTTGGTGCGACATGATAGCATCCGAAAGTGATCCACGAATCAACAAGTATTACGAACTGATAAAATCAGATCCCATGACCGCGTTTCTAAATAAGAACTTGCAATGGTACCTAAAGAACAGCAAGTCAATAAGCGCCGGTAGGGAGACATACCATATATTCAGAGTGCGCAAAGGGCGTTCGTTGGTATGGGGGGCGAACGGCATGGTTTTCAGGACGAATCTCTACAAGCCCATCATGCTACGTGACGAATATATCGGTGACAACGATGTCTTCCAAGAACTGATCGAGAATGGGCACGATATAGTTGCGTTTTCACCAACGCTCAAAGTCTATCACCATCATCTAAAGAGTTTCCAGCACTGGATGAAGAAGTGGGAACGAAACTACCGGTTGCATACACTCAGCCACCTGGATACTAGAAATATGAACTGGATGGGGATGGAGCACCTCAAAGCTCGGCTAATGCTGTGGTTTCCGTACAGCCTGGTCCCCGTGATCTCCCTAGCTCATTGCACGTATCTTTCGGTACGTGACAAGAACGTCAATTGGCTATACCAGCCGCCAGCAGCCTTCCTTCAGTCCTACTTCCTCCTGAAGGAAACCCTAGGATCGAAAGAAGGCGTAAGGATGATTCGCAGCATTCTAAGCGGAAAAGGACTTACCTAACTCTTGCTCAGGAACATGTTGCCGATTGCTAAACAATCCATACCTGTTCCGAAGAATGTGGATATTGCCTGTTGGGGGTTCATCACGATGGGTTGCCCCTTGATGTTAAAGCTTGTGTTTAGAACCACTGGTACGCCTGTCATTTTATAGAATTCTTCAATCACTGTGTAGAATGCAGGATTGCTCACCTTATCAACAGTTTGACTTCTGGCGGTTCCATCTACATGAACAACCGCAGGAATTATTTTCTTCTTACTCTCCACAGTATCGCTTGTGATTATCATGAAAGGATCATCAGTCCCATCAGAGAAATACTCCTTGACATGTTCAACAAGTATCGCCGGTGCGAATGGACGAAATTCTTCTCGGAACTTTACGAGTTCGTTTACCTTGTCCTTCATGTTCGCATCGCGCGGATCCGCAATAATTGACCTCGCACCAAGTGCTCTCGGGCCGAATTCCATCCTTCCTTGGAAAAACCCTACTATTTTGCCGTCAACCACGGCCTTTGCAGTTTCCTTGGCGATGTTGTCAACTCTCTTGAAAGGGACTTTGAACACCTTGAGTTCTTTTTCGATCTGCTCGTCTGTAAATAAAGGACCCAGGAAGACATGCCGCAACTTCGGAAAGCGCTGGCCATTCTCTGCCGCAATCGCAAGCGCGCCCCCCAGCGACAAGCCAGAATCTCCGGCGGCAGGTTGGATGAATACCTCGTCGATGAAATTGAGGGCTCTCAGCCTTTGATTCATCACGCAGTTCAAGGCGACACCGCCAGCTAGGCAGAGGCTACGGGAGCCGGTCTCCTTGTGCAGCCAAGTGACAAGGTCTATTGCAGCTCGTTCAAGGTGCCTTTGTGCGCTAGCCGCCACATTTGCGTGGTGTTCCGTAAGTGGTTCATCTTTTCGCCTAGGACTTCCAAGTTTCGCCCACAGTTCTTCGCTTCCCAGTTTGAGTTGCCTTGAGGGATGGGAGACCCCGGGTTTGATTCCCTCTCGGAAAAACTCTGGATTCACTTGATATGTGCCGTCTGTCGGATTGCTGCTGACAAACCAACTCAAATCGTATGTCGGCTTGCCATATGAAGCCAAGCCCATGACCTTGTATTCGTCAGTGTCATATTGGAACCCAAGATACTCTGTAATTGCAGAATAGAAGAGCCCTAGGGAGTTCGGCTTGAGGAACTCCTTCAAGCGGGTAATCTTGCCATCCTTGGCATGAGAGAGGGTGGTGGACCTGTTATCACCCGAAAGGTCCATTGTCAGAATATTCGCTTCATCGAACCCAGAGACACAGAAAGCGCTTGTCGCATGAGCATAGTGATGCTCGATCAGCTTGATCTTCGGAGAATACTTGAATCGAAGTTCGAAGAACTCGGAGAGGATTTCAGTGAAGTTCTCATATGTCGCTCCTGGGAAAGTCACGAAATCAATTTCTCTGATTGAAAGGTTCGCCTCCTTCAAACAGTACCTAATGGCATCCTCGGGTAGAAGGCCGGGTGAGTGTTTGATCCTGTTGAACCGTTCTTCCTCAGCAGCGGCGACTATCTTGCCGTCCTTGATTATCGCTGCCGCGCTATCCTGATTCCCCGATCTTACTCCGCCGCTAATACCAAGAATGTTCATTTCGTTATTTCGAGCTCCTAATGACTCTACCTGGAACCCCAACAACGACGGCGTTATCAACGATGTCCTCTATGATTACCGAACCTGCCCCAATAGTGACGTTCCTTCCCACCGATATGTCGGGAACAATCTTGACCCCGGCACCGATGAACGTGTTATCTCCGACTGTCACGCCCGATGCGAAATTAACTCCAGGGCCGAGGTACACGTTGTTTCCGACGTCATCCTCATGCTCAATGGTGGAACTAGAGTATGCAACGAAATTGTTACCAACCTTCGCGAATGCGTTAACCACACAGAGTGGATTAAGAACGCACCCCATACCAAGCGTGGCTGTCGAATCAATGACTACCGAGTCGTGGATTGCATTGATCGATGCCAGCCCAAGTTCCGAGATTCTTGCGAAATATTCCGACCTTACGCGCATGTGCAAATTGCTTATTCCCATTATTGCTGCGTCGAGGGACAAACTGTCTTTCAACTTAGCTAACTCCTTAAACGCGCCAAGGATTGGCAATCCCATCAATTTCTTACCAATCAGATCAGGGTTGTCGTCGAGGAACCCGATTACCTCAACCTCCTTCTTGCCTCGTGAAGACGAGCGCAAGATGTTGCATACAACCTTTCCGTGTTGTCTTGCGCCCACTATCACAGTTCGTCTCTTCATGGGCACCTGTTTACCTCGTTGGCCATCATATTAAGCGGGCGACATCCCGGAAGCCACTCAGGCGTATTTTCGAATAATCGCGTCAAGCCTCCTAGCGTGGTCCACCCAAGTATTGTGCTTTGCGACTTCCCAAGCTGCTCTGCCCATGATTTTTGCTCTTTTCGGGTCTGAAATTATTCGGTCAATCGACTCGGTCATGCCATCAATGTCATTTTCTCTCGGAAAATAGCCATGCTTTCCATCCTGGAAGAGTTCTGTCACGCCGGAATCCTCGGGAATTATTATTGGGCAGCCACAGGCCGCGGCCTCGAGCGATTGCATCCCGAAAGCCTCCTTGTTAGGGTGGATGTGAACGGCCGCTCTGGAGCAGAGATCGATTATCATTTGCTCGTTAAGCGGGCCCAAAATCGAGACGCGCTTCTCTAGCCCTCGCTTCTTCACCTCGCGGACAAAAGAATCCCTAATGGATTGCGGATACCAATGGCCGGCAACCACGAGGTTCACGTTCCTGGAAAGCCTAGGGAGGATTTCAAGGAAGAAATGTGGGGTGTTTCCGATATCCCATCTATCAAAGGTCAAGAGAAAATCTTCTCTTTCTTCTGGCAGTGTTACGACGGGAAAGCATCCGGCCGGCAGAGCCTCAATCGGCTTTCCTGAGTATTCTTGGATCAGATTGTCGTACTTGTGGCTGAACGTAATCACGGCTTCGCAGTCTCTGAGAATGTATTCTTGAAGGAATGTGGCAAATGGCATAAGAACTGGCAGCAACCGACCGAGCGGTTTGCCAGAGTACACTTTCTTGAGGATGTATGTGAATGGCTCTGTGCCGATAAATGCAAGGTATGGAATCTGGCGTGTCTTTTTCAGCGCTTGGGCGGTGAAACAGGTATAGGCGGCAAGACAGACTACCATGTCCCACTCCTTTTGCCTGAACAGCAGGGGAGATACGGCTGCCGCGGTCAAATGATGTAATGAGAAGAAGGAGAACCCAGGAAACCGAAAGTCCACCGCACCAATTGGCGGCATGAGGTCTGAGATGCCCCGTATGGGGACCCCATCAAGATGATACGAATAAGTCGGCGAGTACCCAGATTTGATGACTACTGCTTCCGCATTGTGTCCCAAAGATGAAAGGCCTCGGACTTCTTGCCCAACCATCTTCGGAGCGCTGCCAGAAACTAGCTCGTCAATCATGATGCAGATTTTCATCTGTTTGGCGACACTGCCGCCAGACCTTCTCTTCGAGGGGTATTGTGCATTTCACGAATCGGTTAGGGGGCATTGTCCTGGCATTGACCAAGCGCAGGAAAATGCGACAAAGTGGACTGCGAGGTCTTTTATAACGAATCAATTCAAGATGCGAAGATGCAAGAAAAGGGGCCGGTCAGTTTTGCATTGATAGGAATCGGGTATTGGGGTCCCAACTACGTTCGCATTCTGAACGACGAATACCGCGCGAAGCTTACCATGGTCTGCGACAAGGATCCCAGCAGATTCGGAATCAGGGGGATCAAGAAATCCGATGTCGTTCAGACTACTGATGCGAAGAAGGTGATTGGTTCAAATGTCGAGGCCGTCGTCATTTCCACGCCCGCATCAACGCACTTCGAATTGTGCAAACAAGCTCTCAACAATGGGAAGAACGTCCTGGTCGAAAAGCCATTGGCCCTGAGCGCCGCTCAGGCCACCGAGCTCTACCAGATAGCGAGAGACGACAAATTGGTGCTAATGGGAGGAATGGTTTATCTCTACAACAATGCTGTCAAGTATATGAGAGAGAGAATCCACGGCGCAAAGATTCTACACGCATTTTCTCTGAGGACGGCGCTAGGTCCGATTAGATCTGATGTCGGCGCGATATGGGACTTGGCCATTCATGACTTTTCAATCATGCGTTACCTTTTCGATGAGACCCCAAGTCGCGTATGGTGCGTCGGGGAGAGACTTTTGGGGCCCGTTGAAGACATTGCAATCGCGTGGCTTCATTTTTCCAATTCTGTAGCGTCGAGCAGGGTGAGCTGGATGGATCCCGTGAAAAGAAGGGAATTCACAATCGTCACTGATCGGAGTATGATGATCCTCGACGACGCAAACATATCTAGCCCCATCCAAATCTATGAAAAAGGAGTAGAGGTTACGAAGCCCATAAGTGATTTTGGGCAGTTCAAATTCCAGATAAAGAATGGCGACGTCATACTCCCCTACATACAGTATGGAGAGCCGCTAGCTTCGCAAGTCAGCAGATTCATAGACCGCATCATGACCAAGGAGAGGCCGATGACCTGGGAGGACGACATCTGCCTTGACACAATAAGGATTTCAGAGGCGGCTGACAAGTCGTTGAAGAGTGGGGGAAAAACCTGTCTACTCGAAGAGTCGGCCAAGGCCGCCTGAGTCAAAGTCTTCGGTGATTGACCTGTATCGCTCTCAGCGGCCAAGGTGAGGTCAAAAGAATGGGCAGTAATCTCAACAAATGCCAGCTTTGCAACAGCAAAGAGCTTGACCTGATAATCGATCTCGGGCACCATCCACCCAGCGACGCATTTCTAAGCGAAGCTCAACTAAACGGGCGGGAATCAATCTACCCTTTGCGGGTCTTCTTCTGCCAGAATTGCATGCTTGTCCAACTCAACTATGTTGTTGACCCGAAGACCCTCTTCGGTCCAAATTACGTATACATGTCAGGAATCAACAAGGCACTCAAGGAACACCTTCAATCCATTCCTAAAGACCTCTGCGAACAGTACCAACTCGGAAGAGGAAGTCTTGTCGTCGACATAGGTTCGAACGACGGTACCCTGCTGGAGGGATACGGACCTTATGGGATGACAGCTCTCGGTGTAGAACCTTCGTTAATCTGCGAGGAGGCTCGCAGAAAAGGGATCAATACGATAAACGAATTCTTCGACGAAAATCTAGCAAGAAGAATCAGGAAGAAGTACGGCCCAGCAAAGGCAATCACTGCAACGAATGTCTTCGCTCATGTGAAGGATTTGTCCTCTTTCGTTCGAGGCGTCAAATTGTTGCTCGATGACGATGGTGTCTTCTTGACCGAGTCTCACTACCTACTGGACTTGTTAGAAAAACTCGAATATGTTGAAATCTATCTAGAGCATCTCAGATACTATTCCCTTCAATCCCTTGTCAATCTATTCAAACAGTTTGACATGGTGGTGATAGACGCGAAGCGAGTCCAAACCCACGGAGGCTCCGTTCGCTGCATTGCTTCCAAGCCAGGAGCACGTCCCGTGTCTGATGCCGTTGGGGAGCTAATTAGAGACGAAGAAAATCTTGAAATCAATTCCGAGATTTCATTCGACAGCTTCAGAAAAGGCGTGCTCAAACACAGAACTGAGTTAATGGAGTTGCTATGGTCTCTAAAGTCGAAGGGGCATAGAATCGCCGGGATACCAGCGCCAGCAAAGGGGAATACCTTGCTTAACTTCTGCCGGATCGGTCCGGAGCTTCTTGATTATGTCGCCGAGAAGAACGCGTTGAAAATCGGTCAATTCACTCCTGGCACGCACATCAAAATAGTCGACGAAGCAAAATTCATCAAGGACCAACCAGAATACGCGCTCCTGCTGTCTTGGGACATAAAGGATGTCCTAATCCCGAAGCTAAGAAAAGGAGGATACCGTGGAAAGTTCGTAGTCCCGATTCCCTCTTTGCAGATTATCGATTAGATGCAATCGCCTTCGAATGACCGCGGGAATTTCGTCTCTCCAGAAGCCTGAGAGTTGCCGAGTCGAAGCGAACTTGCGCTTTGCATTCCAGCTAACTCAATAAACCACTTGGAGCAGCGTTCGAGCGAGGGCCGATGCAGCACAACAGGAGCAAGATTCCTCTGGTCAACCTAGGGGCTGAATATCAGGAAATCAAGGGCGAAATTCGCAGGGCGCTTGAATCAGTCCTGGAAAGTTCTTCCTTCATACTAGGGAAGAACGTGGCCCAATTCGAACAACAGTTCTCCTCATACGTCGGATCCAAACACGGAATTGGTGTAGCTTCGGGGACTGATGCACTGACCATAGCACTCCAGGCGATTGGCGTGGGCGTTGGTGATGAAGTAATCACCGTCTCGCACACATTCATCGCTACCGTAGATGCAATCACTAGAGTGGGCGCGAGACCCGTCCTGACAGACATCGATGAGAAAACCTACAATATTGACGTCGGCAAGGTCGTCAAGGGAATAACCAAGAAGACAAAAGCCATACTCCCAGTGCACATGTATGGACAGCCAGCGCGACTTGACGAGCTGAGAGAGATTTGCGACAAGTTTGGCTTGGCACTCGTTCAGGATGCCTGTCAGGCGCATGGCTCCACCTTGAACAAGCACAAGCTGGGTCATTACGGGGACGTCCTGTGCTATAGTTTCTACCCCTCAAAGGATCTCGGCGCCTATGGTGACGGCGGAATGATTGTAACCGATAATCAAGAGGTTGCTGAGACTTGTCGGATGTTGAGGAACTACGGCCAAAGCGAGAAGTATCATCACGATTTTGTCGGCTTCAATTCGCGATTGGATGAAATTCAAGCGGCGTGTCTAATAATAAAACTGCGACATCTTGATAGCTGGATAGAGAGGAGGAGAAGAGCAGCTAGAGGATACTCCCAGCTACTTGGAGAATCAAGAACAGCCACTGTTCCGTATGCAGACCCCGATGCATCGCACGTCTTCTACCTCTATGTCGTAAAAGTGGAGGAAAGAGAGAGAGTCATCGAAATGTTCAGAGAGGCGGGCATCGAAACTGGAATTCATTATCCAATTCCAGTTCATCGACAAAAAGCATATTCCACACTTCAACACGTGACCCTACCAATTACGGAAAAGTGCTGTAATCAAATCCTCTCTCTCCCTATGCACCCTTTTCTGACCGAATCTGAGCAGTCGGCCGTCGCGCGGGTCTTGAGCGGCTAATCCACCGGATGAATCCCCGTCGGAATTTCGGGGTCATGGCTGCTAACCTTCTGATTATCTGGTAGCATAATCGAGCGCCGTAGGACGAGGCCTACTCTGCCGACTGCGCGCGTCGTTCTTGCTCCACTTCAAGGTGAGCGTTCCGCATCTCGCTCCCCTTCGAGAAGTCCTTCAGATGTCCGTAAATGTATCGCACTCCCCTCGAAGCAAATGCAAGGTCATCCTTGTTTCTAATCGAGATGACCTTGCGTGCTATGTATTTCGGTTGCAAGAGAGCCCTGTACAGTTCTTGTGTCAATAGTTTCACCTGATCGTTCGTTAGCTCGCTTTTCATGACCGCCTCGCGCATGTCGTATCTATCGTAATCTTCCGTCAGTAACCAACCATTTTCCTTGCACTGATGCCACAGCATCGTTCCAGGATAAGGAATCACGATTGTTGCTTGAAGTGTCTCTGCATAACCTGCCCGGAATACTTTCTTTGCAAATTCCACGGTCTTGCGCGCATCATCGAATGTTTCCCATGGGTATCCCATCATGATGGTCAAATGAGGGTCCATTCCGTACTTGCTCGCCCAACGACACGTCTCCCAAGCCTGTGCATTTGTGGTGCCCTTTTGTAGTCTGTCGAGAGTTTTCTGATTCGCAGATTCTAAGCCATATAGTATGAAGCGGAACCCAGCCTTACCCATCAGTTTGTAGTCATCCTCCTTCAGTGCGCCGAAGCGCATGTTGCAGCCTATTCTGATCTTGAATGCCAGGTCTCGCTCAATCATCCCGTTGCAGAATTGGATGAGCCAACTACCTGCCGGAAAAGTTCCGGTGTCATCGAATATCTCGCGGATTCCATATTTCTTGTAGAGCATTTCTACCTCGTCAAGAAGGCTCTCAGGCGTTCGCACTTGGTACTTCCTGTAGGTCATCGTCCAGGAGCAGAAGGTGCATCCGCCGCCGTTCCTCCACCAGCAGTCCCGCCCGACCATCGTGTAGGTGCCCGGTTCGTACTTGAAATTGCCGTTCTTGACGTAGAGCCACCACTTGGTCAGATCTCTGTCAATCAGCGGGAGCTCGTTGACGTCGTTGTTCTGCTGATATACGCCAGTATTCCTCTGCGAACCGTCCTTTTCCTTCCACCAGAAGCCGGGATCGAGCGGAGCCCCCTTGGATATGTGATTGGCAAGGGAGAGGAGCTGAAAGTCATAATCTCCGCCGGCGATTACGTAATCTACCGGTGAATTCTCCAAGGATTCTTCAGGGAAGGCAGTGACGTGGTCTCCCATCAGGGATATGATGGTATGGGGCCAGCGCTCCTTGAACTCTTTGATGTAGCGCCAATACGTCTTGACCGTGGGGGCCTTGGTCTCGATTGCGATTAGGTCAGGACTCTGGAAGTCTTGCCGCTTGAGGTATTCATCGAATGTCAGCCGCTCAGCAATTCCGTCATCCCAAGTGACATCATATCCGTTTTTTTCGAGGAGGGTGGCAGCGTATGCCGGTATGACGGGGTAGATGTAAGTGGGTTCGTTGAAGTACTGAAACTGCCTATTCTGTGCAAGTAGTGGGACGCCTTTGGGACTCTCGATGGGAGGATAGGATATGCTTATTCTCAATTAGAAAGCCTTCTAGATGCGAGTCCTTTCATGAATGCCAAACCGTAAACGACGTGAGTCAACGGGATGGCTATTAAAGCGATACGAGCCCTGCGAAAGGAGTTTCTACCGATTACGACCCCGACGAGAGTGAGATAAGTCAGGAGTAGCAGAGCGATAATGAGCATCCCTTGTGTGAAGATAGTCGAGGTAATCACTAGAATGCAAAACCCAACCACCATCATCGATGGCAAGAAATAGCCGAGCCGTCTCGAGGTCGCCGGGAACTTCTTGGCAAAGTAGCCTCTGTGGATCGCATACCGGCTTATCTGGATCAGGTAGCCACTCCACGTGCCCCTTCTATGGTGGTAGACGACAACATCCGGGGCCATCAGCTGTTTGTAACCCAACTTCGTGATGGCTAGGCAAATCAGCGTGTCTTCTCCAGGCCAATAATGCTCATCCCAACCTCCGGCTTCCTCTAGGACGCGACGCCAGACGACGAAATTCACTGAATGGATGTCGTCAGTTTCGCTGGCTTTCTTCCCAGTGTAGCGAGCCGAAAGCCCTCCCATCAAAAACGACCCGAGGAATTCGCCCTGGGCCTGTGCCAATTCGCCGTCACTGGCGGGAGTCAAGCCGGGACCGCCCACCGCGCCCACCTTATCCTGCAGCAGGTACCTCACGGCATTTCGGAGCCAGTCTCTTCGAGGATATGCGTCGGAGTCGATGAAGGCGAAGATTTCGCCGGTGGCAATCTTTGCGCCCATGTTACGTTTCTTTCCAGGGAACCCGGGACCAGTCGGCAGAACGATGACATCTTTCATGGGTTCGTCAATGTCGGGTAGCACGATGATCTCAAAATTATCGTAATCGAGCGCTTGACACTCTCGCACGCATTCTCTAGTGAGCTCGGCAACGGCAGTGCAAGGGATGATGATGCTGACTCGCGGAGCCCTCGCCCCCACCTTCGCGACGAGCGCGTTGTTCAGCTTGCCCCGGGCAGCGACTTGTTCAAGGAGGACGAAGGGGTCTACCACAATCGCTGGCTCCTCCCTCGAGCATTAAAAGGCAGTTGACTAGAGGTCTTCGTCCCTTTTCCTTCGGACCCGGGACCAGACAGAAGTGGCCACGGCGAAGAGCCCAAACGCGAGGAATATCGAAACGCGGGCCGACAGTATCTGGTTTACCCGATGCCAACCGCGGCTGGGGAGTAGAGCGTTACAAGAGCCCAGATGCCTAGAGTGAGGGCGACGCAGACGGGCAGCTGATAGAGACCGAGGAGACAGCGGGTCTTGTCAAACGCGATCCGAGTTGTGCCGACATCCAGATTGACCGAACCCGAAGGCCGACGACGAGAAGCCCCCGATTATCAGAGAGCAGTCCAGGCAGGTGCATGGAACGACAAGAGTGCTTGTATCCATTGCGTCTGCTTAACGCGCTTCCACTTGCTCTAGCCGCTTTTCAAGCGCAGCCATCGTTTGTCTTTGCTTTTCCCCATTGCTTCGGATTCCATTGAGCACCCACATGAGCCAGAGGAATGCGTAGGGCACGACGAGGGAGACGCCGAATAGCGCGACTCCTAGGAAGTAAAGTGCAAGGAGCCCGATAGCGAGGCCACCGTTGATGTAGCGCCAGTCATCTTGCTCGATCTTCATTGTGAGGCGCACCGCTAGTGGTGAGTAATAATACAATCGGCAGTAGATGATGGCCCTGCGGCTGTATTTGTATTTAGGAAAAATTGATTGGTGGCTTTGCCGGTTACCCACACCGCTCCCAAGTTCGCGTTAGTGGTGCAACTGACTGCATAAGCGGTATCAGGCTCCGACACGGGCAAGCTAACCGTCGTTGTCGTTCCTCCGTTAGTCAATGCTTGAGCTATAACTGATTGAAAGCCCTGTGTGTTTCCTATGCCGGTTGTTGAGAGTTTGAATACAGTCGGGCTGAACAACGGGGTAGCATCAAAGCATATAGATGTCCCGCACAAGTCGATACGGTAAGAAAGAGCTGAACTGCCGCCAGCACCAAACTTCAGGAAACCATCACCTAGTTGTGATGTCGGATTTGAGTCTCCTGATGCATGATATACTGAGAAGAGGTTTGAGATTGTGTTTGCGAATCTCAGGGAGGAAGAACCTAGGTTGAAGGAATTGTCATTTGATGATGTTAGTGCTGTCGAGGTAGACTGAAAGATACCGGAACCATTTACGAGCCAAAGATAAGATAATGGTGTTGTTGACGTATGAGGGGCGGAATTGAAAATCATATAGAATCCATTTCCTGTTCCTATTCCAGTGGTCGTCCCCGAGTTCAGATTTGATGGCGCTTTGTTGTTGTTCGGAAACAGAATTGCGTTAGCATCTAGACCTTCATACGCGGTATCGAAATATTGTGGCGCAGTCCAAGTACTCGCGTGACCAAGATTCAGGGATATCGTAATGTGTGAGACGCCGATGTTGAACGTAAGGGTTGAATCGTTATTTCCGAGAGTGATGCCACCTGCGAGATTGTTTGTAGAAGTAACAGGCCCGTCTATCGACAATAGCTCAAGAGCGAGGGTATTCAGGTAGCTCGTCAGTCCCGCAAATGGATTAGGGCTATTTCCGTCGGTGAAGTAAACGTAGCTCACGTATGGCGCTACGCTGTCTAGGTAAGACTGGGTCGGGGCGGCAACGTTGTAGGCGATCATAGCGAAGTTGCTCCTGTCGTATCCAATCGTCGCGCTTGAGATGGTAGAGACCGAGGGATCGCCAGAGTTCTCGTAGATATTCAGGATATTCATCGTCCCAATGAAACTGGCGGGGACGCTTGTCCCAGGATTGCCGATTGTGATGGCCAGTCCGAGAGAGTGAACATAAGTTGAGAGTGCCGAGTAGTAACTGACAGCTGCCTGGCTACTATTCATCTGGTCGAAGAATATCCCATTCACGTGATAAAAAATCGAGTAGTTCGAGATACCGGTTTCAACTACACTGATGCTCGTAAGAGCGTAGTTCGTTGGTACGTAACCCACGACATTTATTCCCGCTGTCTGCAGACTTTGGATTCCTGAGACAAACGCCGCATTGGAGGAGCTCCCAGGACCATTTTGGGGATTGATTATGGCGATAATAGGCACGCTAGGATACAGTCCTTTCACCTGAATCAAAGTGCTCCATGTCGCATCCCCCGCAGGAGTGTAGAGCGGGACGAGCAGGCCTGTCGGCCGTATGGTCACTGATGACGCGGGACGGAATCCAGCGAGAAGGATCAGAATTACCATAATCGCCCCGGCAACCAAGGAGTGCGAGATTCCTCCGCTAGTTGTAGGGGTCTTCAACTGTCAGCAATGACATCAGGAGAAATTTTCCTATAAGAAGAGATGCCAATTTCTGTTGACACATTCCAGACCGTTGATTGCTTCGCAGATATGGTCCGTCCGAAGGCGTTCAGAGCATCGGTAGCCGCATGTCTCGGTCAACCGACGTCGACAGCGAGGGAAGCATGCAGAGTTCATTCATAATTCATCATTGTACTCTCATGTGACATCCTCCCACGGCTAAGGCCGTGGGCTTCCAGCCCTTTCGGGGCGTATAGTTCCTGCTTCCTCGACCCGGCTTGCCCATCCAGTGGTCTGGACGCGCAGAGGCCCGGTCTCCACGGGCTTGAGTTCGGGCATGTCCTGCCCTACCCTTGCGCCGGCCAGGCCAGCGATAGCGAGACCGCGCTTCAGCACGACCTGGGCCGCGTTGGTGTCGCGGTCCAGCGACCTGCGGCAGCCGGCGCACTCGAAGACCCTGGTGTCGAGAGCGACCTGATTGCGCGTCCCGCAACGGGCGCACTCCTGGGTCGAGAATGCGGCGGGGACGCGGACCACCGTCGAGCCCGCCCTTAGGGCCTTGTACTCTGTGAGCCTCACGAGCTGGCCCCAGCCCGCGTCGTGAATCGACTTCGCCAGCTTCGGGTTCCTGAGCATGTTCCTCACCTTCAGGTCCTCGAAGGCGATGAAGCCGTGCTCCTTGACGAGCCTCGTCGAGAGCTTGTGACCGAGGTCGAGGCGCTGGCGCCTTACGTGGCCGTGTTGAAGAGCGACCCTCTGGCGCGCTCTGTCCCTGTTCTTGGAGCCCCGCTTCTTGCGCGAGAACATGCGCTGGACGTGCTTCAGGCGCTTCTCTGCCTTCCTCAGAAAGCGCGGGTGCTCGACCTTCTCGCCGTCTGAGGTGGCTATCAAAGAGAGGAGGCCGAGGTCGACGCCGATGGGTGTCTTCGTCATTGCTGTGAGCCCAACAACAGGCGCCCGAACGTCTTGCAGCGGCACTATCTCCTCGAAGACGAGGGAGGCGAACCACTTGCCGTCGGGCTCCCTCACCACGGTGCACGTCTTCAGCCCTGAGTCCTTCGGGAGCATGCGGTGGAAGACGGTTGGGACGCCCCCGACCTTGGAGAGGAAGAGGCGCTTTCTCCCTGGGTCGGGCTTCACCGACCCGTTGTAAGCCTGGGGATATGTGAACGAGCCAGACCGAGAGAGCTTCTTGAACCTCGGGTGCCTTGCGCGGCGCTCGAAGAACGCCTTGAAGGCCTTGTCGAGCCTTCTGAGGACGTCCTGCCCCGACTGCGAGTAGAGCCCCCCGAGCCCGGGGTCTGCCTGCCTCTCGGCCGTCAGCATCCTGCACTGCTGGCTGTATGATGTGGAGAGCCGCTTCTCCTCCCATCTTTGCTTCCGGTGAGCGAGGGCTTCGTTCCAGAGCCTCCTCGTCGCCTCCAGCATCTGGAGCATCCTCGCCTCCTGTTTGTGACCAGGATATAGGCGGAACCGGAACGCTGATTTCATGCCCCACTGACTCGGAGCTCTACAGACTTGGTCGATATATACGCCCCAACGCGATTCATCCCATGGCTGAAGCCCGTGGGCTTTCTCGCGTAGTCTGGTAA
>VFSW01007201.1_pt1 | contig 16190 bp, 18 predicted proteins | sample 5358111 | NCBI WGS metagenome assembly VFSW01 (sample SAMN11554181, study PRJNA540505) | mine drainage metagenome | isolation source: sediment from site ElyBrook_90M | place: USA: Ely Copper Mine, Vershire, VT | collected 2017 | reverse complement strand
TTGTAGTTAACCCCTCCGAATTCTAGGACCACGGGTTTACCCGTGGGTATCTATATGAGTTTTTGTTATACTTATCCGCGTATGACTACCAAACCGATGCCCGAGAACGAAGAAGGATGGGGGAAGATGCTCACTCCGGAGCAATACCGGATTCTCCGCGAGAAGGGGACCGAGGCGCCTTTCACCGGTGAGTACGTGAGCGAGAAGGCCGACGGCACCTATGCCTGCGCGGCATGCGGCAATCCGCTTTTCTCATCGGACGCCAAATTCGATTCCGGCACCGGCTGGCCATCTTTCGACAAGGCGCTTCCGGGCGCCGTCGAGACACACGTCGATAACGATCACGGCATGGTGCGCACCGAGATCACCTGCGCGCGCTGCGGCAGCCACCTCGGCCACGTCTTTGACGACGGTCCGAAGGAGACCACCGGCAAGCGCTACTGCATCAATTCCGTCTGTCTGAATCTGGAAGAGAAATAAATACAAAAGGCCCGGACGTCGAAACGTCCGGGCCTTCGCGCGTCAGCGCTGTCGCGTGATGTCCTTGGTGTCGAACATCTCTTCGGTGGTCGTCCCGAGCGTCCTGCAAATCCTGTCGAGCCTGGCGCGCAAGTCGAGGCGGACCTTCCATTGCGAGTCCGGTGGCGCCGCTTCCCGCATCAGCGCCGATGCCTCCTCGAGGTAGCCGGGCTCCTGATGCAGATGCGCTTCGATCGCCTGCCTCTGCATTCCCGAAAGATGGTACAGCAATACAGCGAGCGCGGCAGAGGCCCGGCGTATATCGGTCTGCGGCTTCTTGCTCTGCATCTGGTTCAGCGTGATCCTGAATTCCTTCCAAACCGCCGAAGTGATATGTTCGAGCGTAAGGAAAGTCCCGCCGGTGTCCCTTACCTGAGGACTCTTCGGGTCGAATCTCCGGAGCAAGAGCTGCATATTCGTGGCGAAACGAGCTCCGCTGTTCTTTTCGCGTGAGTATCGCTCCAACGACGTCTTAATCTCCTTCAGGCTGCAATCCATGAAGTCCTGCAGCTTGCCTTCGTCCATGCCGCAGGCGACTAGCGTGCAGATGACGGCTGCGCGGGCTTCGATCCGAGACGGGTCTTCTGAGCGTTCCTTGAGCTCATCGTCGGAATAGAGGCTCTCAACCGATTCCACGATCTCCTGGTACCGGCCTCTTGCCCGAGTTAGCCGCGAGTTTTGTGCGGATGTGCTTAGCATCACGAGTTCCTTTCTTTCCGGTCCTATCAACCTCTGCGCCTATTCTATGTATTTTCGCCCACTAAGCAACCCTAGTACGAAGCAAGGTCCTTTGCGGCGGGGTGCCATGGTATCATTTCCCGGTGGCCTCCATCACCGGGTTCCTCAATACGCTCTTGGCATTCCTCCTCGGTCTCCTCACCCTTCTCGTCAATTTCTTCATAAGCATCCTGACCCTGATCCTCCACTTCGCCCAGACGCTCGTCGGCATGGTTCATTGAATCTTCGGCTGCTTCCCGTATCGTAGAGACGGGCAGTGCGCTGCGTAGTATACTTGCCTCATGAGCGGATTCGTCGAGATGGATATATTCTTCTTCATAACCACGGTGGTCGTCATCGTGGTCGGCGCCTTGCTCGCGTTCGTGCTCCTGCGCATTTGGCGCATTCTCGGGCATGTCGAGGAGATATCCAAGGACGTCTCAGAAGAAGGCGCCTTGGTGCGCGGCGACATAGCGGAGCTGCGCGGCAAGGTCCGCGCCGGCGGGATGAAGGTCGCGTATCTGAAGCTGTTTCTCACTCATGCGCTCAAGCGGATCGCCGGCAGATCCCGGAAGGGTTCTCATGCTGCGGGCGAGAAGAAGGAAGCTTGAGTGATTATTCGCAGAGTCTTATTATAGGTCTAACGGAAAAACATATGGCAAAGAAAGGAATGGGTACTGGGTTGGGGATGCTCGCGGCGGCGGCAGGAGCGGCGGCGGCGGCGGGGTATTATTTTTATGGCAGCCCGGAGGGCAAGAAGCACCGCAAGATCGCGGCCAAGTGGGCATCGGATATGAAGGCCGATGTATTGAAGCAGGCCAAGAAGGCCAAGAACATCGACAGGAAGACGCTTGAGAGTATCGTCATGAATGCGCAGAAGACGTATGTGGGATTGAAGAATATGGACCACAAGGAGGTCGAGCGCGCGGCGCGCGAGCTCAAGGGTAACTGGCAAGAGATCATGAAAGAGCTCGGCAAGAATGCGACCACGGCAAAGACGAGCGCCAAGAAGGCCGTCAAAAAGGCGGTAAAAAGAGTCAAGACGGCAGCCAAGAAAGCTTCTTAAGACCGACGTAATGGAGAATGCGAGCCGAGAACGCGCGCTGCGCGCGATACGAGAGAGGACATTTCCCGAATGCGGCGTCGGCGCCGCCCACCTTGTTGGGGGGCGCTTCGTCGTTGCGGCCGGATGCTTGACGTACGAGCTCGGCGCGCCGCTTGCCGCGGCTGAGACCGTCTACGACTTCGCATCGATGACCAAATCGATTCCAGTCGCATCACTGGCACTGATGTTCGTACAGGAAGGGAAGTTCAGGCTCAGTGATAAAGTGTTGACCCACCTGCCGGAATTGCAGAACGATCACGGCGCGACGGTCGAGGATTTGCTGCGTTATCGCGTGCACGGAGTGCAGCTCTCCAAGCTGAACTCGAAGACATTCGAGGAGATACGCGCGCATGCGCTAGAGACGGGCTTTGAAGGTCCGCCTGGCGCATCCGTCTATACGAATCTCCCGGCATTTTTCCTCGGGATGATACTTGAACGTGTCGGCGCGGCTTCGATCGCGGAGCTTGGACATCGGTATTTTTTCGAGCCGCTCGGCATGGATTCGACGACGTTTTTCCCGAGCGCATCTGATTGCGCACCGACCGAGCTCGATGAGCGCGGCCTGCCTGCGCAGACAGGTGAGGTCCGCGGACTTCCACATGACGAGAGCGCATACAAATTCGCAATCGCGCGTCGCTGTGCCGGGCACGCCGGACTCTTCTCAACGGCGCCGGATCTCTTGAAATTCCTCGAAACATCGCTGCAAGGAAATGTTGGATTTACGAAATCCCTCATCAAGAGCGCGTCGCAGGGGCTTGGCTGGCAGACCGAAGGCGCATTCTTGGGCAAATACGCTGGCAAAGGTTCATTCGGCAAGACCGGCTTCACCGGTACGAGCGTCTGCGTCGATGCCGGGAAGGGTATCGCTTTTGTCATACTTTCCAATCGCACCTATCCGAAGCGTCCGGCCGATAACGCCGCGATCGATGCCTTCCGATGCGATATCGCCGATATCATCCTCGGCCGCTAGCTCACTTCACCGTGACACTTTTGGCGATATTGCGCGGCTTGTCGACATTGTGATCGAGCGCGACTGTCATGTAGTAGGCGAGTAGTTGCAGCGGGAGCACATTGAGTATCCCGCTCGCTTCTCCTGCATCGGGTACATGGAGATAGTAATCGAAGTTCTCGTCAGGTTCAGGACTGATAGCGAATACATCGGCGCCACGAGCGCGGACCTCGTGTATCGCATTCAAGACGCTTGTCCGTACCTCATCGTTGGATACTGCGACGACGACCGAAACCCCCTTCTCCATCAGCGTGATCGCGTAATGCTTGAGGTCGCCAGCAGGCATGGCATGTGCGTGCACATATGACCCCTCGATTATCTTCACCATGCCTTCTTTGATGATCTGCATATTCTGCCCCTTACCGAGCATATAGAGATGCTCTTTCTTCGCCAAGCGCTCCGCATGGCGCTCGATCTCCTTGATGTATTCTTTGTCAGCAAGAAGGCGCTCTGCCAGCTTCGCAAGCTTCCGTAATTCTCGCTTCCCCTCAGCGAGCTTTCTCTGCACAGCTTTGGCGACCAAATATCCCCAAGCCATCTGGGATACGAATATCTTGGTCGACATGACGCATATCTCTGGGCCGGCATTGGCCATGAACTTATAATCGGAAAGCCGCGTCATCATGCTGCCTGGCATGTTGACGAAGGAGGCGATGGAGGCGCCTCGGGCGTGCGCGAGCTCCAAGACTTCCAAGACGTCAGCAGTCTCGCCGCTTTGTGACGGTGCGATCAGGAGGTCGCCCTTGGCGATAAGCGCTTTGTATTCGTATGCTTCGGCGCCGACAAGTTCCTTGGCGGGGATATTTCCATAGAGACGCAAGTAATAAGCGATCTGTGCGGCTGCGGTGCCTGCGGTACCCGAGCCGATCGCGTACACGCCCCGCGCCTTCTTGATAGCTCGAGCGAGCGCGAGATACGACGCATCTGAATGCTTCACGACCTGCTCGATGACCAGCGGCGTCTCATGGATCTCTTTGAGCATGTAATGCTCGTAGATGCCTCTGGTGACGGAGACATCTTTGAGCGTATTCTTCTCGTAAACCGGCTTGCCGACCTTACCGGTAGCGATAGAAGAGACCACGACTTTCTTCTCTCGGCATACCGCCATCTCGCCGTTATCGAGGACGAGTATCGACTCCACGTGAGGCGCGAAAGAGAATACGTCAGATGAGAAATATATGTCCCCCGATTTGCCGGCGCCGACGACGAGCGGGGAGCCGTTGCGTGCCGCGACGATTTCGCCCTCCTTGGAGAGCACGATTATCGTGTTGCGGCCGTCGAGTTCTTTGAAGGCAAGGCGCACGGCTTCTTCGAGGACCTTGGTCTTCTTCAACCTTTTCTCGACCATGCGCACGATGACCTCGGTGTCAGTCTCTGATATGAATCCGTAACCCTCCTTCTCAAGCTGCACCTTGAGCTCCGGCGCATTCTCGACAATGCCGTTGTGCGCGAGTATGAACGACTTATCACTCGAGTAATGCGGGTGTGCGTTCACCGCCGTGACCTTGCCATGCGTCGCCCAGCGTGTGTGCCCGATGCCGATTGAGCTTTTCGGCAGCGTTTTGCCGCCGATGCCCACCATGCCGGCATGCTTATCGACGAGGATCTTGCCCGCATCGATGATCCCGACACCCCAGCTATCGTAGCCGCGATATTCGAGCCGCTTCAATCCTTCTAGTACCGCGTCAGCTGCGTTCCTTTGTCCGCCGACATAACCAAAAATCCCGCACATATATAAGTGTTGGTGAAAGCGCTCCTCGCCCCCCCTCTGTATCCGACGTTGCCATCGGGATTTAAGGAAGACGTTACGGCTGGAGTACCGAAGGGTGCCCGCAGATGCTATGCGAAATCGCTCGTTGTCATTTCGCATGTCCGATTGTCGGCCACAAAATAGCCAACCCCTTTCCTCGTATCCCCGCATCATTTTCTCGCGGGGCCACACGCTCGTTTATTTCTTCGCTCTCTATTAATCTTGTAATATGACTGTCCTATGACAGGCATAGATTCAGGATACCTTGTCTTATCAACGATGCAAATCGAGCTTATTCCATATCCGGAATGTCTTCGTCGATCTCGTTCTCTATGATGGTATCTGCAAGCCACTCTCCATGACGCTCCGGGGCGACGCCGCCGAGGCAGCGGAGGATATAGCTGCGCTTGATGGTGAGATCGGGATAGCTGACATCCGGCGCTATGAAGGTGTAGGCAGTGCCATCGACCTTGTCATGCAAGAGAGAAGTGATGTCGACGCATTCATAACCCTGTTCGCGGATCTTCAGAGTCTCAAGCTCGTTCTCGTTAATCGGTATCAAGAGCCCGTCGACCACTGACCCTTCGCGTGGGACGATATTGAGAAAGACGTGCTCCTTGTATCGCAGGTTCATCCGGCGCTTGTAGCCGGGCAATAGCGCGGGATGGAAGGTATGTTCGCGCGGCAGAGTGCGCGCAAGACTCATCGGATTCATGAGTGATCCGTAGCCGAAAATATATAACTGCATGATCCCACTCTACTATATCTTCTCGACAGCTTCCCAGGATCGTCCGGTGACCCCGAAGTGGCCATAGGCTGCCGTATCGCGGAAGACCGGCTTGGTGAGTCCGAGGCGCTCGATGATCGCACGAGGACGGAAGTCGAAGTTCTTGGTGACGATCTCCGTGAGGTTCGTGCCCTCATCGTCGAATGCCTCGATCATGACCGGCTCGACGCGGCCGATGGCGTAGGCGACGGATACCAGGGCCTTCTTGGCATGGCCGTTGGCAACGAGATTCTTGGCGGCGAAGCGGCACATATATGCGGCCGAGCGGTCCACCTTGGTCGCGTCCTTGCCCGAGAATGCCCCACCCCCATGCGGCATCAAGCCGCCGTAGGTGTCGACCATTATCTTGCGGCCCGTGAGGCCGGCATCGGCGGTGAATCCGCCGAGGACGAATTTGCCGGTCGGGTTCACCAGGATCTCGATGTTGGAAACGTCCCCGAGTACCGGTGTGAAGAGGTGCTTGATGAGGCCGGCGCGGATCTCTTCCTGTGAGACCTCTTCGGCATGCTGGGTCGAGGTGAGCGCGGTGATGACCTTGCCGGCGTCGATGGTGACCTGGGTCTTGCCGTCGGGTCGCAGCCACGGGAGCGTATTGTCACGGCGCAGCTTCTCGAGGCGGCGCGCGAGCGCATGGGCGAGCACGACGCCGAGCGGGAGATACTCGGGCGTCTCGTCGGTCGCGAAGCCGTACATGATGCCCTGGTCGCCGGCTCCGCCGGTGTCGACGCCTTGCGCGATGTCGGGAGACTGTTCTTGGATCGTATTGAGGACCTTGAGCGTGTCGGCATAACCGATGTCCTTGTAGACCTGCCGTGCTATAGCCTCCGGGTCGATCTTGGCCGCGGTCTTCACTTCGCCGCCGAGCATCAAAGTGCCATGGCTGCCGAATGATTCGACCGCGACACGGCTCTTAGGATCCTGCGTAAGGCACGCATCGAGGACCGCATCTGATATCTGGTCGCACACTTTGTCCGGATGGCCTGCGGTGACGCTCTCGGTCGTATAACGCTCTAATGAATGGAACATAATTATTTCCTATCTATTTATCCTGTATAAAACGAATAATCTCCCTGGAGGGAGATCTGCATTGATAATATCTTCCCTTGTGGGCTGGAATTGGCACTTTATCCTTTTGAGACAAGTTGTCGGCGGAATCACTAAGCCAGTTCTTTCATCCGCGCTCTTGATACGATATGGGGCGTGTATAAGAGCATCCTATCAGATGCTTCTGAGCCTGCAAGTGCGGCGCTTGTGTGGATAAGTCATATCATTGAGAAGTCGTCTCTATGCTCGGTTGCGGAGTAGTTGCTAAGGGTATAGAGTTTTGAGGACTATGGACGGACAGATGAAAAAAGTCGTTACGATCGGCGGCGGGTCCGGCAGTTTCAGCATATTGCGCGGCCTTCGGGAACTCCCGCTCGATATCACGGCAGTCGTCAATATATTCGATTCAGGAAGTTCTTCAGGCGTCTTGCGTGATGAATTCGGCGTCTTGCCGCCGGGCGATGTGCGCCGCGCTCTCCTGGCGCTCTCCAATGGCGAACAGGCCGAGATCTTGCGACAGCTTTTCAACTTCCGCTTCAATGGCGGCACGGGCCTCAGCGGACACAGCTTCGGCAACTTATTCCTCGTTGCGCTCTCATCCATCTACGGCGGCGATGCAGAAGCTATCGAGAAAGCATCAGAGCTCTTAGACATCAAGGGCCGCGTTTTCCCCGTATCACTCGATAAGGCCCACGTGCATGCGATCCTTGAGAACGGCGAAGAGATCGTCGGCGAGACCAACATAGACATTCCCAAGCACGACGGCAATCTGCGCATCGCGAAAGTATTTCTTGATCCACCGGCGCATCTCTATGAGAAGGCCGACAGGGCGATACGCGAAGCTGATATCATCGTCATCTGTCCGGGGGACGTCTATTCGTCACTGGCTCCGACCCTGCTCACCGAGGGTATGCAGAAGGCGCTCAGCGAAAGCGATGCGCGCATCGTCTGGGCATGCAACATGATGACGAAATGGGGCGAGACCGACGGGTTCGCCGCCTCCGACTTCGCGCGCGAGCTCCTGCATTATATTGGACTCGAGCAGTTCGATCATGTGATCGTCAACACGCGTCCCGTCGAGGCCGAGGTTCGCGAGCACTACGCCAAGGAGAAGCAATATCCCGTCCAGCTTGATGAAGAAAAGCTCATGCGATACACGGACGACCTGATCACCGGAGATTTGCTTTCTGAAGCCGATCTCGTGCGTCTCGATTCCGACAAGGTCGCTCGCATCATCGCCGGACTATGAAATCCAACAAGATCTGGATAGCGATAATAATCCTTCTCTTGGTCGTCATCGTCGTCATGGCGTGGTTCTTAGCGACCACGCCGGGACCGGCAGTGACCGTGACCCCGACTCCTGTTACTGCGACGACGACCGCGACAAGCGCGTCCTCTTCCGCGCCCTTGTCGGCGAGCGTCGCGGTCGCGTCGCCGGCATCAGGCGCTTCGGTCGAGCGCACCTTTACCGTCACCGGGGTGGCGCCCAACGGCTGGTACTACGAAGCGGTCTTCCCGATACAAGTGCGCGATGGCGACGACAACCTCATAGCGAGCGGCCAAGGGCAGGCGCAGAGCGACTGGACGGTCCAAGGACCAGTCCGCTTCAGCGCAACGATTACGATACCGGACTCGTATTCCGGCCCGGCAAACCTGATTTTGCTGCGCGATAACCCTTCTGGCTTGCCGCAGAACTTCGACGAGGTGACGTTGCCGATCATCGTCATATAATCTATGTCCGAAGAATTCCGGGAAAGGAGACGCAACACGGAGAAATTTCTGCCGACTAAAGCGCTCGTCGATACCCTGGAAGAATTGGTCACGCATCATGAGGACTTCGCTGAATTCGCGAATAATTACATCGACGAGGAGTATGAAAATCTGAAGCCCGATGAGGCAGAAAGTTCTGACCACCTTGAGGAATGCAAGATAGCGATTGCGAACCTTCGACAGAAGATATCGGATGCAAAATCAGTTCTCGCTGGGAAGCACGGGCCTGATAGCGAAATCCGCGCGAATGTCTCGGAGGCTACCCAGGAGCTTGCCAAAGCCTTCCGCGTCGCTCAAGGGTTGATATCTCCAGATGCATCCTGAAAAGGCTCCTGATTATGAAAGTCGATATGAAAGAATCAGAGCGCCGCGAGCGTGCCAAAAGAATCGTCGCATACCTCAAGCGCGCATACCCGAAGCCAGAGACCGAGCTTCACTACAAGACGCCGATGCAGCTCTTAGTCGCTGTCATCATGTCAGCGCAATGCACCGACAAGGCCGTGAACCGCGTGACCGAGCCGCTCTTCAAGAAATACAAGACACCCAAAGATTTCGCTAACGCAGATCCGAAGACATTCGAGAAAGAGATTTCATCCGTGACGTTCTTCCGCGCCAAGGCGAGGTACATCGTCGCCGCTGGCAAGCTGATAGACAGCGAGTTCAAAGGCAAGATCCCGAGGACCGTTGCCGAACTCATCAGGTTGCCGGGTGTCGCATATAAGACAGCCAATGTCGTCCTCGGCCAACTCTACGACCAGTGGGACGGCATACCGACCGATACGCACGTGAAGCGCTTCGCGATCCGCTTCGACCTCGTCGATAGCAAAGACCTCACCAAGATATCCAAAGAGCTCGAAGCGCTCGTCCCCAAGAAAGATTGGAAGTACCTAAACAACGGCCTCGTCCTCTACGGCAGATACGTCTGCCCGGCGCGCCCGCACGATTGTTCGACACACTTGCTTACAAAGATTTGGCCACCGAGTGCTAGTCGGTGGCCGAAGGCTTCTACGGGACGATAGTCATCTGATCACATTGCCCACAATCGACGTGACGCAACGCGGGTTTGCACCCCGGGGATCTGATGGCCAGGTCCGGACCCCGAGAAATCTTCTTGAGGATGCAACTTCACAGATGGCGGGTTGGTTACCATACGGTCGCCGCCCGAGAAGCTATAACAAGCTTCGCAGACTCGCATCCCGCTTCGAAGAAGGCGGGTTTCAACCTCGGTGCATCGTTCGGCGGCAATTCCAGAATCACACATCGTTTCCTCCAAGAGTCAAAAATTCGGATACGCAAGAACGAAATCCCAACGAACGATAGCCCCGAAAGGCCCCGCTCGCAAGTATTTTATGCCTGATGTAGGATAAAGGATATGAAGCAGAAAGTCGCGGTCTTCGACGTCGACGGGACGATATTCCGCTCAAGCCTCCTGATACAGCTCGTCGATACCTTGATCGAGAAGGGGATTTTCCCTGAGAGCGTGCGCAAGGTGTACGCGCGTCACCACGAGCTTTGGCTCAATCGCGAGGGGGATTACGGCGAATACATCGACGCGGTCGTCGCGGCATTCCGTAAGCATCTCAAGGGCGTCGATTATGACGAGTTCTCGGACGCTGCGAGCGAGATGGTGGAGCGCCAATGGAAGCGCGACTATCGCTATACGCGCGATTTGCTCAAAGAGCTCAAGAAGAAAGAATATTTCCTGCTCGCGGTCTCGCATTCGCCGAAGACCGTCCTCGACAAGTTCTGCCCGCGCCTCGGATTCGACAAGGCATACGGCATTCTCTACGAGACCGGCCCGCAGGACCGATTCACCGGCGCCGTCATCGACGAGCATCTCATCTTCAATAAGGCCGGCATCCTCAAGCGCGCGGTCGAGAAGGAAAACCTCACGCTCGTGGACTCGGTCGGCGTCGGCGATACCGAGAGCGACGTATCGTTCCTTGAACTGGTCGCCAAGCCGATCTGCTTCAATCCGAACTCGAAGCTGTATCGCTATGCCAAGCGTATGGGATGGAAGGTGGTCGTGGAGCGGAAGGATGTCGTGTATCAATTATGACGCAGGCGGTCCGTGGGCGCTCGGCACATTCTCCCGCCGAACGCGGATCTCGACGTACGGGTACGGGACGAGCTACGAAGGCCTCCGCGCCAGGCGCTACGACGGCAGGCGAGGTTCGTCGGAGAGAATGTGCCGAGCGCCCCTCGCGTTCGTTGATCAAATCATTTCAATCCGCCGTTTGGAAATATTGGAAAGAGAACGGCCGGTATGATCTGCCATGGCGCAGGACCGAAGATCCGTACAAGATCATGGTCTCGGAGGTGATGCTTCAGCAGACACAGGTACCGCGGGTAATAGAAAAATATAAAGAATTTTTGGAGGCCTTCCCGAATGCGCAGGCCTTAGCGAGGTCGAACCTCGGTGAGGTATTGAAAGTATGGAGCGGGATGGGATACAACCGGCGCGGCAAATACCTGAGAGACGCCGCGATCGAGATCGTGAAGAAATATAAAGGCAAAGTTCCACGCGATGCGGTCTCGTTACGCGCGCTCCCGGGCATCGGCCCGTATACGGCATCAGCCGTACTTATATTCGCGTTCAACATGCCGGATACGCTCATCGAGACCAATGTCCGCACAGCCTTCATTCATGGCTTTTTTAAGCCTAATAAAGTTATCCACACAAATCACAAAGGACCGACCTTTGTAAAAAAGATTTCAGATAGGGAATTGCTGCCGCTTATCGCTCAGGCTGCCGAAGGGCAGGATCCGCGGACATGGCATTGGGCCTTGATGGATTACGGAAGCTACCTCAAGAAGGTCCATAAGAATCCCTCGCGCGCGAGCGCGCACTATACGAAGCAGTCGAAATTCGAAGGCTCGCTCCGCCAAGTCCGCGGCGCGATCTTGCGAGAGTTGCATAACGGCCCAAGAAGCGAAAGTTCGCTAAGGACCGACCTATGTGAAAGTTATCCACAGAGATCCCATAGGACCGACCTTGGAAAATTCCGCGAGGCGCTTGCGGGGCTTGCTCGCGATGGGATGATCGCGAATCAAAAAGGGAGGTGGAGAGTTGCTTGAGGCGGCAACTTAGACCGAGACGATCACCGGTATCACGATCGGGCGCTTCATCGTGCGCTGGAGGAGGAAGCGCGAGACTGCTTCGGCGAGGTCTTCGCGGGCTATGTCGAGGTCGGCGCCGCGCGGGTTGTGCAAGGATGTCTCGACGCTCTTGCGAATGATGAGACGCGTCTGGTCCATGAGGTCCTTGTTGTCGCGCAGGTACACGAAGCCGCGCGATATGATGTCAGGGGACTTGTGAAGCTTGCCGGTGCGGCGGTCGACGGTCGCGACGACCACACAGAATCCCTCCTGGCCGAGCGCCTTGCGGTCGCGCATCAGGACTTCGGAGATTTCTGAGATCGTGTGTCCTTCGACGACGCGCAGCTCCGCCGGCGCCTTAAAGGGTTGCTTGATGATCTTAGCCCCATCGCCGAGCTCGATTATAGAGCTGTTGTCGGGAACCATGATGTTGGAGCGTTTGGTGCCCATCTCTTCGGCGAGGTCGGCGTGCACGCGGAGCATGTAGTGATAGCCGTGTACCGGGATGAAGAACTCCGGATGGATTTGGCGATGGATCCACGCAGCTTCCTCGCGATAGCCGTGGCCCGAGGTGTGGACGTCCGAGGTGAGGTAGGTGACGATCTTGGCGCCCTGGCGCGAGAGGTTGTCCTTGAGCTTCTGGACCGCGCGCTCGTTGCCGGGGATGACCGATGACGAGAGGATGATGGTGTCGGTCGGCTCGAGGCGGATGTACTTGTGCGTCTTGTTGCCGATGCGCGCGAGCGATGCGAATTCATCGCCCTGGGCGCCGGTCGCCAAGATGATGAGATTCTCCGGCTTGTAATCCTGCATGTTCTCGACGGCGACGACGGTGTCGTCCTTGTATTTGAGGATGCCGAGCTCGCGGGCTATCTCGAGGTTGGTGCGCATCGAGCGTCCGTCGATGACGATCTTCTTGCCGTATTGCTCGGCGAACTGCATGACGCGGATCAGGCGTTCGAGGTGCGAGGCGAACATCGCGATGATGGTCCTATTCTTGGCGTTCTTGATCATCTCTTCGAGCGTGCGATAGACGTTGCTCTCGGGGATGGAGAAGCCCGGCTGGCCTACGTTGGTCGAGTCCATGAGGAGCGCGAGCACTTTGCGCTCCTTGAATATCCCGAATTCGCGCTTCTCTTCTGCTGACGGATCGCCGTTCTCGTGGCTGAGCTTGATATCGCCGGTGAAGACGACGTCGCCCCAGGGCGATTCGATGATGATGCCCATGGAATCAGGCACAGTGTGGGTCACGCCGAAGAAGCGGATCGATGTCGCGCCGAGCTTTATGACTTCGCCCTTCTCGACTTCGCGGATGTTGACAGGCGGGAGGTGGGTGAATTCTTCCTGGCGCTTCTTGATCATCATGCCGGTGAGCTTGCGGGTGTAGATGGTCGGGTTACCGATACGGTCGATTATGTAAGGTATTCCGCCTATATGATCGAGGTGACCGTGCGAGATGAGAAGCCCGCGGATGCGATCGCGGCGCTCTTCGAGGTAGCCGGTGTTGGGCAATATGTAATCGATGCCCGGCGTGTCGTCTTCGCTGAAGGCGAATCCGCAGTCGAGGATGAAGATGTCGTTGCCGATCTCCACTGCCGTCATGTTGCGGCCGATCTCTTCGACGCCTCCGAGCGGGATGATGCGTACGACATTGCCGGCCGGCGGCGGGATCTTGGCTGCGGTCGATACGCGGCCGAGGTCGGTCGGGGTGGCATGCGTCGGGCGGCCGCCGCGCGGCTTCATGGGCCGGGCCGGCCTCTGCGAGAGCGGGCGGCCGCGGCGGAACGGTGGTCTGCCGCCTTGCCCGCCGCGCGGGGCGCCTTGTCCGGCGTTGTTATTGCTGCCGCGCGGGCCTTGCGGGCGCTGCTGCGGCGGTCGTTGCGATTGGTTTTGATTGTGCGGGCGGCGCTGCGAGCGGCCCGAGTCTGATTGGCCGGAACTCTGAGAGCCGGGATTCTGCGGTGTGTCCATACTGATGTAACTTGGTTCTAATGATCGGGTCCTCCGGACCCTTTGATAATTGCTTCTAATAATGTTGTAACGAATGTAAGGGCTGTCTTAATGAGCAGATCCCGCGAAGATGCTCCACACGTTCTGCGTCTGCGTATACCAGTCGTATATGCCGGAAAAACGGTCAGCGGGCGTGCTCAGGGCACCGAGCGTGATGCCTTTGATTGACGAGGGTACTATATACAAAAAATCGGGCGCGTACAAGAAGACCGCGGGCTGGTCCTTCTTGATGTCCGCAGCGACCTCCGTATACAGAGCGTCGCGCGCCTGTTCGTCGCTCGTCGCTCGCGCTTGCGAGAGGAGGGTGTCGGTCGTCTCGTTGGCATACATCGCGAGATTGAGGCCCGGATCGTTGCGCTGCGACGAGTGCCAGAAGGCGTAGAGATCGAGCTCAGGGCCGACGACTTCGCCGAAGAGGACCGCGTCGTAGTCGCGCGGCTCGATGACGTTGGTGTTGAGCTCGGAGAGCGGATATACCTGTACGGTCGCCTTGATCCCCGCGGCCGCCCAGAAGCCGGCCACTGCGTCGGCGGTCGCGACGAGCTCGGGCTCGTCGGCGGTCGCGAGCGTGAACGACAATTGCTCTTTGCCTTTCTCCCATAAGCCGTCGGTCGCGCTGAAGGTCCATCCGCCCTTCTCCAGTATGGAGCGCGCGGCATCCGCATATGAAGACTCATCAGTCAGAACCGGAGTCGAGCTCGCGTCCGATGAGGCCGAAGCAGTCGAAGTTCCGCTTCCTGCCGCCGACGAGCTCGCAGAAGCGGTCTCATGGTTCGGATCCGTCGCCTCCTGACCAGGTACCGCCGAAAGCGGCATGGGCGCCTCCGGAGATACGTCGCCGAGGACGCCCGGCGGTATCGGGCCGTCGAGCGTCACGCCGTATCCGTCGAGCACGGCATCGACGATGCTCTCTTTGTCGATGGCGGCATTGAGGGCCGCGCGCACGCTCGCGTCGGCCAAGACCGCATTATGGCCCTGGTTGAAGAATACGCCGAAGTCGCGCGGCAAAGGCGACTCGACGATGTCGGCGTCGGTGCGCGAGAGTGAAGCGAGATCCCCCGGGCTTATATCGGCGATCGCGTCTATCTGATGCGCGTCAAAAGCCTTCTCCATCGAGGCGTCATCGGGATAGAAGAGGAAAGTTATCTTGTCGAGGTACGGGCTCCCCAGCGCGTATCCGGAAAACGGCACGAGGTCATAGCGCGTCGCCGAGCCGGTCGAATCGGTCGAGACGCCCGCGACCTTGTACGGGCCGCTCCCGACCGGATGCGTGTTGAGCGAATCAAAAGGGAACTCTTCGTCGGAGACGTTCTGCCAGAGGTGCTTGGGCAATATCCCGAGCGTGGTGTTCTCGATGAACGGAGCATACGCGTGCGGCAGCGTGAAGACCACCGTGAGCGCGTCGGGACTCGAGACCGCGACCCCCGTCCAGTTGGCCTCCTGCGAGCTCTTGAGATTGGGATCCTGCGCTTCGCTCACCGTGAAGAGCACATCGGCCGCAGTGACCGGAGTCCCGTCCTGGAACTTCGCGTCCGGCCGCAGGGTGAAGGTGTATACCGTGCCGTCCGGCGAGACCGTGTAGGAGGATGCGAGGTCCGGGACCATGCTGCCGTCGGGCAGTTGGCGCATGAGGCCCGAATAGACCAGGGCCGTAAGATCCTCGTCGGGCTGTGAGAGCGTGAGGAGCGGATTGATGAAGCGCGCGGGACCTACCTCGCCTTCGGTGAGCGAGCCGCCGTGGGCCGGGATGGAGACCGAGACGCTCCGGTCGGCGTAGATGACCATGACGAGCGTGCTTGCAGCGAGTAAGGCCGCGAGGATGTACAGAAGCAGGCGCTCGGCGGGAGAGAATCGCACGAGGAGCCGCTCCAATATCGAAAGCCGTCCGAGCTTGCGCGGCTTGGTGAGCGCCGTCCGCATGTCGTCCGCGCGCTTTTCTATCTGAAATGAATGATCGGGGTCCGAATAGGAATCCATACGGGACATTATTGGAACTGTGGGCACTGTCCGGCTCGGCGAGGTCGCCATCGCGGCGAGGTCGCACGGGAGCCTTAACTTATAAGAAGACTTACCAATGCTGAGATAGCGAACAGTATACCAAGGATTATCGTCGAGTAGAAGAGCGTCTTCTCGAGGCCGCGGCGGGTATGGAAGCCCGAGCTGAAATTGTCGACCCCGAAGGCGCCGCCGAGCGATGCTCCTGTGCGCTGCATTATAACCGACACGATGAGAAGCGCGGAGAGGATGATCTGTATGTAGGGGAGAATGCCTGCAATCGTTGCCATGTAGAGCCATAATAGCACGCAAAGGCGGGGGGTGCAAGAGCACGCTATAGATCAAAATAAAGGTTACCCAAACGCCCACGGATAGATCATAAATA
>VFSW01007200.1_pt1 | contig 16190 bp, 6 predicted proteins | sample 5358111 | NCBI WGS metagenome assembly VFSW01 (sample SAMN11554181, study PRJNA540505) | mine drainage metagenome | isolation source: sediment from site ElyBrook_90M | place: USA: Ely Copper Mine, Vershire, VT | collected 2017 | reverse complement strand
AACTCCTATTTCGTCAATACATGTCCCTTGGAGGCTCCCGCCCACATCTTTCACATCTTCAAGGTTGTCGACTGGCACGAGACTCACATTCTGCTGAAGGCGGCGATGCCTTTGGCAGCAAGCAGCGCGTTCGCCACGTTCGAGATTCCTTATGGCACTATTGACCGCCCCACCACCCGAAACAATAGCTGGGAAAAAGCGCAGTTCGAGGTTCCATCGCTGCGGTGGGCGGATCTGGGTGACGGGCAGCATGGACTGAGCCTGCTGAATGAGTCGAAGTACGGATATGACGCGCTGGGCAACACACTGCGACTGTCGCTATTGCGGTCGCCGACGTGGCCCGATCCGGAGGCAGACCGCGGCCGCCACCACTTCAGCTATGCGCTCTATCCTCACGCTGGGAATTGGAAACAGGCGCTAACCGTACGGCGCGGCTATGACTATAACTATCCCCTGCATGCCGTGCAGGTGCTGGAACATGCTGGCGCTCTACCGGCGGAACACTCCTTTATCAAGGTGACGCCGGAGAATGTGGTTCTAACCGCAGTTAAGAAGGCCGAAGATGCGAATGCGCTGATTCTTCACTTTTATGAATGGGCGGGTAAGGAGACGCAGGCGAACATCGAGGTTCCAGCAGGAGCAAGTTCGGCAGAGCTAACGGACCTGATGGAGAATCCTTCAGGCAAAACCCTGCCCATGGAAACAGGCAGCATCACCATGCCTATCAGCAAGTACGCAATCGAATCGCTGCGTGTGAATTATCCAGTGGGGAAAGTGGTGGCGCGATGAGTGGAAAAGGTGCGCAGAGAGGAAATGATCTGCGCGGCTTGGTATGGCGGTTGTTATTGCCAGGACTACTTATCCCATCGCCGGTAGCAGCTTCCGGGCAGAACCTCAAGCAGCCGGTCGACTATGTGAATCCAAACATCGGTACCATCGGCATTTTGCTGACGTCGACGGTGCCCGTGGTGCAGGTGCCCCATGGAATGGCGAGCATCGAGCCCGTGACCACCCCCGGCATTGGCGACCGCTACCTCGCCGACAAGATCTTCGGGTTCAGCGCCGGTCCTGTGCTGCTGATGGCCACGACCGGCGAAGCAAGCGCTGATCCGGCGCACTACGCCTCCAACTTCGACCACGACTTTGAAATAGCCGCGCCATACTACTATGCAGTGCGCCTGGACGACACTAATATCTACGCGGAGATGTCGGCAACGCGGCGGGCTGTCATCTATCGATTTACCTTTCCCAAGGCAGCTCCAGAGTGGCGGATCGCGCTGAGCCTGCGGGGTGGCGCGGTGCTCAGGGTGCTTTCGGCTTCCGCGGTAGAAGGCGGCGAGGAATTGCGAGACGTGCCGCGCCGCGGCAAAGAAGCCGCCACCAAGCAATATTTCTACGCGGAGTTCTCGGCGCCATTCCAAGGGCCTCGTACCTGGCAAGCGGGGCGACTCAGTGGAGACAAGAGCCAGGCGGGCGACGATATCGGATTCACCGCAGATTTCGTCCCGACGCCAGAGCGGCAGATCACCGTCCGCGTCGGCATTTCCTATATCAGCGTGGACCAGGCGCGACGCAATGTTGAAGAGGACATTCCAGGATGGCACCTGGAAGACGTGAAAGCCAGGGAGCGCAAGGAGTGGAACCGTGCTCTGAACCGGATTGCTGTCACTGGCGGAACCGAGAAGCAGCGAACCATCTTCTACACGGGACTTTATCGTGCGCTCGGGCGGATGACTGACATCACCGAAGATGGGAAGTACTGGAGCGGCTTTGACGGGCAGGTCCACGAAGCGCACGGACACGACTTTTATGTCAACGACGGTTTGTGGGACACCTATCGCACGATGCACCCCTTGCAATTGCTGATCGAGCCGCGTGTGCAGGAGGATATGATCCGCTCCTACCTGCGCATGTATGAACAGAGTGGCTGGCTTCCCTCCTTTCCGAATGTAACGGGCGAAGAGGCCGTCATGATTGGTCACCACCCTACGGCCTTCATCGCAGACACTTACATGAAGGGCTATCGCGATTTCGACGCGGAAGAGGCCTATAGCGCGATGCGAAAGAACGCTCTGGAAGCGACGATGCTTCCGTGGGCGCGCGGACCGCTGACCTCGTTGGACAAGATCTACTTCGACAAGGGATTCTTTCCCGCCTTGGCGAAGGGGGAAAAGGAGACTGAGCCTCGCGTGCACTGGTTCGAGCGGCGGCAGGCTGTCTCGGTCACCCTCGAGAACAGCTATGACAACTGGTGTGTGGCCCAGATGGCGAAAGCGTTAGGCAAAGAAGACGATTATCGCTTGTTCATGAGACTGGCAGCGAATTATCGGAATGTCTACAGCCCTCAGGTAGGATGGATGGCTCCGCGAAGCGCGGACGGGGAGTGGGTGGCAGACTTCGATCCGAAGCGCGGAGGCGGACCTGGCGCGCGCGACTATTTCACCGAAGTGAACGCGTGGCTCTCGAGCTATCAGGTACAACACGACCCTGCCGGACTGATCGAACTGATGGGCGGACGAGAACGCTTCAACGCGAGGCTCGATCAGTTGTTTGTGGAACAACCGGGCATACCGAAGCAGGAGTTCTTCGCTCAGTTTCCTGATGCGACAGGGTTAACCGGAATGTATGCACAAGGGAATGAGCCGAGCTTTCACATCCCTTATCTGTATGACTTTTCCGGAGAGCCTTGGAAGGCACAGAAGCGGCTGCGGGAATTGATGGATGTGTGGTACGGCGACGGACCGATGGGAATCCCCGGCGACGATGATGGCGGAGAAACATCCTCTTGGTACGTGATGAGCGCGATGGGTTTCTACCCGGAGTGCCCCGGAAGCCCCATCTACGAGATTGGCAGCCCAATCTTTGCTGAGACGAGGGTGACGCTGGGCAACGGGAAGGTTTTCACGATCCGCGCCGTCAACGTCTCGGCCCGAAACAAGTACATCCAATCCGCGACGCTTAACGGGAAGATTCTGGACCGGTCGTGGTTCCGTCACGACCAGATTGCCCATGGCGGCACACTGGTCCTGATGATGGGCTCAGAACCGAATAAGCAGTGGGGTAGCGCACCGGATGAGGCGCCGCCGTCCATGTCAGATATGGGCAACAGAGCTCAATAAAGAGCGTAGCGACACGATGGGAGACTTCGGATGGAGAAGATGATTCTGAAACTGGGTATGTGCCTGCTGTTCGTAGTGGCGTCGGCAACACTCTCTGCGCAGGCGCAGTTGATTGCGGTGACGTCACCAGATTATCGGGCCGACGTGCATGGCACGACCACGATCCACGTAAGTGCGGCGGGTTTTCGCGGTCCTTTGACCGTGAAGAGTTGGCTGCCCGGAGGGAAGTACGGCAAGGACTCGACGGTAGCCGAGGTCAGGCTTGACAAGAAAGGCGAGGGACACTTCGCCTTTCCCGCGGGCCGCTATCCGCACGGCCCGATCACCGTGCGCATCTCGGGAACGCGTACCTCAGACGGGTACGAGGACACGTGCTACCTGCAGCTCTACAACACCAGGGGTGCGAAGTGGAATGAGGGCGAACCGAAGGAAGCGCCACCGGCGGCAGCGGGCATGTCGCTGGTATTTGAAGATGACTTTAATGGGTCGTTGTCAATTTCTGGCAGCGGCGTTGGTGCCCGGTATGGCGCGCACAAGCCCGACCACCTGGATTTCGGCGGTCTCCCCTTTACCGATCCGACGCCGGATGGGCCCTTCTTCCAGCGCGATTCCTATCTGATTATCCGCGCCGATGCAAACCGGCACATGGCGGGACTGATCTCGTCCATCAACTCGAAAGACGGCACGGGATTCACTGTGATGCCGCCCTACTACATGGAGTGCCGCTTCATCGCGCCGGACGCCGTCGGTACGTGGCCGGCATGGTGGACAATGACAGACGAATTCAAGGACGGCAAGTGGGGTGACAAGACCGACGAGTTGGACACGATCGAGGCGTATGGCGGTGACGGGACGAAGAGTCCCAACGCACCGACGAAGTATTTGGTCACTCCGCACATGTGGGGGTATCACGCGGGGAGGCAGACGGATAAGTCCAATCCGATCGATATGACCAAAGTGGGCGGAGGCGGCGGTTGGGCATATACGCCACACACCTATGGATTGCTGGTGAAATCGGGCGTTCTCGAGTTTTACCTGGACAACGTGAAGGTGCTTACCTTGCAGGCCTCGCCAAGGGTAGAAGAAATTCCCTCGTACTTCATGGTGAATCTCGCAGTGGGCGGAGGATGGCCCGCGGATCTGTCGAGATATGGAAATGTTGTTGATATGTACGTTGACTATATAAGAGTTTATCACTGAGAAAAGAGGCGATTTTAATCGGGTTTTCGCTTTTCGACGACGCCTCAGCCACGAGCCTTTCGCAGGGGGGGCGCCATTGACGAACGCGTGTGGTGGGTGTGTTTCCCGACGGGAACGGTGCACTGATGCTGATAGCGGCAAGACTGCGGCATCTGACAGATGCCAAGTGGAAGACAAAACCCTATCCTGAAATGAACAGGCTGGCCAAAGTCGTCTCTGGTTTGTAGGACGAAGTGAAGCAGGCCTATGCGTCGACAACATTCTCCGCATAGGTCCTGGTCGATTACGTCCGGGTCTACACGCTCTGAGGTATACATTCTGAGAAGATTTGCCGACCACACGAAGAGCAAAAGCGCGTACTTCTGACAGCAAAGGATTGGAAGGAGATATAAGTGCCACTAAACCGCAGAAGTTTTGTTCAGCGCATGCTGATTGCCTTGGGAGCAGCAGGGGCCTCTGCGCCGCTAAACGCCGATATGTTCGGCGTGCCAACTGGGGGGAACGATCCGGCCGGCTCATCTGAAACCGATTCAGAAACAGGCAAGCCTGGTTATATACGCCCCGGGACCATCGAAACCATTCATCGATCGTTCGACGTCGTTGTGGTGGGCGGCGGCATCTCTGGCGTTTGTGCGGCCATCAGTGCCGCGCGTAATGGTGTGAAGGTTGCGCTCGTCCATGAGCGTTCCATGCTTGGCGGCAACTCATCCAGCGAAGTTCGGCTTTTTCCGGAAGACACGTGCGCCTTCAATACCTGGATCAAAGAATCAGGAATCATCGAGGAAATCTCGATTCAGGAGAGGGCACAAAACTGGGAACCCTACACCGAAGGTCTGATGAACTCGCAGTGGGACCTGGTTCTTTATGAATGGGCCAAGAAGGAAGGAAATCTCAGCCTGTTTTTGAACACCACCATGCGCGAGGTGGAGATGCGAGATGAAACGCACATTCACGCGATTCATGCTCCGCAGCTAGGCACCGAGCGGGAATTCGTCCTCTCCGCGCCTCTATTCATCGACGCGACGGGAGATGGCGTGCTCGGCTTTCGCGCGGGAGCCGATTTCCATTGGGGCCCGGAAGCCCAGGCTGAGTATCGCGAGAGGCTGGCGCCGAAAAAAACAAGCAATGCTCTGATGGGAAATACCCTTTTCTTTCGCGCACGCGATGCGGGTCGTCCAGTCCCGTTCAGTCGTCCGGACTGGGCAGTGAAATTGGAGAACGAGACGGACCTCTCTTTTCGTGATCACGGGGAGTTTGATTGCGGCTATTGGTGGATCGAGGTTGGCATACCGTACCACCCCATCAAGGACAATGAAGAGATTCGGGACGAAGCGCTTCGGCAGGTCCTTGGTGTATGGGACCACATCAAGAACCACTGCACACACGACCATGTGAGGGAGCGCGCCAAAAACTACGCCCTTGAATTCGTGGGCTTCTGGCCATACAAACGCGAATCCCGGCGCATCTTGGGCGACTACATATTGACGGAGAGAGATGTATGCGATCCTTCGTACCATCCTGATGACATCGCATACGGCTCATGGGGCATCGACATTCATGTGGCTGGCGGGATTCTTGCCAGGAATCTTCCACCCTATGTGGACCCGCGCTCGGATGAGAACTTCCATGAGCGCGGAACCATACCGTACGGAATCCCGCTGCGGGCATGCTACTCCCGCAACATACGCAATCTATTTGCTGCAGGACGCTGCATCTCCGCCAGCTACGTGGCTTTTGCATCAGCGCGTGTATTGCCCACCGGCGCCATTGTTGGACAAGGGGTAGGCGCGGCTGCCGCACTGTGCCGCAAGTACGAATGCGAACCGAAGGCTGTTGCGGAGACACATGCGCACGAGTTGCAGCAGCTTCTTCTTCGCCAGGATGCATCGATTCCAGGTATCGACAACGCGGATGATGCGGATTTGGCTCGGCGAGCGCAAGTAACTGCGAGCAGTGAAGCTGTGGTGCGGTTTCCTGAATCGGAGACATTTCGTTTGGCAAAGATCCCGCTGGGACAAATACTCCCGGTTTCCACCGCGCTGTTGGATAGCGTCGAGCTTCTGCTGCGCTCCACCTCTGCGACGGATCGGAAAGTGACGCTTCGCTTTCGGCAGGTGGAGCATGTCTGGGATTTTCGTCGCACACCGACCATCGCTTCCCCAACCGCGACGGTGCCGGCGGGCTATCAGGGCTATGTCTCCTTTTCGTTGAATGCACGGACCAAGCCAGGGGCTTTGTATTTTGTTTCTATCGATGCGCAGCCGGAAATTGCATGGGCGGTCTTTCACGAAACTGAAGGGAAGGCTTCGCTCGTTCCGGCAGGAACAACGGCAGCTGATCTTCCTCCAGGAGACATGTGGCGCTGTTTTACGGGCGGATGGTCGTTCGTGTTGCGGGTTCTCCCCGAACAGCGGCCGTATGGGCCGCAGAATGTAGTCCGCGGTACCAATCGCCCGGACCAGTGGCCGAACATCTATCTCTCCGATCCGACGCAAAACTTGCCAGCTTGGGTCGAACTGCGTTTCCCGGCTCCCACGCGGATTAACCGAATTCACATCACCTTTGATACCGATACAAATCGACGTATTCCGTTGCCACTGTTCCGATGCCCGGATTGCGTCAAGCGATACGAGATCGCGGTTCCGCAAGGTATGGGATGGAAGGTGATTCATCGGGAGGACGACAACTACTTCCGTCACCGTGTCCATGCAATCGATCCGATCGTTACGCAGCGTCTTCGCATCCAAGTTCTGGAAACAAACGGTTCGCCACAGGTGCGAATCTATGAATTCCGCGCCTACAGCGACACGGACGCTAAGTCTTAGTAAATGGAGCCGCCGTGGACACGCATAGGGAACCGATTCATGCGGCTAGGTTCGCACCGGATATTCTTCGCTGAATTTCGTCACTAGGACGTGACCACAAGAAGAAGCAGCATATTTGATTACTTGGCGGTACTCGAGCTGGTCGCAGGTTCGAGGCATAAAAAACAAGTAGGGTGACTCGCGCACGGTGATTTGTTGGCCCGTGGCAGCAATGTAATGCGTCAACCAACAGTCGTCGGCGTCGTGGGTAGTCTGCAGTTCCATGTCCCAGCCAGCATGCCGAGTGGCACGCAAGTTTTGTGCGCAATCGTCCCATCTGTACCCGCACGCTGGAGTTAGATTGCGGGTCAAAATCGCGTGGGAGACCAAAGACCTAAGTGGCGATCTCATATTCTTTTACGGGATATGCTGGGGGATTCAGCGTGTGGAATGCCAAGAAGTAAAGCAGCTTGCAGAGCGCTCGGATCCCGACAGGACTCGGCTCCGCACTAAGTTCTCAACTTCTGCGAGGCAAGCCTGCGGATTAATGTCGTCACTTTTCTCGCCGCTGCCTTTTAACGTTTCTGTAGCAATGGTCGTATGTATATCATTTGTAAATAACTTAACGTCCGTAACGTTCTGGTAATGTGTTTGTTACCCGCTGAGACATCGTTGGAACTTCTCAGGATAGAAATTCTCCCGCAAACTCGTGTGCGGTTCACAAATCAGCTTGCGAATACGTCGCTGCAAGGGTGGATGCACCCCAAAATTCGATCGCTAGTGCGAGCGGGGGGTGCGAGGCAACAGGTGTGTAAGCGTTATCACTGAATTGCAGCGCCATAAATCGGCGCGGGATGACTTGCACCGAGATTGTCAAACTCGCTCACAGCGAATGGTTTAAGGAGGATTACGTGATGCAGGGAATAGGATTCAGATTCTGCGTGTTGTTGATTGCGGTCCTGTCAATCGGAGTTCTAGCGCATGGCCAGAGCGATCGGGCAACGATTACAGGGACGGTTAGCGATCAGTCTGGAGCGGTATTACCAGGTGCGGCCTTGACAGTGACCAATTCTGATACGGGAGCAGCCTTCATAACTGTCACCAACGCAAATGGCGTTTACACCCTCCCGAGCCTACCGGTGGGTGTTTACACGCTAAAGGTAACTTCCACTGGCTTCAAGAGTTACGTGCGGACTGGCCTTTCGCCGGTCGCGGACCAGGTGATTACAGCTAACGTCAGCATGACGGTTGGCACGGCATCGGAAAGCGTCACCGTAAGTGGCACTCCCGCTTTGGAAGTGCAGACCGCTACCGAAGCGATGACCATGGAATCGACCGCGATCGAAGAACTGCCTCTGAATGCAGGCGGTGGCCGAAACGCGATCAATCTGCTCATCGCCACATCGCCGAACGTGACACAGGCCACGATCAATAGCACCGGCACTCAAAACTGGGTCTCGTTCTCCGGTGGTGAGACGTTTTCCAACTCCATTTTTATCGACGGGACGAATGCTACCGCCGGGAACCAGGGTATGGCGATTACTCCCGGCCAGGACGCTTTACAGGAGATGCAACTCCAGACGAACGTCACCGACGCTGAGTTGGCTGGGACCGGCGGTGGAGCGATCGTCTATGTACTCAAGTCAGGCGCCAATCAGTTCCATGGCAGCGCGTTTGAGTATCTCCAGAACGAGGATTTGAACGCGAACTCGTGGGCTCAGAACCAATTTCTCTCCCAATGCGCGTCCGGAGACACGGCGTGCAGAGCAGCACATTCCCGGCAGAAGTTTCGCTTCAATGACTTTGGCGGGAGTGCCGGCGGACCAATCTGGAAGAACCACACCTTTGTCTTCGGTGACTTCGAGTATTACAAGCAGAGTGACTATCGCGAAAACCCTACGGGGATGACGGTTCCCACCGCGCAGCTCTTGAGCGGCGATCTCAGTCCGCTGCTGACTCAGGGTACAAAGCAGGGCAATATTATCAATCCGAAGACCAATACCCCCTGGATCAATCCCTGCACTGGACAGCCCTACCTGTATGGGCAGGTTTTTGATCCCACAACGTGGACGACAGTTAACGGGCAAACTTGCGCCACGCCGTTTAACAACAATCAAATTCCCGCAGGCCGGATCAGTTCCGTCTCCCAAAAGGTTGCCGCAGCCTTTAACCAGTATTACAAGCCTGTGATTAACCAGCTCCAGGGCGGGAATTTTCCAACGCTTGTCAACGGACAGCCCGAGTTCTGGAAGAAGACATTCGACGTTAAGCTCGACCACTATTTCTCGGATCGCCACCATGTCAGTGCCTCTTTCGACTGGCAAAGCGACAATTCATCATCGGTACAAGGCCCATTTTACTATGACAAAGGGCCGTTCGCTTCCGTGTGGGATTTTGCGGACAAATCCGACAAGATGCTTCGAGTCGTGGACAACTACTCCTTTAAGCCCACGCTCATAAACAGCTTCTCCGTGGCTTGGAATCTCAATCCATCCGAGCAAACCCCGATTAACCATATCGATCCGACGACCTACGGATTTACCACAGGCGTCGGGGTATTTCCTTACGTCGGGTTCGGTAACAATGTGAACGGCATCGGCTACAGTTACCTCGGTGCCAACTGGGATCTCTACATGAATTTAGACTCCTACAACTATGCGGATACGGTGGCTTGGCAGGCAGGCCGCCACAGCATGAAATTTGGAGTGCAGTGGACGGCACAGCAGTTGAACTCCGCCACCAACACTCTGAACGAGCAGGCCTACAAATTCCAAAGTGATACAGGCAGTCCCACCGACCCAGGACTGACGCCATACGTGGGAAGCGGGTTGTCGGCATTTCTGCTCGGAGATGTGAATCTCGGAGTTCTCACCCAGCGCAACGGCTATTACCCGCGCCAGAAGTACCTTGCCCTCTTCACTGAGGATGACTTCAAGGTTAATCCGAAACTTACCGTGAACCTGGGCCTGCGATGGGACCTCACTCTGCCTGGCCACATGGCCAGCGGCAAGTGGGAAAACTTTGACATCAACGTAACCAACCCAAACTGGGCCCCCTACAACGGCGCCTGGGTCTTCTCGCAGAACTCCGGTACGACATTTGAGAACTACGTTCCCCTATACCAGTTTGGTCCTCACCTGGGCGCAGCTTACCAGGTGACGCATAAACTTGTGGCCCGTGCGTCTTATGGGCTGTCGTATGTGCCACTGAGCGCTCTCACCTCCGGCGGTGCGGATAACTATCCTGCCAACCAGGATCCGCTGGCGGTCGGCAGCAACCGCGTACAGACCAGCGTAGAGGGCGCTTATACCTTCAACTGGGATGGCGGATATCCTGGGCAGACGATCTCGCCACCGCAGAACAGCACCGCCACTTCCTTCGGCGATGCCACTTCCATGATGTATATCAACCCGAACATGCTGAAGCTGGGCCGCATCAACTCCTTTTATGCCGGCTTTCAATATGAGCTGGCGAGGAATGTTGTGCTTGACACACGGTATCTTGGCACCTTCGGCAATGGACTGCACGACTATGGACGAGGAACTGACGTAAGCTGGCCTACCAACTGGAGCCAGTATAACGCCGTGTTACAGGCCGGGCGGATCAATACGCAGATAAGCAGCGCTGCTGATGCTGCGGCTGTCTCTGCGGCTTCCGGTGTCACTGTGCCGTATCCATACGCCGGTTTCTCAGGTCCAGCGCGAGCCGCCATTGCGCCCTATCCGCAGGTTGCTACCTTAGGATACAAAGTGCAGCTCGTCGGCGACCCGATGGATAACGCATCGAGCGCCTACAACTCCTTCGTAGCAGAGTTGAAGGTGCGCAATACTCACGGCCTGTACGTTGACTGGAGCTACACAATCTCTAAGTACACATCCGATAGTACATCCGTCACTTCGGGTGCTCTCAGCAACTTTTCAAATAACTGGAGTTCGGACCAGCAGAGTCCAAACGACTACCAGAGCTGGCCAGTGGCGAATGATCGAAGACAAGTGGCAAAGGGCTATTTTACCTATGACCTGCCCTTTGGGGCTCACCACCTGTGGCTGAACCAATCGTCCATGCTGAACTATTTCGTGGGTGGTTGGACCCTTGGTTATTACGGCGCGTATGGTAGCGGCTTGCCGATGGGGAGGATCATATCTCCGTATCAACTGCCTTACTATTACTCAGGCCAGCAGAGGGCCAATTTTGCCAATGGAGCGAATGGCAGCACCATGAAAAACAACTTCCAGGGGCACCTGAGTCTGATCAATAAAACAGCCGCAAGCAATTACGATTTCGATCGTAGCGCGTTTTCTCCCACAACGGCAACTGCACCATTTGGCAACACGCCGGTTTACTTCAATCACTGGCGCTGGAATACTTATCCTGCTCAGGAAAATATAAGCATCGTTAAGCGTTTTGGCATTGGACACGAAGGCCGCTACCAAGCACAGGTGCGGGCCGAGTTTTACAACGCCCTCAACCGCCACTACTACAACCCTCCGGATAGGAACATGAACGACAGTACATTTGGTGATGTAACCGGGATTGCCTCGTCGGGCCGCGTTGGGCAGGTTGCAGCGCGGTTTGAATGGTAGACGTGATGTACTAAGTATGGGACGGGCGCCTCAACGCGTCCGTCCTTCTATTTCCCGACTTGAAGTCTCATCAATTCACAAACTGTGTTCATCGATGAATCAACAAGGAGTACTTCTCCGGACGATCCCAATGTTTACGGACGCGAGAACGCGACCGTGCGCGGATATGAATGGATGATCAGCGATGCCTTGCTGGCTATGCCGCTCTACGGCAACGACTACGCCACAGCCACCTGGCGCGATATCTACCTGCCGGCCGGCGAATGGATGGACTTCGATACCGGCAAGCTCTATAGCGGCGGGCAGATGCTTCAGCGCTTCGAACTGCCGCTGGCAAGACGCCGCTGTTTGTGGGGGGCTCGGGCAGAAGTCAACGGCCTGCCTGCGGGTACGCCGTGGGCTGGCGTCGTTGTGCAGGATGGCGAAGGCCATTCCATCGCAACGCAGAGATTGAAGCACGCATTCACATTTACGTGCATCTCCTTCGCGAGACCTCGCTTGAGCTGCGCATCGAGGCCTTCAACGGACTAAACAGGACCAATCTGCAGAATCTAAATACTTCGTTGTCGGGGGGCGCACCTGCTGACCCCACAAATCCATATGCCGAAGGAGGAACAAATACCAATTCCAACTTTGGCGTTGTCACGTCGGCCAATGTGGCCCGCATCATCCAACTCGGTGCGAAGTTCAAATTTTGATCGGGCACATAAATTTGCCGGGCAGATCCTCGATCCGCCTGGAATCTTTTCTTCCGTACCAGAGCTCTGGTGCATTCCTGGGCGCTAGGCGCCGCGCCACGGAGTGTCTTACAGCGGCAACACAACAGCAAAGGAAAATCGGGGCTGGTGCATATCGCCCGCGCGAACAGAAATACTGCGCATCGCGAAAACCTAACGAAAGTATTTAAAAGAGAAAGTTCAAGCGCATGAAAACTGCAACGGAACAATACGACGTAGTCGTCTGCGGTGGCGGACTGGCCGGTGTTTGCGCGGCAATTGCGGCGGCGCGAATTGGCGCGAAGACCTGTCTCGTTCAGGACAGGCCTGTGCTCGGCGGTAATAGTTCATCCGAGATTCGCGTCACGCCGCACGGTGCCGCGGCCTTCCATGCCTATGCGCGTGAGACCGGAATCATCTCTGAATTGCTCATCGAGGAGCGCGCCAGAAACCACGAGGAGATTTTCGAGAACGGCTGGACGAACTCTGTTTGGGACATGACCCTATACGATGCGGTCCAGTGCACGGAGAATCTAACGCTCCATCTGAACACGGCGATCCTCGGTGTGACGGTAGAAGACAGGCGGCTATGCAGCGTCGAGTGCCGCGTCGCCAATGCAGAACTGTTGCTCACGCTTGAGGGCAAGCTCTTCATCGACTGCACCGGCGACGGCATGGTTGCATCCGAGGCGGGCTGCGAGTGGCGGATCGGCAGCGAAAGCAAAGGCGAATTCAATGAGCCGCACGCGCCTGAAAAGGCTAACGGCGACATCATGGGCAACTCGATCCATTTCAAGACGAAAGATATGGGGCGCCCCGTTTCGTTCAAGTTGCCGCCGTGGGCCGTCGAGCATAAGGACGGGCGATTCTTTTACGATCAGGGGCGACTCCCGAAAGATATTCGCGGCGGCTATTGGTGGCTTGAGATCGGCGTTCCGTACGACACGATTCACGAGGCCGAGACAATACGCCACGAACTCACCCGGCATACGCTGGGCGTGTGGGACTGGATCAAAAACAAGGATCAGAAAACCATCAAGCTGGCCGAGAACTTTGCCCTTGACTGGATCGGTCAAGTGCCCGGCAAGCGTGAAAGCCGCCGCGTGATGGGCCTCTATCTGATGAACGAGTGGGACGTGATCCGGTGCACGAAGCACACGGACGAGATCGCCTTCGGCGGCTGGTTTATCGACATGCACACGCCCGGCGGCCTGCTCGCCGACAGAAGCGAGCCGGCCAGCGCAGAAGGTTATTCGCAGACCAGCGAGTACGCGGTGCATTCTTACGCAGGTCCGTACGGCATTCCACTGCGTATTCTTGTATCCCGTGACATCGACAATTTAATGATGGCCGGCCGCAACGTGAGCGTAACTCACTGTGCGCTAGGCACGGTGCGTGTGATGGGTACGACCGCGCTGATGGGACAAGCTGCGGGCACTGCCGCGGGCGTTGCCGTTGCCAGAAACCTCACTCCGGCTGCGGTGTGCCGCAAGTCCTCCAGTGACGTGCAGCAGAGGCTGCTGCGCGACGGATGTTTTCTGCCGAACGTGTGCAACCAGGACGAGGCCGACAAGGCGCGAAGGTCGCATGTGACTGCGTCGAGCAATGCGTGCTTCCGTGGACTTACTCCGCAGTCCGAGGGGGCGCACGAAGGACTGAGTTACTGGCGCGATCAGGCGGTTCCCTTGCGCGAGGAACTCGAACAGCGGCGCGGACAATGGGTCGCGCTGGGCGGCGAGCAGATCGAGTTGGTCAGCTTCTGTCTCTCGAATCGCACTGCGACAACGCAATCTGTGGATGTGCACATGATGAAGGTAGAGCACATCTGGGACTATCGAGTGGAACCTGCGATGGAGATTGCCAGTGGGCAACTCAGCGTCGCACCCGGTGAGCAACAGTGGGTGGAGTGGCGCATTCCCGCGGAGGGCGCTCAACCCCGCACCAGCTACGTGCGCTTCGACCTCGGGGCGAATTCGAATGTGCTGTGGCATGTAGCAGGCGCAATCGAGCCCGGCCATGTGGCGGCGTTTGAGATGGCGCCAGGAAAGATGCGTCGCTTCTCGAACGGCGTCACAATGGCCCTCCTGGTCGAGCCGCCACAGCACTGCTATGCGGCGGAGAACGTGTTGAGCGGTCAGGCGCGGCCCTACAAAGGCACGAACCTTTGGCGCTCCGATCCAGCGCAGCCCCTGCCCCAGTGGCTCCAGCTTCAATGGGGTGAGCCGGAGACGATCACCGAAATTGAATTGACCTTTCCCTGTCATCTGCTCCGCGAATACCATGCCTATGCGCCCTTCTATCGCGACCCGCAATGCGCGCGCGACTACGAGATTGAATGCGAGTGGGGTGGCGAGTGGAAGACACTCGTGTCGGTGCGTGGCAACTATCAACGCCATTGCTGTCATCGGCTCGATCGGCCAGTTGAAACGCGCCGCATTCGTATTGTCGTGCAAGCCACGAATGGCGATCCATCGGCAGCCATCTACGAAGTGCGTGCCTACTGAGACAGTGTAGGTCGCGCGATGAAGCAAAGAACAATGCGGAAATCGATGCAGTAACCTGAAAGGAAAAAGCGGATGAGAGCGAATGGATGGAACGCGCGGAGATACGGCCTGCGAGTGTTGGCGGCTACAGTGCTCTGGGCCGCCGTTGGACAGGCGCAGTCGGCTGGCAGCTACACCATCCGCGTTGACCGTCCGCAGCAGGTCATCCGTGGAATCGGCGTCGAGATTCAGAGCGACAGTATCGGATCCGGCAACGCGGGAATGCCCGATGAGGTTACCGCCGTGCCTCATGATCTAACGCCCGCCGAGCGCGCGCGCCTCTACAAGCAGATGCTGCACGGATTCCGCTACGTACGGCTCGCCATGGGACTCTACCTCCGCGGCACCGACGCCGAACAAAAGCACATCGTCGAGCGCTACCCGGGACAAATGGATGACCTGCGTGCAATGCAGGATGCCGCGGGAATCGAGGGGTTCGATGTCGAGTACTGGTCTCCGGCGCCGAATTGGAAGCAGGGAAAAACTTACTACGGCGGCACCATCGCCGCCCGCGATCCGGCCTTCCTCAGCGCCTTCTCCGATGCGCTCGCAGACGACGTGCGCTATCTCAAGGCGCATGGACTTCGCATCGCCCAATGGGGATTGCAAAACGAGCCGGGTGTCGGGCATCCGCGTTCTACGGGGCGTGAGCTCGACGACGATTCGAAACAATCCTATGCAACCTGCTATTACTCGCCCGACGATTATGCTGCGGCCTTGAAAGCTGCGGCGCCAAAGGTGCGCGCACTCGTGCCCGGCGTCGAAATTCATGCGCCCAGTTGGGACGGGCCTGCCGGCGAATTTGCGGCTGCCATCCGCCGCGATCCCGAACTCCTCAAGCAAATCGACGCATGGACATGGCACCAGATTGGCAGCGACTCAAACAAGCAGATCGACAAGCAGCAGTGGTATATGAGCAACGCCGGCGGCAAGCCTGTCTATTCGAATGAGTTCGAATATCAGCCGTGGGATAAGCCCGGCTTCAATTCCTACTTCATGAATACCGGCCAGAGTCTCATGAACTGGATGGTCTTCGAGAACTCGCCCACGTGGTACTGGCTCCATGCGCTCAAGCCCGTCACCAACATGGAAGCTGGAACCTATGCGCTCGGCTTCTGGCGCCCCTACGGCGAACTCAAACAGAACCTGCGTCCCGCACTCGAGGCTGGGCACTGGGAGTTTAATCCGCAGAACTGGAATGCGATTGCGGGATTCGTGAAATATC
>VFSW01007198.1_pt1 | contig 16194 bp, 11 predicted proteins | sample 5358111 | NCBI WGS metagenome assembly VFSW01 (sample SAMN11554181, study PRJNA540505) | mine drainage metagenome | isolation source: sediment from site ElyBrook_90M | place: USA: Ely Copper Mine, Vershire, VT | collected 2017 | reverse complement strand
GCGGCGGACCGACCGGGAACCGGGAGCAGGAACGTCAGCGCGCCGATGAGGGTCTGCGCTATGGCCCCTACGACCAGGGCGGGGATCACCAGCCGGCTGAGCACGTGATCGGCGGTGCCCGGTCCAGCCGCGAGGCCCGCGGTGTTGGCCGCGAGCGCGATGATCAGCCAGGCGTTGCCCGCCAGGAATGCCCACGGGGCGGCCTTGCGCGGGCGCTTCGCCCGCAGCAGGCCGATCGCCGGGACCAGCGCGAGCCCCGCGCCCGCTAGGTATACCGCCGTCCCCGCCGCGGCTGGCCAACCGGCCCAGCCCAGACGCGGGCTGGTCAGCAGCGCTGTGACCGTGAGGGCAAGTCCGCAGGTTGTGAGGGCCAGCACGCGGCGGGCGGTGCGCGGGACGCGCTCGCCCAGCCGGGTGCGCAGCACCATCGGCCACAACATGAACTGGGTGCCGATGATCGCCAGCCCGAGCCAGCCGAGCAGGTTCAGCTCGGCGTTGGCGAGCAGCAGGGCGCGGGTCACGCTGGGCGAGCGCGCCCAGCCAGCCGCGAGCACACCGCCGAGTGTGCCGCCGGCCGCCAGCGCGATTCCGGCCGCGACGTAGTACCAGGCGAGGATCCCCAGCGGCCCGGCCAGCGGCGACGACCGCAGCATGCGCACCAGGCTCGCCGAATGCGCGATCACCGTGCCGACCACCAGCCCGGCGCCAACCACGGCCAGGGCAGTCAGCCCGCCGGTGACGCCGGCCAGAATCGCGATCACCCCGGCGTTAAGGACCGTGAGCCGGACCGCGGCCGGCCGCCCTGACTTGGGCCGGGTATGCAGCAGCGCTTCCGCGAAGAACCGGCTCCAGACGAATACCGCGTTGGTGGCCGCGCCGAGCACGAGCAGGTGCAGGGCGAGCCACCACGGCACCGGCAGCACCCTGTGCGCGCCGACCACGATGGCTGCCGCTAGCAGATAGACCGCCACCACCGCCCCGGCAACGGCATGCCGGAAGACCCGGGGACGTCTCACGCCCGTCGCCGAACTGACCGGTGTCGCCGCACACCTATTCTCTTACCAGGTCCAGCCGCCCGCGGGGCCTGGCGGGGCGCCTGGCTTTGCGGTTACCGGTACCGGGCCAGCCGGCGGCCCCTTCCTAGCTCAACGGACCAATTCGGCCATCGGAACGCAGAGCCGGCAGAGCGCGGGACAATGCCGGAGTGACCAGTCGGGAGCGAGCCGGGAACGAGGCGGATGCTGGCCAGCCTGGCGCCGCCGGATCCGCCGAACTGCTGGCCGATCTCGACCGGCCTGGCTCGTGGACGCTGCTGATCGGCGGTGTCGTTCAGTCCCATGTCGATCTCGACGATCCGGGGCACCTGGAACTTGAGTACATGCGGCGGTTCGGGCACCTGATCGACCTGGCCGCTCCCGCTGGCCAGCCGCTGCGCGTGCTGCACCTCGGCGGCGGCGGTCTCTCGCTCGCCCGCTACGTGGCCGCGACCCGGCCCGGCGCCCGCCAGCTGGCGGGCGAGGCCGATCCGCGGGTAGCCGAGCTCGTCCGGCAGCGGCTACCGCTCCGCCAGCCCGCGAGACGGCGATCCGGCCCGGACTCAGGTGCCGGCCGGATCAGGGTCAGGGTGGCCGACGCCCGCGCCGTCCTGGAGCAGGTCCGGGCCGGGTCGTTCGACGTAGTGGTGATGGACGTCTTCGCCGGCGCGCGGACGCCGGCTCACCTGACCTCCGCCGAGTTCACCGAAGCCGTGGCCAGGGCGCTGGCGCCGGCCGGCTGCTACGCCGCCAATATCGGGGACGGCCCGCCACTCGCCCATGCCAGGGGCCGGCTGGCCGCCGTGCGCTCGGTCTTTCCGCATGCCTGCGTGATCGCGGAGGCCGCGGTAATGCGCGGCCGCAGGTTCGGCAACCTGGTGATCGCCGCGTCCGGTCAGGAGCTGCCGATCGCCGGCCTGACCAGGCTGACCGCATCCGATCCGTTCCCCGCCCGGATCCTGGACGGCCCGGAGGTCGACCGCTTCATCGCGGGCACCAGGCCGATCACCGATGCCAGCGCCGAGGCGTCCCCGATCCCGCCGCCCGAGGTCTTCGCCTGAGACACCACGAGGCTGTTCCGCCTGGTGTGCTCGCGGCGGCGGTACTGGCGGCCGAGGGCGTGTCATTCCTGCTGGTGGGGGCCACGTCACCGCCCGGCGGCCAGATCGCGCAGGGCGTCCTGGATGGCCCGGTGGAAGGTCGGGTAGGCGTAGATCATCGTCCGCAGCACTGGAACGGGCACCTCGGCGTGAACGGCCAGCACGAGGGCGGCCAGCACTTCGCCGCCCATTGGCCCGGCTGAGGTGGCGCCGATCAGCACATCCCTGCTCGCGTCCTCGACGATCTTGATGAACCCGTCATTGCCCGCCTTGTGGATCCAGCCGCGCGAGGACGACGGGAGCTGGGTGATCCCGGTGCGGACGTCCAGGCCCCGGTCGCGGCCCTGCGCCTCGGTCAGGCCGACCGAGCCGATCTCCGGATCGGTGAACGTGACCGCGGGCAGCGCCCGGTAGTCCGCGGCCGGGCCGCCGGCGCCGAGGATGTCGCGGACGGCGATATCCGCCTGGTACATCGCCATATGGGTAAACGCGCCGACCCCGGTGATGTCGCCGATCGCCCATAGCCCGTCGCCGGCCCGCATGCGCTCATCGGCGGCGATCGCGCGCGCGTAGCCATCCAGGCCCGCGGCGGCGACCCCGAGCTCGGCCAGGCTGGTCCGCCGGCCGGTGGCCCCCAGCAGTTGTTCGGCGGCCCCGGTGCCCTCGCCCAGGTGGACGGTGAACCGCTGCCCGTCGTAGCTGATCCGCCCGGCAGGCGTGCCCGCACGGACGTCGATGCCTTCATGGCCGAAGACGCTGGCGAGCAACTCGCCCGCCTCGGGTTCGGCGGCAGGCAGCAGCCGCGGCGCCGCCTCCACGACCGTGACCCTGGCGCCGAACCGGGCGAAGACCTGAGCTATTTCAGCGCCGACCGGGCCGCCGCCGAGCACGATCATCGACTCCGGTACCCGCTCGGCTTGGACCGCCTCCCGGTTGGTCCAGTACGGAGTGGACTCCAGGCCGGGGATGGGCGGCACGGCCGGGTCGGTGCCGGTGGCGATCACGATGCCGCGGCGGGCGCGGAATGCCCGCGTGGCGCCGTCGTCGGTACGGGCGGTGACCTCACCGGGAGCGGTGATCGTGGCGCGGCCGCGGACGAAGTGGCCGCCCTTGCCGGTGAACCGGTCCACGGCCACCTTGTCGTCCCAGTAATCGGTGGCCTCGTCCCTGATCCTGAGCGCCACGGGCGCCCAGTCCGGGGTCACAGCGGCCGCGCCGGCCATACCGGGGATCCGGCGAGCCTCGGTGACCAGGTCGGCGGCCCGGACCATTATCTTCGTCGGCACGCACGCGAAATACGGGCACTCGCCGCCGACCAGCCTCGACTCGATCCCGGTCACGTGCAGCCCGGCCTCGGCCAGCCGCCCGGCCGCCTCCTCACCGCCCACGCCCAGCCCGATGACGACCACGTCCGTCTGCTCATGCGCCACGTCTCGCCCCTCCCGCATCCCGGTCGCCCCGGTCGTGACCTGACTGCCAGCTTCGCAACAGGTGAGTGAGCCAGGCCGCCAGGACCAGAACGCCGAGTGCGATCAGGATCGCGACCCTGATCTGCAGCGACGGCACCACCGAGTAGAGGATGCCCGCGTCAACGATCAGGAAGAGGACCATGCAGCCTTTCCAGACCGCGTACATCAGCCCGGCCCGGCGGAAGAGTCCAATATTCTCGTGGTGCCAGGTCCAGATGCTGTTCGCGTTGGTCAATCCCGGCACGCCATCCTCTTCGTTGAGCCTGATATCGATGAGCTGTCGCAGATCAAGCTTCATGGAGAGCCGCATGGCCAATTCGCCGTGGTTGATCGCGTGACCCCGCTGGTCGTGCATGAGGGCGTAGGACGACGCCGAGATGACAGCTGAGAGCGCCGATGCGGTCACCTTGGCCCAGACGCGGTTGTCGTTGGTCAATGCGATCGTCAAGAGAAAGGACTGCGCGGTCAGGCTAAGCGCGGGCACTTGCCACAATAGTGTGGTGTATGAGCTGACCTGCCCGGCGTAGATGCCTAGCAGGGCTACGACCTGATCTGGCGTGTCAATCGCCATTCTCTGTTTCGCTTGCGTTTCGTTCATTCGATCACCCTCGCCGGCGGGCGGATCGCCCGCGGTCGCGATCTATCGGAACGCGGATACCCCGCGACTGGAATGACGATCTTACGAAGATTCGGCGTGGTTACGCTAGAGAGCGTCGTCCAGGGTCAGCTGGCGGACGTCGGCCGGTGTCGCCAGGCAAATCAGGCGGATTGGCACCCGGCATTCGCCAGCGGCTTCGTGCAGAGCGCGGACCCAGTGGCGGTCGGACTCGTCCATGCCCGCGCTCCCCGGGCGGGTCAGCGCGAAAACGGCGGACCCATCGGGAACGGCCTGGTCGAAGACGCTGGCGATGATCCCGCAGAGGTTCCCGACCAGTTCCGGATCCGGACGTTCCGGCACGTCGTCGATCGGAACCACCACCGGCAACTGGACGCCGTCCCCGGACAGGAACAGCAACGTCAGGCTCCGGCGGCGTCGCGAGTCCTGATCCAGCAGCAAGTCGATCCGGCCCAGCACGTCATCATCGGTTTCCAGCGGATCGCTAAGCCCAAAGGCGGGCACATCATCAGGAAAGTCGTTAATCATGCTCTAAGTAAATCGCCCCGCGGGCAACGGCGCCGCGTTATTGCTCGGAGAGGATGGCTTCGAGTTCGGCGAGGGGGTCGCGGACGACCGGGCCGCGGGTCTCGACGACGGCGCGGCGGATCAGGCCGGCGAAGGGGAACGGCGCCGCGTAGCCGTCACCGATCGCAGGTCCCCATTCATAGCCGCAGGTGAGCCCGGCGCCGACGCCGTTGAATCCGGACGGGGTGAAGGCCGGGATCACGCCCCGGCCCACCTCCCGGCCATCGCAGCGCAGGACGCCGGTACCGCCGGGGCCCTCGTCCTTGTCGAAGGCGAACTCGACGTGATGATCTCCGGGACCGATCGGCCCGGCCGCCTCGATCACGTGGCGTTCCTTGCCATACAGGTTGTGGACGTAACGGAGCCGGCCGCTCAGGATGTGCAGCGACCAGCCGCCCAGCGCCGACCCCAGGGCCAGCAGCACCCCGTCGGTCGCGGCGGGATCGCCGATCGCGAGGTCCACGATCAGCGCGTGCGAGCGGTTCCGGACGTTGACCGCGACCGACTCGGGGACCTGGGCGCCGCCGGGGAAGTAGCGGTACACCGAGCGGGGCCGGCGGTGGTCCGGCTTGGGATTCACCAGCGCCCACAGGACCCGGTTGTCCAGGGGCAGGACCTGATTCACCTCGGCCTCGTGCCACCAGAGCCGGACCAACTCCCTCACCAGCTCCGGGCGGGCCGCCGCGAGGTCGCGGGTCTCGGAGAGGTCCTCCTCGACGTGATAGAGCTCCCAGACATCCTCCTCGAACGACGCGTTCGGGTTCTGGTCGTCATACAACGGGCCGACCGGGTGGAACGTGACGGCCTTCCAGCCCTGGTGGTAAATCGCCCGGGAGCCGAACATCTCGAAGTACTGCGTCTGGTGGCGCCCGGGCGCGGTTTGTGCGCCCGGGGGCAGGAGGTAGGCGAAGCTCACGCCGTCGACGGGAGCCTGCTCGACGCCCTCGATCTGCCCCGGGAGCTCGACCCCGGCGAGTTCGACCAGCGTGGGCATGACGTCGATGGCGTGGGCGAACTGGCGCCGGATACCGCCGGCTTCAACGCCGCCGGCGGGCCAGGAGACGACACACGGGTCCGCGATCCCGCCCTGGTGCACCTCGCGCTTCCAGCGGCGGAACGGTGTGTTGCCCGCCATCGCCCAGCCCCACGGGTAGTTGTTGTGCGTGAGCGGGCCGCCGATCTCGTCGATCCGCTCGAACATCTCGTTGTCGCCGGCCGGATCCAGGTTCACCATCCGCACGTCGTTGATCGAACCGGTAGCGCCGCCCTCGGCGCGGGCGCCGTTGTCGGAGACCACGGCCACGATCGTGTTGTCCGCCTCGCCCAGCTCCCCAAGGAAGGCGAGGACCCGGCCGATCTGCTCGTCGGCGTGGGACAGGAAGCCGGCGAAGCACTCCATGAACCGGGCCGCGACCAGCCGGTCCCGCTCGCTCAGGCGCTCCCAGGGCGGGACCCAGGCGGGCCGCGCGGATAGCGCGGTCGAATCCGGGAACAGGCCGATTTTCAGCTGACGATCGAAGGTCTTTTCCCTCCAGACGTCCCAGCCGAGGTCGAACCGGCCCCGGTAATGCTCGCGCCACCGGGGCGGGGGCTGGTGCGGTGAGTGGCAGGCGCCGGTCGCGAAGTACAGGAAGAAGGGCCGGTCGGCGTCGACCGCGCGCAGGTCCGATAGGAACCCGATCGCGTGATCGGCCAGGTCCTCGGTCAGGTGATAGCCGTCTGGCATGGACGCGGGCGGCCGCACGCAGTGGTTGTCGTGGTACAGCGCGGGCACGAACTGGTGCGTCTCGCCACCATGGAAGCCATACCAGCGGTCGAAGCCGCGGGCGAGCGGCCAGGTCGCGCGGGAGGCGGCCATATTGGTCTCATCCTCCGGCGTCAGGTGCCATTTCCCGACCGCGTAGCTTGCGTACCCGGCGGCGCGCAGCGCCTCGGACAGATAGCCGTTCGCCCCGGGCGGCCCCCCGCCCCCCGCCACCATCCCGGGGCGCCCGCGGGGGCCGCCCCCCGTCCCCGGGCACGCCGAGCGCGAGAGCGGCGACCCGGCCCATTCCGCTGCGGTGGTGATTCCGCCCGGTCATCAGGCAGGCGCGGGTCGGCGAGCACAACGACGTGGTGTAGAAGTTCGACAGCCGGACGCCGCGAGCCGCTAGGCCGTCGAGCACCGGGGTCTCGACGTCGGATCCGTAGCAGCCGAGCTGGGCATAGCCGACGTCATCGAGCACGACCAGGACCACGTTGGGCGATCCGACCGGCGGGATCGGCTCGGCGGGCCACCACGGCCGCGAATCTCGCCAGTCACGGCCGATCCGGCCGCCAAAGTCTGGTTCCAATTCCGGGCGTTCCCTCCCCGTCGGCCCTTCCCGCCAGATCTCCGCGCGAACTTTCCTGATCAGGGACTATCGGCTTAAGGTCGGGCCGTAGGTACTTTGGTGCCATGGCGGGCGAGCGGGCGGCAACGGAGCCGGGACCCTCTAGGCGCCGACGGCACAGCCTGACGGTAGCAGTGCGCTACGTCATCGGCGTCGCGCTGGGGATCGTGGTTCTGCTTCTGCTCGCTGGCCAGCGCGGCGAGCTCCTCGCCGCGTGGCGTCAGCTCGCCGGCGTCGACGTCGGCTGGGTGGCGGTGGCCGTCCTCGCCGAGGCCATGTCGATCGGGGCTTTCGCCTGGCTTCAGCACCGGATACTACGGCTGAGCGGCGCCAGGATCCCGATCGCCGGCCTGGCCGTTCTCAGCCTGGCCAACGACGCGATCGCGTCCACCGTGCCGGGCGAGCCCGCCGTTTCCAGCGCCTATCGATACCGCTACTACCGGCGATCCGGCGTGAGCGGGGCTAGCGCCGGCTGGACCATCTTCACCAGCCTGATCGCCCAGGCGATCGGCATGGCGCTGATCCTCCTGATCGGCGTCGTCGTAGCGCTGACCGGAAATGGGGGCGGCCGGGGCGTCGGGGTGGCACTGCTGGGGCGGGCGATCGTCGCGGCGGCGGTGGTGGTCCTGATCCGCCGGGACCTGATCCTGCGGCTAGCCGATCTGGCCTTGCGCGCGACGCGCGGGCTGACTGGCCATCCGCGAGGTGACGTGGGCGCGCGCATCGAGGCGACGCTGGTGCGGATGCGGGAAATCCCGCTGAGCGGGCGTTCGATGGCCGGGATCGCGGTCATCGCGCTGACGGTCTGGGGCTTTGACTTCCTCTGCCTGCTGTGCGGCTTCGACGCGGTCCGCGCGGAGATCCCGTGGCACGGCGTGCTGCTGGCCTATGGCATATCGCAGGTCGTGGCGGCGCTCCCGATCGTCCCCGGCGGGATCGGCATCGTTGAGGGCAGCCTGGCGGTGATTCTCGCCGCCTACGGAGCCGGCCGGGTGCCGGCGCTAGCGGTGGCGCTCGTCTTCCGCTTCGTCACCTAGTGGCTGTGCAGCGCCGCCGGATGGACCAGTGTCGCTCGGATCGCGCTGCGGTGGCGCCGGCGACACCTCCGGGCCGAAGCTCAGGTGGTCGGTACCGGTCTTGAGGCGATCGGCGCTCTGCCCCCGGAATGACCGGCCCGGGGCGGCCCCGCGGCGAGCTGAACGGCGCGCCGGATACCTCCGACCATCGCTGGATGATCGATCCGGCCGCGGTCCTCGCGCGGCGCCCGGTACTCGCGCAGGCGTTCGGCTAGTTGCCAGTTCGACCCCTTTTCCGAAAAACTCATGTCGTCGCATGCCCAGGCCGCGATCTACCCGGCCCGTTCATGAGTGCCGCCGGGTGCCGCAGGAGAGGATGGCCAATGCCGACGACGGAGGAATTCCGGGCGAGGGCCAGGGCCTGGCTAGTGGCCAACGCGCGGCCAGCCGGACAGGCCGGCCCGGCTGACGCCGAGGGCGCGACCGTGCCGCTGGAGGAGGCGAGGCGGTTCCAGCGGGCGCTCTGGGAGGCGGGCCTTGCCGGGATCACCTGGCCGGCCGACTGCGGCGGGCAGGGGCTTGGCCCGGCCGAGCAAGCCGCATTCAATGAGGAGGCCGCGGCCTTCGACCTGCCGACCGGCCCGTTCCTGATCGGCCTGGGGATGCCGGGAAACACGCTGGTCGTGCTGGGGACGCAGGCGCAGCGGAAGCGGTACCTGCCGCCGATGCTCAGCGGTCAGGAGATCTGGTGCCAGCTGTTCTCCGAGCCCTCCGCCGGGTCGGACGTGGCCAGCCTGCGGACGACGGCGACGCGGACGGAGACCGGCTGGGTGCTCAACGGCCAGAAGGTCTGGACGTCGGGGGCGCAGATAAGCGACTTCGGGGCGATCATCGCGCGGACGGACCCGACTGTGCCCAAGCACAAGGGCATCACGATGTTCATCGTCGACATGCGCGCGCCGGGCGTGTCGGTCCGGCCGCTTCGCGTGGCGACCGGCGACGCGCCGTTCAACGAGGTGTTCTTCGACAACGTCGAGGTGCCGGCCGACGCGGTGATCGGCGAGGTCGGCAAGGGGTGGGACGCCGCCATCGTCATGCTCCGGTTTGAGCGGATCGTGCTCGGGGCCGGCGGCCGGGCGCGCTCCAATCCGCTGGGCTTTGAATCACTGCTGGCGGCCGCCAGGTCGCGGGGGCTGGAGGCCGACCCGGCGGCGCGCCGGCTGCTGGCGCAGGTGCACGCCAGGCAGGCGGGCCTGCTGGCTTATGGCCGGCTCTTGCAGGAAGAGGCCGCGGCGGGCACGCAGGTCGGTGCCCGCGGCTCGGTAGCCAAGCTGGCCAGCGCCGTCTTCGGCCTGTGGGCGAGTGACGCGGCGCTGGAGATCTTCGGCGAGGACGCCGCGCTGGGCCAGGCCGGCACCGAGCCGCTCGTCACGGCGATGATCCTGGCGCCGGGTGTCGCGACGGCGGGCGGATCTAATGAGATCCAGCGGAACATCGTGGCCGAGCGCGTCCTGGGCCTGGCCAAGGACCCCGGCGTCGACCGCGATACGCCGTTCAACCAGCTACGGCTATCCAGCTGACGCCGGTCCGCCGGCTCACCCGATCGATAGCAGTCGATGACAGGAGCAACTCGTGGCGCTCACCTTCGATGACGATCAGAAGGCGCTGTCGCAGACCGTCCGGCGGTTCGTCGCCGAGCGGACGCCGATCTCCAGGGTCCGTGAGGTCATCGGGTCTGACCGCGCCTATGACGAGGAGGTCTGGGCGCGGCTCGCCGGCGATCTGGGGCTGGCCGGGCTGATCATCCCCGCCGGGTACGGCGGCAGCGGCGGCACGCTGGCCGATCTCGCGGTCGCGCTGCGCGAGCTCGGCGCGGGACTGGTCCCCTCGCCCCTGCTTGCCTCGGGCGTGCTCGCCGCCGGGCTGCTGCTGAGCTGCGACGACGAGGCGGCGAAGCAGGAATGGCTGCCGCGGATCGCGGACGGCTCGGTGGTAGGCGCGGTCGCCGGCGGCGAACCATGCCTCCCGGGTGTGCCCGGCGGTGACGCCTGGCTCCCGGCCCGCCCGGTCACCAGGGCGGACCCGGGCGGTGCGTCGCTGACCGGTACCAAGACCGCCGTCATCAATGGGGCCGAGGCGGACCTCATGCTCGTGGCGGCCAGCGACAATACGGAAGCAGGCATTGCCATCTACTTGGTCCGGTGCGGCGCCGCCGGACTGAGCGTGCGGCGCGACCATGGGATAGACCCGACCCGGTCCACGGCCACCGTGGTGCTCGACTCCACCCCGGCGATCAGGCTCGCCGGGGACGCGCACGAGGCCCTGGAGCGCCTCGCCGATCTCGCCAATGTGGCGCTGGCGGCCGAGCAGCTCGGCGCGATGAGCGCCTGCGTCGCGATGACGGCCGAGTACGCCAAGGTCCGCTACAGCTTCGGGCAGCCCATCGGCGCCTATCAGGGCGTCAAGCACAAGCTGGCCGATATGTACACAGACTGGGCGCTCGCCGACGCCGCGCTCAGGCAGGCGACGGAGGCGGCCGGCGCGGCTGATGCGGCGGGCGCGGCTGATGCGGCGGGCGCGGCCGGGGAGCGGGCTGATGGCTTCCCCGCGGCCGCGGCGGCGGCCCGGGCGCTGACCTCGCCGGCCTATGTCTCGGCGGCCCGCAACACCATGCTGCTGCATGGCGGCATCGGCTTCACCTGGGAGCACGACGCCCACCTGTACTACAAGAACGCCCTGGCCAGCAGCGTCCTGCTCGGCAAGCCCGAGTACCAGCTCACGCGCCTGGCCGATCAGCTCGGGATCTGACCGGCGCCGGGCCGCCCCGCTGGCTCAGGTGCCAGCCGCCGCCAGAGGAATTCGAACACCAGCGCCCACTTCAGCGCCCGCTGCTCGTTGTCGGCGGCGGCGCCGTGGCCGCCCTCGATGTTCTCGTAGTAGCTGACGTCATGGCCGTGCTCAAGCAGCCGCGCCACCATTTTTCTCGCGTGCCCGGGGTGTACCCGGTCATCCCTGGTTGAGGTTATGAACAAAACCGGCGGGTAGCGCCGGTCCGGGGCCACATTCTGATAAGGGGAAAATGGCCGCAGGTAGGTCCACTCGGCTGGCTCGCGCGGATCGCCGTACTCGGCGATCCAGGACGCCCCGGCCAGCAATTCGTGGTAGCGCCGCATATCGAGCAGCGGGACCTGACCGACGATCGCGCCGAACAGCTCCGGGTGCCGGGTCAGCATCACGCCCATCAGAAGGCCGCCGTTGCTGCCGCCTTCGATGCCCAGCTGGGCAGGCGTCGTGATGCCCCGGTTCACCAGGTCGGCCGCCACCGCGGCGAAGTCCTGGTAGACGCGGTGCCGGTGGGCCTTGATCGCGGACAGGTGCCAGCCGGGGCCGTATTCGCCGCCGCCGCGCAGGTTCGCCACGACGTAGGTACCGCCGCGGGCCAGCCAGCCCCGGCCGATCACGCCGCTGTAGGAAGGCGTGAGCGAGACCTCGAAGCCGCCGTATCCGGTGAGCAGGGCCGGTCCTGGTCCTAGTCCAGGTCCTGGTCCTGGCCGTGTCTGGCCGGGGTCGGGCCCGACGACGAAGTAGGGCACCGCGGTGGCGTCCGCCGAGATCGCGAAGAACTGCCGGACCGACAGCCCGGCGGCGTCGAAGAACGCCGGCGCCTGCTTGAGCGGCGCGGCCGGGCCGCCGACCTGGCCGTAACGGAGCGTGGCCGGTTCCAGGAAGCCGCTGGAGGTCAGCTGGTACTCGTCACTGTCGTGGGGATCGGTGCCGGTCACGTCGGTCTGCGCGAATGCCGGCACGCCGTCCGGGCTGGAACGGCGCCACTCCCCGGTGCCGTCCGGGGTGAGCACGGTGAGCTCGCTGCGGACGTCCCGCAGGGTGCGCAGGATCAGGTGGTGGCGGGTCCAGGCGTGATAGCTAAGCGAGGTGTGCGGGTCCGGCTCGAACAGCACGGCCAGGTCCCGGCCGCCGGCCATGAAGTCCGCGAACCGCGCCGCCAGCAGCGCCCCGGCTGGGTAGGTGGTGCCGCCGGAGGTCCAGGGGGAGCGGGTCCGGACCAGGAGCCACTCCCGTTGCACGTCGATCAGCGCGTCCTCCGGGACCGGCACCGGGATCAGGTCGTCGCCGGCGCGCAGGTACCACTTCGTGCGGTAGAACTCGATGTTGCGCACCACGAGGTCACGCTCGAAACCCTCGGTCGGATCGTGAGAGGCGTGGACGCTAACGTCATCTGGCTCACCCTCGTAGACGGTGGAGGCCTGCGAAAGGGCGGTGCCGCGGCGCCACTGCCTGACGATCCTCGGGTAGCCGGAGGAGGTCAGCGATCCGGGGCCGAAGTCGGTGCCGACGTAGATCAGGTCGGCGTCGATCCACGCGACGTCGGTCTTGGCCTCGGGCACGGCGTACCCGCCCTCGACGAATGCGCGCGCCTCGATGTCGAACTCGCGGATCACGCTGGCGTCGGCGCCGCCCCGGGAAAGGTGCACCAGCGCCAGCCGGTAGCCGCCCGGCCGCAGCATGGCCGCGCCCTGCCAGACCCAGTTCTCTGCTTCGCGCGCGGCGAGCGCGTCCAGGTCGAGCAGCACGTCCCAGGCCGGCTCGGGCTTTCGGTACTCCTCCAGCGTCGTGCGCCGCCACAGGCCGCGCGGGTTGGCCTCGTCCTGCCAGAAGTTGTAGAGGTACTCGCCGCGTCGCCTCACGTAAGGGATCCGCTCCCGCGAGTCGAGTACCTGCCTGATCTCATCGCGCAGGCCGGCGAATGCGGGGCCGTCGGCGAGCGTGCCAAGGGCCGCGCTGTTGCGCTCCCGGACCCAGTCCAGCGACCGCGTCCCGGTGACGTCCTCCAGCCACAGGTACGGGTCCGCGTCGGCCGGGTCACCCGGGAAGTCATCGGTCAGGCTCATGCCGCCAGTCTGGCAGCGTCCGGTGACTGGCCCGCGGTTGACGCTGGCCTCGCTGCCGTTCCAGCTAGCGGCCGGGGGCGGCAAGCCCTGCTCCTACGCCGTGCGCGACGGCGCACTGATCCTTACCGGCGTGGCGGGCTCGGATCTGTTCGCGGATCCCTGCGGCGAAGCCGCCGGTGGAACCTGGTGGCGCCTGCTGCGGTACTTCTCGCTGGGCGAGCACGAATCCGGCGAGCCAGTCAGGGTTGGCTTCCTTGCCCAGTCGCCGACCGGTCACGGCTGCGCGGCGGCATTTGAGTACATCAGGTTTGACGCCGGCGCCCCCGCCAGCCTCGCGACGGCAGCTGAAGGGCCACGGAATAGGGCGGCTGGCTCGCCAGCGATACTGGAGCCGTGATCCGGGCGGTGGTGTTCGACCTTGACGGGGTCCTCATCGACTCCGAGCGACTGTGGGACCAAGCCCGGCGGGAGGTGGTCGCCCGGCACGATGGCCGCTGGCTTGATGACGCCACCGCGGCTATGCAGGGCATGAGCTCGCCCGAGTGGTCCGGGTACCTGCGGGATACCCTCGCCGTGGATCTCACCCAGGACCAGATCATCGACCTGGTAGTAGCGGACCTCCTGGAGCGCTACCGACGGGCCCTGCCGCTTCTTCCCGGTGCGATACAGGCAGTGCGGCGAATCGGTCAGCGATGGCCGCTCGGACTGGCCTCATCGGCGAACCGGGTGGTCATTGACTATGTGCTGGCCGCCGCAGGCCTGCGGGAGGCGTTCCAGGCCACCGTCTCCTCGGAGGAGGTACCCCGGGGCAAACCAGAGCCCGACGTCTATCTGGAGGCCGCCCGCCGGCTCGGCCAGTCACCCCAGGCCTGCGCCGCGGTCGAGGACTCCGCCAGCGGAATCCGGTCCGCCATCGCCGCCGGCCTGGCAGTAGTGGCTATCCCCAACCGGGAGTACCCGCCGCCCGACAGCGTGGTCGCTAGCGCGCAGCTCGTGATCGGGAGCCTGCAGGATCTCACCGCGGAGAGCTTCGACTGGCTTGCCCGCGGAGAAAGTGCGGAGGAAGCCCGCGAGCGGCGCCTCGATGAGGCCGAAGCCGAGTCGTTCCCGGCGTCCGACCCCCACTCCGACTGGGCCGGCCCCCCGAACTGATCCCGTGCCGCCGTCTCGCGCCGTCTCGCGCCGCGGTGCCCGGCCGGCTCAGTGAGCCGACCGGCGGACCAGCCGCGCGTCCGCGGCGCCTGGGGCTGCCGTTCCTTGCCAGAGCCAGGCCAGCAGTATCTCCACCGCCCCGAAGCCGGTGATGACCGGCTGCAGGAAGAAATACCTTTGCAGCACTAGCACCTGGACCGCGATCCAGATCACCAGCGCCAGGCCCGCCACATAGCCGGCGACCAGCGCCCACCTATGGCCGGACACGACCAGTCCGAGTGCCGTGACCTGCGGCACGGCAACGCCGATCAGCAGGGCGGCTCCGGGCAGGACCCAGCTGGTGAGCGGCGTATTGCCGAGCCAGCCGAGCGGCATCCCGAGGCCGTCGCGGATCAGCGATACCCCGCCGAAGACGCCGGCGGCCCCGACCAGCAGCAGGAGTCCGGCGAGAGTCCATGCCCACCGGGAACGGTGTTCGGCCACCGGAATGTGCCGTCCCAGTGCCCCGCCCGGGAGGCCCCGGAACAGGTAGAAGGCGGGTACCAGGCCGATCAGCGCGAGCACGCCGAAGGCAGGCACCAACGCCGCGGACGCTACTGGTGAGGCCGGGTCGGCCGCATGCCCGTACCACTGATCCAGCGCGATACTCGCGCTCTCCAGGATCCACATGACCAGGCTGCCGCCGATGACCAGGTAACCCCGGGAGCGGCGCCGCCACAACCACGCCGCGGCGACCGCGATCAGCGGCAGCCAGAGTGCCAGGTCCTGGACGTACACCACGTTGGTCGGCAGGCCCGTCCCCCGCAGAAACGATGCCTGCTCCCCGCTCGCGAGCGCGGGAAAGATCTTGCTCAGCCAGGCCAGCGAATTCAGCGTAACGACGATCCAGACGTAGACGGCCACTGGCCGTACAGGGGTCTTCTCGGTGAACCTCATGCCTAGCCCGGGAACGTCGATCTGCCAGGTCAGGACGCCAACCGACCATGCCGCCAGGGCCAGCATCGCCACATCGAGCAGGAACAGCCGGTTGAAGGGCGTTGCGAACAAGAACATGACGGAGTTGTAGAGCACGAATGCGGCGGCTCCAAGCCAGGAAAGCAGCGCCCGCGCCGACCCGGCCCGGGCCAGCGCCATCGACACGGCGAGCGCGGGCACCCCGAGCAGCGGCACCGCCAGGGCCGTTCCCCGAGCCGACCCGTTCATCACAGCTGAGCCCCGCAGCACACCGGGAACTAGGAACGTCAGCAGGCAGTTGGCCGCCGCCACCACCGCGAGCAGGCCGGATAGCCAATACGCCGCACCGCCTGGCCGCAGTGGTGACCGCGCGACCTCGCCAGCCAGCGCTGCTGGCTGGCTCCGATGTTCAGCTACCGTGGCCATGCCCATCACCCGCTCGTACCACAGTCGCTACCGCGGCCGCCAACTCCCACGATGCGCCTGATCCGCCAGGGTCCGGCAGGGACCTGGGTCCGGTCGGCAGGGTCATTGGTCACCGGGGAGGAGGGCGGACCCGAGCTGGCCCGGCGGCAGGCGGACAGCCGGATGCTTGCAGGTGGGTCCGTGAGGTGCTACCTGAGGCGGCAGGTTGTGGCGGGCCTGGTCAAAATGGTCTGGCAGTGCCATTTCACCTGGTATCGCAGGAGTATCGCCTTTGACTAGAAAGACACTTTTGGCCTGGTGGAATGGGGCCTGTTCGGGATCTTGTTGACCCAGATCGAGAGGCGATTTCGAAGTCAAGATTACCCGAGACGCCGTCAGAAGATCATGGTGAGCGCTGATGGGAACGGCCCTGGCCCCCCGGATGACCGGACCGATCCGGATCCGCCAGCGGAACCCGGGCCCCCCGGCGCGGGCCCCGGCGGCCCGGGGCCGGCCCCCCCCCGCCCCCGCGGCCCGCCCCGCCCCCCCCCCCCGGCGGACACGCCCCCCGCCGGGAGGAAGAAAGGGGGGGGGACACC
>VFSW01007197.1_pt1 | contig 16195 bp, 10 predicted proteins | sample 5358111 | NCBI WGS metagenome assembly VFSW01 (sample SAMN11554181, study PRJNA540505) | mine drainage metagenome | isolation source: sediment from site ElyBrook_90M | place: USA: Ely Copper Mine, Vershire, VT | collected 2017 | reverse complement strand
CCCCCCCCCTCCATCCCCCCCCGCCCCCCGGCCCCCCCCCCCCCCCCCCCTCCCCCCCCCCCCCAACACCCCCCCCCCCCCCGCCGGGCCCTTCATAGCCAACACGGCGCGCCGCAGCAAATTTGCCCGACCACTGCTTAACCATATTCACTCCGTTCGCAACGAAGCCGCCTTGTCCCTGCCCTGCCCCATAGGGGCCACCAGCTTGTCCTCGCTGCTGCATTGGCGGTGACCCATAGGGGTCACGCGCCTGCATGGATGGCGGAGGTGGGGAAACAGGCGAATACTGATTAGGGGCCTGTGGCTGCTGTTGCCGATAGTCGCGTAAAAGACTCCCACTGCGTGGCGGGTCTGATGGGTTTTCCCCTGCCTGTTGCGTAGGTGGTTGTTGCGAATTCCAGAAATTACTCATAGTTTTTCAATATCCTTATTACACATAGGCGGACCATTGCATACATCATCGGCACCCTTTCACGCGCGCTCTGTTCTCTATAAAACGGGTCGAACACCTGAATTCTCATCTTGGATACCGTAGCGGGCTAGAGGTCCTCTGTTCATCGCTCATACGCCCTGCCTGCCTGGTCCGCAAATGCCATTGCATATGATAGATCGCAAGCCTCATCTTCATACGTCTACGGATAAGAGGACAGATATTAACGAAATTGGCCTATTTGGGCCAATTTTCTGCCCTTGCAGCCAGTTATCTCACCACATAGCACGACATTCATGGCTAAATGAGGGAATGCGCAGGCTAGATTTTCTGATGCCATTGTGTTATAGTACATTCCGAATAAACAAGGCAACGCGCGATGATGGGGAGAGTACGCACGACAAGAAAGCACAGGAAGAAGAGGTCATTGACTGCAAGCCTCTTCGCTGGATGTTGGGCCGAAGTTCACCCCAGAGCGAGTTATTGAACGTCATCATTGGATGATGACCTGTAGGTAATTCCGGCAATCCCCGTTAGAGGATAAGAAGAAGCGGAACTCTCCTCCTGCATGATACATGCCTGCGAAGCCGAGTTCAACATGGGTGGTACCACGGAGTGTTACCGACAACTTCGTCCCTGGAGCCGTCGCGCTCATTCCTTTTTGTAGGAAGCGCACGGGGAAGACGAATGGTTGTCGGTTTTTTGTTTTTGAGAGGATGTATGATCGAACAACTCGATGTTTTGCTACAACAACTCGATGACTTGCGCGCCCGGGCCATTGCCGAATTAGAGGCGATTACGACAAAAGCAGCGTTAGATGAATGGGATACGCGCTATCTGGGGCGCAGTCGCGGCGAACTCAAAAATATCTCGGCGGTCATGCCAAAACTGACCAAAGAGGAACGGCCCGTCGTCGGACAGAAAATCAATACCGTCAAGGCTGAACTCGAACAGCGGCTTGTCGCCAAACGCGAGAGCTTGCAGCAGCGCGAATTGCTCGCCGCACTAGAAAAAGAACGCCTGGATGTCACCTTGCCCGGACGCACACAAGCTATCGGGCATATGCACCCCCTCTCGCGCATCACACTGGAGATCACGCAGATTTTCATGCGCATGGGTTTCCAGGTAGTGCAGGGACCAGAGGTAGAGACAGACTACTACAATTTTCAGGCATTGAACATTCCCGCCGACCACCCTGCCCGCGATATGCAGGATACCTTCTGGGTAGTGCCGGGCGAGATTCTCTTGCGCACGCAGACCTCGCCCATGCAGATTCGCACAATGGAGCAGACACGCCCGCCCGTGCGCGTGGTCGTACCGGGCAAAGTCTTCCGCTATGAGGCAGTTGACGCCTCACACGAGGCCATGTTTCATCAAATCGAGGGCCTGCTCATCGATGAGCATTGCACAATGGCAGACCTCAAAGGTTGCCTGGAACGTTTCGCGCAAGAGATGTTCGGCGAGGACCGCCGTGTACGCTTCCGAGGCAGTTACTTCCCCTTCACGGAGCCGAGTGCTGAGGTTGATATTGATTGTCCTTTCTGCGCGGGTGAGGGCTGCCGAACCTGCAAGTACACAGGCTGGCTGGAGATTCTTGGCTCCGGCATGGTGGACCCACGTGTACTCCGCCAGGTTGGCTATGACCCAGCAAAATATCGTGGCTTCGCTTTCGGCATGGGTGTAGAGCGTGTCGCTATGCTGAAATACGGCGTGAACGAGATTCGCCTCTTCTCCGGCAATGATCTACGCTTCTTGCGCCAGTTCTAATTATAAAGGCGCTATTGCACTATACACAATGAAGATGTTGTCATTGCGCCTAACGAGACACTGAGCGTCTAGCTTCGCTCAGGGCGCAAAGGAAGAACAGGACTGTTATGAGAGTACCTTTGAGTTGGCTCAAAGAATATGTAGACATCACGATGTCGCCCGAAGCACTGGCCCACACACTAACCATGGCGGGCCTTGAGGTTGAAGCCATCGACTATCTTGGCAAGAGTTGGGGCGATACGGTCATTACCGCACAGATCATTCATCTGGAAAAAGTTGAGAAATCGGACCATCTCAACTACACACGGGTGATTACAGGTCGTGGCGAGCTGGGGGTCGTTTGTGGTGCGCCTAATATCAAGTTGGGCGATAAGGTTCCGCTGGCTTTGCCCGGCACAAAAATTGGCGATATGACGATTGGCGAGAGCAAGAAAATGGGCTATGTTTCACAAGGCATGCTCTGCTCTCCACGCGAACTAGGCATTGGCACAGACCATGCCGGTATCTATATACTTGATCCCGGCATAGCAATTGGGCAAAAACTGGTCGATGTCTTGGGCGAAGTTGTACTAGAATTTTCGATCAAGGCCCATCGTGGCGACCTTTCGTCAATTGTCGGCATCGCCCGCGAGGTCGCTGCCCTCACAGATCAACCACTGCGCATGCCTCAGCCGCACTTCCAGGAGCAGGGAACACCGGCCAGCGATCTCATCAAAGTGACAGTGGAAGCCCCCGATCTGTGTCCTCGCTATAGTGCACGCGTGGTCAGCAATGTGAAGATTGGCCCCTCACCCTTCTGGATGGGCCAACGTTTGTTGGCAGCAGGGATGCGCCCAATTAACAACGTTGTGGACATCACTAACTATGTCATGCTTGAACTCGGTCAACCGTTGCATGGCTTCGACCTTGAACTGGTACGTCAACACCATATCGTTGTACGACGTGCCAACACAGGCGAGGAAATGACCACATTGGACAACGTGAAGCGCAAACTGACGCCGGATATGCTACTTATCACTGACCCAACAGGTCCAACCGCTATCGCAGGTGTCATGGGCGGAGCGATCAGCGAGGTGAGTGAACAGACCACAAGCGTACTCATAGAGGCCGCGAACTTCAAAGCGAATAGCATTCGGCGCACATCGGTTGCACTCGGCCTGCGTACAGATGCATCAAGCCGTTTCGAGAAAGGCCTTGACCCTGAATTAACGGTGCGAGGAGCCAATCGAGCAGCCCAGTTGATGGCGGAATTAGCCAATGGAAATGTTCATCCAGGGATCGTCGATGTCTACGCGCAGACGATCACGCCGCGCATCCTCACCTTCTCGACCGCGGACATCACATGGCTAACAGGGATGCAGGTGACACAACTTGAGGCTGCCGAGGCCTTGCGCTCTCTCGGCTTCGGTGTCGAACTCGCCGAGCAGAACCAACAGATGACCGTGACCGTGCCAACCTATCGCCCCGATATCGAAGAAAGTGCCGACCTCGTGGAAGAGGTTATTCGCATCATTGGCTACGACAAGCTACCCGCCACGATTCCCGTTGGGCCGCTGCCTGCACCACATGGTATCTCTTGGTTTGATCGTGAGCAAGAGGTACGCGAACTACTCGTAGGTGCTGGTCTCAATGAGATCATCACGTATGCCATGACGAGCCGCGCTCGCATGGTCCATCTGCTCGCTCAGGCCAATGCTACATCTGCACGCGCATTACTTCAGGCAGGACGGATCAACGCAAGCCAACAAACAGCCGTCGCGACACAGGGTACGACGGCCTTGACAAGCTTCGATGTGCATCACATTCCCGCCGTCGTGCTGGCAAACCCACTCAGTAGCGACCTGGAAAGTATGCGACTGACCTTGCTTAGCGGCCTGATGGAAACGATGCAGGAAAACAGCAAGCGCAACAAGGCGGGTCTACGCTTCTTCGAGGTCGGACGCCGCTACCTGCCCTCAAAGGATATGCATCAACTGCCGGACGAGCGACGCAGTGTAGGTATCGCAATGAGCGGTCCCGCCGCGATCTCTTGGGTCGGTGAACTGGCACGCCCAGCAGATTTCTACGATCTGAAAGGTGTGATAGAAACACTGCTAACGGCTCTACACATCACGCACTATCGCTTCACCCCGACACAGCACCCGACATTTCACCCGGGCCGATGCGCCTTGGTTGAAGTGATGCGTCACACAAGCGAAGGTAACGAAGTCTTGAGTCCTATTGGTGTAATGGGCGAGGTGCATCCACTTGTCCAGCAACGCTATGATCTGCCAGAACGAGCCTACCTGTGCGAACTTGACGTAGAGCAGCTCTACGAAGCCGTGCCTCAACGCCTTGTTTATCAAACCATCTCACGCCATCAAGAACTGACACGCGATCTGGCCATCGTGGTCGAGCAGACAGTCTCCTCGCAAGATATGCAAGAGACGATCTTGCGACATGGCGGCGAACTGCTACGTTCAGTAGAACTCTTCGATATCTATACAGGTGAGCCAATCCCCGCAGGCAAAAAGAGCATGACCTATTCGTTGCTCTATCAATCGCAAGAGCGTACACTGACCGATACCGAGGCCAACGCACTACAAGAGCAAATCTTACAAGCCCTCTATCAAACATTTGGTGCAACGTTGCGCTAAAAAATGCACGTAAAACCGTAGGGGAGTGATAAATCACGCCCCTACGGTTTTACGTGCATTTCACACAAAAACTACTAACGGTAGCTGGGCTGCCCAAACATCACGCGGCGTGGTCTCTTCTGCCCAAAGAGCAGGTAGAGGAACGGGCCAACAAAAGGCAATGCCCAGATGACTACAAGCCAGAGAATCGTTCCCACAAATGAGTGGTCATCCTCAAAAACCATGATCGTCTCGATGATATGACCGAGAATGGGAATAAAGACGATCACCAAGAACAGCAACGTATTGCCCAAACATCCTCTATTACCTTGCATACTATTTTGCTCCTTATAGTGTATATTCAATGACGTGGCGATCTCCTCGCGCATACTTCTCGCTTCTTCTACGCCCTACATCCGATCAAACCATATTCATCACCATGCTAACATATCTACGAACAAAGGGGATGCACGTTACAGCCGATTGCCCCAGAGAGCTGGCGACAATCGGCTGTAACGCGGCACAGGCAAAAGCGATCAGGCTCCCAGAGCCATGCTACTATAGCCGCCGCTTGCTCCCTGCACACTAAAAAGCGTGTGTTGTTCGACGACGATAGGAAGCGTAGCATAGATGGCCATGCCGAACTGCTGACCAACCCCCATATCGTTCGCGGGCATGATCGTAAAACGGGCCAATGCAGGCACGGTGTATGTCTTAAGGACAGCTACTCCTGATGCAGTATAATAAACAACTTGCACTTGCACATTCAATGTATTTGGATTTGCCAGAGCAAGCGTCTGCTGATAGCCATTGCTACTCGTTCCCTCTGTCACATACCAGCTTGTATGAACAGCACTACTACCGATAGCGACACTGCTACCCACGACTGCACTATTCAGGTACGTTGAGAAGAAATCCGAGCGTTCCGCGACAATTGGGAGGTTCGCGCTCACGATGATCGCGTGTTGGGTCTGCCCAATGGCAGCATTGACATTGACTTCGCTGCGTGTCAGGCCTGCCACACTGACTTGTTGTGTGCGTGTCTGCCCACTAGGCAATAGGTAACGAATCTGCACGTTCACACTCTGGCTATTAGGATTTGCCAGGATCACACGCTCTGTAAAGCCTGAGGTGGTATTGCCCGCGCCAAAGTACCACATCTGCTGCGGTGCACTAGCTCCTACAACGGAACTACCACCACGCAGAGGACTCACAATGAGATACTCAGGTCGCTCGACCAACACGGGCACACTGGCACTGATTGCCATGCCAAACTGGCGATTTGGGATGATGCTATTCAGCACAATACTAGCACGTGCCAGGGCGGGAATAGTGATACGCTGGCTCGCTGGCTGGGCCTGATTACTTGCCATCGGTGTGGGTAGATAGTTTATCGTGAGTGTCGTCGGTTGCGTGGACGGATTGAGTACCGCGAGCAGCGTGTTCCATCCAAAGTTTGTATTGCCATCGGCAAAGTACCAATGTGTGCTGAGACTCGTAGAGCCAACACTATCGGAAGCGGCAACGAAGCTTCCTTTCTGTATCAACATCGTGCGTTCCGCGACAAAAGGCTGATCGCCGTGTACGATCATGCTTAGCGATTGGTTTGCTCCCGCTTCCTGACTAATGTCAAGAACGCGATGAACCTGCGCTCCAAGCTGATAGGTACGGACAAGCGGCACAGCATTCTGATACAGGTAGGTGATCGTGATCGTCGCCTGCTGTGTGGAAAGATTGGTCAGAGCCAGCGATTCGCTAGAGCCAGCACCTGTATAACCTTCCGCGAAGTAGTAGGTATCGGGCAGGTTGGCAGCAATGGTAAGCGGCACGATGAGCGGAGTTGCCCCTTGCGTCGTAAACCAGAGTGGACCGCCTTGCGCACCCGGCTGCACCATATCCAGACGCAATTGATAATTGCCAGCCAGGACGGGCGCATGCAGCGTTAGCGTCAGCGTTGTGCTACTGCCGGGAGCAAGCGCAGTGGACAATGGCACAAAGGTCGTTGGTATCGCCTGGGCCGCCGCTAGTGGTTGGCCTGCACTATCAAGCCATTGATAGCCAAGTTGCACCAGTCCGCCACTCATTGTCGTGTGGGGAACATGTCCAGTAGTCATTGCCGACCACGCCATACTGCCCGTATTGCGCACGGTCACAGGAAGCATAAACGTGGCTCCAGGCGTCAATGTTGGCGATAGGGACGGGATACTAAGGCTCTCGCTATAGGCAGAGGCAATGCTCACAGCATGACGATAGGTCTGCGCCCCTTGCTGCGAGAAGAGCGTGCTTCCCTGACTCATATCCCATTGCAAGGTATAGTTTCCCGTCTGCGTTGGCATTTGCACAGCCACTGTCAAGGTCACGCTGTCACTCGCATTGACATCCTGCGGGAGCGCAATCCCGCTGCTGACCGCAAGCGTCTGCCCTTGCGCGTTGAGCCAGCGATAGATCACTTGTACGGCATTCACCCCACTAGCAAGCCAGGAGAAATTGCTGCTATTTTTGAGTATCAATGTCACGTTCTGCGTGCTAGCAGGCGCAGCAATGGAGGGTGTATTGTCACTGGTGACAGTAAAATTGTAGCTAGGCGGTGGCGGCGTGGCCTGCACGGAGACAGGAACAAACTCGACGCCATCGGCTCCCAGTTGCACGCCATTTTCGCCCGTCGCATTGCTCAGCGTCACACGCGCAGATTGGCCCGCCTGGAAGTAGTATGTGCCGAGGCTGATCCACTGCGCTCCCGTGTTCTCCCAGCTAAAAGGCCCCTGAAACGTGCCTATATGCGATTGATCGACAACAACTGGATGCGCGACCACGTTGCCCACGTGATTGGGGTCTGCGCTGTAGACGGTATACGAGGCCCAACTGCTACTGGCATGATTGTCATCAACAAACGTTCCGACCTCATAGTAGCCGTTCGCCGTCAGTGTAGGCTGCCATGTCGCACTTGCCGTTGCGTTACCACTAGTGGTAGTTGTCCAATGCATACTACCACCAATATCGCTGCTCGTGCTGGCAAGGCTCCAATTGCCTGTACTGCTCCATCCTGCTGAGCTATCATCAACGAGAATAGCCCCTGGCGCGAGTGCGCTGCCGTTCGCACTTAGTTCGGGAACCGTACCAGTGCTGCCTGGATTGGCAACCCAGAGATAGTTATCAGGTACGACATTGGGGTCGGGATAATTGCCCGTCCACCCAAAGGGGTCCGTTGCCTGCCAGTAGGGCAGATAGTAGGTTGCCATATGCAAGTGTGGACCAGTCGAAGAACCCGTTGTGCCACTCGTTCCCAACTGCCATTGGATGCCAACCTGCTGACCAACCGAGACGAGGAGCGCGCTGAGATGCCCATAAGCAGTGACGTAGCCATTGCCATGATCGACGGCAGCCCACAAGCCGAGGGAGCTATTATGATCTAGGGGATTGTACCATCCAGCGCGAATGACCGTGCCAGCAGCAGCACTTAGCACGGGTTCATACCAGAGGTTAAGATCATAGCCGTTATGCCCGTCATAGCAATTGACGCCGCCCGTACAGGAGCCAATACTGACATTTGTCCATTTCAACCCATCGTAGCGCACAAAAATGCCGTCATTAACATACCAGGGCTTATCATGATCGACAAACGAGACGGTCCGTTGCGCAATACTCTGATTGCCGTAGTAGGGGCGATAGAGGAAGGGTTGCGGCGGATTCGTAGCAACCGGCACGCTCTGCATATGTTTTGTGGCGACATTCCCCATGACGCCTTTTGTAGGGGTCTTGGGGAGTGCCATAGAAGAAGTCATTACAGGTACAAAAGAATATATTACCAGCAACATCAATAGAATGCGCAAAAATTTGTTCATGTTCTCTCATCCTTTATGTATGCAAGACATTAGCCCACAGCAATCACATGCGGGATGACAGGGGAAATGGGCGTTACGGCTGGCGGTCTGCTTTGACCTGTGACACTGGCTTGCCAGTAGCGCGGCGTACCACCCACCCGTGCATTGATCGGATTGAGTGCGGTAAAGGTGACGCTGGCACTCGTAGCCGCCCAGGTCGGGTTGAGATTGAGTTGCATACCCGTTTGCTGTGGCGTGGCAGCGAGCCAAGTATGACCACTGCGCACATCAACAATGCCTATCGCGCTTTGCAGCGATTGAGCCAGCATATCGGCACTGCGATAGCCAACGTTTGTACGCACAATATAAGCCAGTTTTGTGTTATCCGGCGACCACACAGGCCAATAGCCGTGCCCACCATCGGTTTCTGCAAGGTAGCGTTGCTGGCTGCCACTGCTACTCATAACCCAGAGACCAGCAGGCAAAAAGGGCGTTGAACTATCGACAAGACGTTCGTAAGCGATCTGTGTGCCGTCAGATGACCAGGCAAAGAGACCGATAATTGAACGCATACCATCAGTATTGGCACTGCTAAACAGGTGAGTTTGCTGGTTGCCATCGCTATTCATTAACCAGACATCGCTGCCTAAGCCCAGGCCTAGACTGGTTGAATAGACAATGCGCGTGCCATCGGGCGAGGACGCGGCATCAACAAGAGCGGCGGATGGGACATGAATATCAATGTTGACATGTGTACCCGTTGCCGCGTTGACCAACCAGAGACCGGGGTTCCAACTATTGCCATCCATCGGAGCCTGCGGTCCCAGTGGCAACATGGGCCGATAGAGAAAGGTGTGCCCGTTGCCACCGGACATCCAATGCAAAAAATTGCCCATCACATAGGGCGGTTGTAGAGCGATTGTGTTGTACTGTGTATCATAGACCCAGACCTGCTCGCCGTGATCGCGGATACCATCAATAACAAGATAGTCTCCATCAGGCGAAAGCTGAATGCTTGCCACACTGTCCGATGCCACCTGCCCAAAACTATCACCAAAAGCAAGAAGGGTCTGCGGCAAGCCCTGTGGTGCGCCATTTGCGCCTTTGAGAGCGCGTGCAAGCACAAAGCCATTCGCTGTCTCAAGTGTATAATAGAGGTAGGCATCTGCGGAAAGACGAGATTGTGCGGTTTGCGAATGAGCATTGAGCATGCCTTGTAGCGTAAAGGCAAGTACAATGCCCGCGAGCAATAAGCCAGACAAAACAAATAGCGACGTTCGTCGCATAGTAGCCTCCATTCCTCTCAAACTCTCTTCCACCCCACATCTGAGAACTGAAGTGGTTCGCAAACGCGAGGTTTTATAGTGGTACTTTTCTTATCGCCATATTTCGATTTTTGATAAGTAGCACGGAAGACGGCAAAAAGCCTGTGACATCATGGACATCACAGGCTTTTTTACATTGTGTGAGCATGGATTAGAGTGGAATAGTCAAAACGTTATAGCCTTCGCGCCCATTTTGCACGAGAGGTGAGACAAAAACCTCCACAACAAACGGCTTTTCATAGAGAGGGCGGCGCAAGTCATCAGTAAAAAAAATGTGCAGACGTTCACGACGGCCACTGGCACTATTGGCAAGCGGTTGCATCGGGATCGAAACCTCAGCAGAATAACCATTGCCGGGCAAGGCAACATCGGCCCGCTGTACAATATAGGCATAGTTCTGATACAAGGCCGAGCGCACCTCGATATGGACAACAGACCCCTTAGTAAACGCGCTGAGACCAGCCAGACTCTCGCCTTTGCTAGCTCCGGCTAAGGGTTTTGGCGTATCGCGGCCCGTGATATGCATACGAATGACATAGCCCTGATTGGGTTGAACACGCATCGGCGTCTCAATCAGAGCTGCCGCCGCCGTCGTATGTTGCTGTTCGCCCAGAATAAAATGTTGCAGACGTTTAAGGAAAGATTGCTCTTGTCTCGCTTTGCGTTTCGTTTCCGGTGATGCATGTACCCCACGTGGATGAGTCAAGATAGGCAATAAGCCACTCAACTGCGTTTTCATGCGTTGCAACGGAGATGAAGCAACATGCACATCCATCTCTTGCTGATCCTCATCAGCGTCTGAATGCGGAAGGGCTATATCGGTCCCTGTCAGGGAATACGCTTGGCTCAAAAGAAGTTCTGCCGCTAGATCGGTAGATGGGGACGGTTCATCGGCCTCTACAATAATCGGACGAGGGGTATCGTTTCCAACGGGCGGCATCGCGACAGCATCGCGCACACGCACCTGTTGCTGTTGATCCTCTTGTGTGGCAGCACGCATACTGGTGAGATAGAGGTCCACCAGGCGTGAACGCAACGGCACGATGGAAATCGTCACCTCGTCAGAATTATCGATTGGCAACTCTTCATTAAGATTTGTGCTACCCGCACCGAGTAATTGCGGGTCGGCCCCAGTGAGATTGCAATAAGCCTGCAAGAGGGCCTGGGCCATAATGCCCGCACTACGGAAGCGTTCCGTACTCTCAATGGCCAGGGCATGCATCACCAGATCACTGATATCAGCACTGATGCGTGTGTTCAATTCGCGTGGTGTACGCATTGGGCGTTGCATACGCAACGTAGCCTCATCAGGTGCTTTTCCAGTCAACAAGAGATAGAGGAGCGCACCTAAACTATAGATGTCAGAACGTGGTTCTATATGATTAAGCAATACTTCTGGCGCGCTAAAATGATGTGCATTCGTGTCAACACTGTACGAGAGCAGGTCACGAAGTAACATCGGAAGCCAGGAGACGATTAAAGCAGGCTGACCCACATAGCTGATATCACTGACGGCAATCGTCTTGGCATCGAGATTGCCCAGGGTAATATGTTGCATATGTAGCAGGTGAATGGCACGAGCGAGACGATAGCCCCAAGCCAACGCGACGGTCTCATCGGGCAAGCCAATGCCGCTCTGGAACAAGTCTTGCAGGGTATACAGACGCGTTTCAGGTGCGGTAGGGATATCATTTGCCACAAGCCAGCTTGCCACAACATACAAATGGTCACGCTGTATGTGCATATCCACGACGGGCATTACACCTGGGATATGCTCACGACGGAGCAGGTCATATTCCTGGCGCAAAGCGTTCGCAGCTTGTTTACGTGCCTCACGGCCTAAACTACTGATATCAATATCGCGAATAGCGACGGGACGCTGTCGCTGGAGGTCATTAGCAAGGAAAAGCTGTATGTAAGGATGTCGCTGCACAAGGGTTGTAAAGCGATATCGACTTGTAAGATCGTTTGTATCCAGAGAACGATTGGTTGTGTCGGGTATGGCAACACGCTCTCCACACGTACCACAGAAGGTGGCCTGAGGGGGGAGAGGGTTGCCGCAACGGACACAATGTGTGCCATCGGGTGTATTTGGCCCGCTTATTGTCTGCGTCATGCTCATACCGTCTATCGCCTTTGTGTGACTAGTGGTGAAGCAAAAGATGTGCTGTCAGAAAAATTATAGCATAGTCGGAGAGCTTTGTGTAACATGAGTTTCCGCTTTCTGCACGATTGCCCTGCACGGCGGCACTGCCCGGCGTGTTGCTGAAGTTTGCTAGCACGCTGCCGAGCAGGTCGGTCAAGAAGAAGGAGAGAAAGATTGTCTATTCTTTCTCTCCTCTTTCCTGTTCCATTTCACTGCATTGCAAGATTGTGCTGACCCAAACCACGCAGATACGTTTCTTCCCTCGCCAGTGTATACAATACTATCACGCCATTAATGAGAGCGGTATTTAGTCGTAGAGTTCCCAAGAGAAGACGGTAAATTCTTCCTGCGTTTCAGCTAGTGCGGCCACCTCACCTATAGTATCATAGACCCGCCACGCTCGGTATACTCTCCCATGAGGAGTGAAATCATGTGCCGTTTCTACAAAATCATATCCTTGCACAATCTTTCTCCATTCTTCGAAAGAAATTTCCTCGCATTGTGTATACTTGTCTCTCAAAATCCATGCAAAAAATGTATCTTCCTCTGAGAACGCTGCCTTACGAAACCAATATCTTAGCACGACAAGCCAAAAGTGGGTAGCGTCTCGAAAATGTTCTTTGGAACCTCTACCAAATTGAATAATCACTTCAGAAGCAGGTGGGAGCCATTTAAACTGCTCCCAAACAATAGGGAGAAGAGGTTCCTTCCTCACTTGATCGGCTTCAGACCGCAAAGACGCACGGGTAAATGCGCTCACAACATACCTCCTTCAAAGAACATGAGGATACTTAGCCATACAGGTCGCTCGTCTAGCAACGGGATATTGTTCTAGCTCGTACAAGAAAAAACAAGAAAGATGGAAACCCCACTTTCTTGTTTTTTCTCAGCTTACGAAGATATATGCGCTATGAGAAAATTGCACCATCCAGTAATGCCCGACTCAAGTCAACATCGTCTAAATCAGCACCGCGCAAGTCCGCTCCTCGCAAATCTGCACCATGCCAGTCCGCACCACGCAAGTCCGCACCACGCAAATCGGCTCCTCGCAAGTCTGCACCATCCAGTTCTGTTGGACCTGGCTCACCACCGCCTTCGGTCCATCTTGGGTGATTCCGATTGAAATTCGCCTCTTGGAGATTGGCTTTTTGGAGGTTTGCCTCACGAAGATACGTACCAACAAAGTGTGCTCCTCGCAGGTTGAGTCCACGCAAGTCTACACCGCGCAAAAGAGCCATGGTGAGGTTCACTCCAATAAGGAGTGCATCTTGCAAGATTACCCCTTCCATTAATGCCCCACTCAAATCGGCACCGCGAAGATCAGCACTACTCAGATCAGCCCCTTCCAAGCCTGCCACAGGCAGGATCGCTCCCCTGAGATCAGCTTTTCTTAGGAGAGCACGCTCTAGAGTCGCCTCTTGCAACGATGCTTCACTCAAGATAGCTTCGCTGAGATCAGCCCCAACGAATTCGACGCCGTCTAAATTTGCTGCATGCAAATTTGCTCGTACAAAACACGCTTGGATACCAGTCATCCCGGGAAGTTGTGCGCGCAGAAACAGCGCATCTTGTAGGTTTGCATTGTTGAAATTGGCAAAGTAAAGATCTGCATCACTGAGATCAATATTCGCAAGGTTTGCTTCATGCAAGTCTGCCTCTCTGAGGTCTGGGTGTACCTCTGGAAACTGTTTTCTCCACGCATTCCAGACCTGACAGCCTTGTCGTAAGATATCCAGATGTTCTTGGTTTGCCATATTGTTCCCCATTACATTTGTCGTGTGCGTTTCACACACGATTTTTATCACCCAAGCGGGCTGAGTAGCAGCTTTCTCGCTAACTGCGGATGAGGAAGAGGATACACCGTCTCATAAGGAGTCGTTAATTGGGCAAAATTTTTCGTGCGCACGTATTCCGCTTGTTGCCGGACAAAAGGTGAGATATCGTCTACTTCCATGATCCAGTCATGAGCATAGTGCTTCAGCGTATCGCCTCCTAACCCCAGTTGAATGGCTCGCCGCTCAAGTTTTGTCCCTGACGGATCGTGGTCAGGGTCCCATTGAAGACGGACAGAAGCGTGAAGAAGCTGCTCTTTCCACGCTTCTTCATGAGGATACACTTCGGGAATATACTGCGTATGGACTGCCAGATCTAAAAGAGTTGTGAAGGCACTGCGCTTTAAACGGATAGCAAGTGTGATTTCTTGTCCCTCTTTGGTTCCCCAGCCCGACCGATACATCATCCAGAGAAAATTCGTTTTGATCCAACTCATACGGTTGAAAGAGAAGCCCTCGCCCCCAAAGTATCCATGACGAGCGGCAAAGTGTCCAATCGCGGGACGATAGGCTTGATAGACGATGATAGACTGTTCGTCGTATTGCGCAAGAATGTGCCGACCAGCTGGAGGCCAGCGTTTGATTTGAGACTCATACGCTTCATAATGAAGAGACATGGTTTTATCCTCCTGAGAACGCACTAGCGCTGAAACATATCGTGTCCATTGTCTATCCAGTATCGTTCTTCTTCAGGAACCTTTGCGCGAAAGTCCTCGTTTGTCCCAACCCATCCATCTGGAACATAGCGATCAAAACGGATCATTTCTGGATAGAGAGAGGCAAAGGACTTTTGGTCAAAATTCACAAGAAAGCATGGCACATAATCAAGCATATCATCTGGTGTACCCGTCATTTTTCTTTGTTTCATCATTTGAAACAGAGTAGTCGTAGGAACACGTTTATCCGCTATCGCACTTAAAAATTCTTCAGCTGTTTCTTCATTTAACACTGCAATGTTAAACCGGAAAGAGTAATCACCGAGGGGTTTTGTATAGCCAGATGCCAACAAAGCCCGCTTATACTTGGTATAATCTAAATACCAATAGCCGTAATCTGTCACATACCAGGCAAATGTATTGCGGAAGATGACGCCTGCTATGACATTTTCTGCATATTCTGGTTCAGGGAACATAATAACCACCCTTTTCAATCGTAGGAGTAGAGAAAAGGAATCGGAAAATGCTTCCCTTTCTCTTTCATGAGACAATACGAATCTACATTATTCGGCCATTAGTAGCAAGCTCCTCTAGCCATTGTATCCAAGGTGAAGGAAGTTCATAGGCAAGACCAGGAGTAGTAGGATCAACTAATTTGGGTACCGTCCTTCCTTGATTAAGCGGATTACTTCTGTAACCATCTTGCTCAATTGCACTCTCGTCTAGAAAATCATCGAACCATTTGGGAACATCAAACTGTACTATTTGAGTTCCATCACCCCTAATGTCTTGTTGGAAGTAGGTAGCATGTTCATCTCCTACGCTTATGTTCAGGTTGGCACTCTTATTTGGTATGCTAATACTTCCATCACTATTCACAAAAATCCGATATCGGCTAGCATTAGGAGGTTCTCCTCCTTGAACACGGCTATAAGTTACCGTCTCATTTGTCGTGACTTGCTCTGTGGTGGTCGTCGTCTCGCTCTGACTGACCACCGCTTGCGTATCTGTCGTCGCGACGGTTTGGGTATCTGTCGTCGCTGCTGCTGCCGTATCCGCTGCTCCATACTCAGCAAGCGAGTACGCTGCCGATCCAAGAACAGCGGCTCCCGAGAGTCCTGCACCTCCGGCAAGAGCCGTTCCTGCTGCGGTGACGCCTGCTGCAAGAGCGGGTGCGGCAGCCCCCAATGTGGCGCCAATGAGTGCGCCAGTCAAGGCTCCTGTGGCGACATCCCCCCAGTTGATGTTACTTGTCCATGGGTTACTATTCCCCTGTTGATAGTTATTGTAGACTTGCGTTCCGTAGGCAACAGCGGCTCCGACCACCGCACCAACCACTGCCCCGATGCACCACGGGCAATGCCCACTGGGATCATTGTGTGTTACCGGGTTGCCACCGACATAGGCATACGGGTCCAAGCCCTGCGCATTGCCCTGCACGCTATCTGCGCTGATGAAGCGGCCCACCACTGGGTCATAGTAGCGAGCGTTGTAGTAGTCCAGGCCGCTGACGGTGTCCTCGTACTGCCCGGTGAAGCCTTTGAAGGTCTCCATGCTGCCCTTCTGGTACACTTGCGTCCCATAGGGGTTATACACACGATTG
>VFSW01007196.1_pt1 | contig 16195 bp, 20 predicted proteins | sample 5358111 | NCBI WGS metagenome assembly VFSW01 (sample SAMN11554181, study PRJNA540505) | mine drainage metagenome | isolation source: sediment from site ElyBrook_90M | place: USA: Ely Copper Mine, Vershire, VT | collected 2017 | reverse complement strand
ATCTTGGCCCAGGCGATGTCTTCGCGGATATCTTTCATTGTTGTTCCTTAAAGTAGTTCTGTTGGCTCAACCGACTTGCGATCATGGCGAATGAAACTCGCAATGACCGTTTCCCTCTCCTCAGTCCTCTCCCGCAAGCGTGAGAGGAGGTAAAGGAATCGCTACGCGAGTTCACGTCATACAGCGCTTTCACGCACACGCTCCAGATACATCACAGAAGGATAGGAACGCAGCTCTTCCAGAATGCGGTAGCCGCGCAAATCTGCACCACCCTCCTTCAGTTCCTTGTCCTGCTTGTCCTTGTCCAGATCGACCTCCTGTGCCAGCCATTGCTTGTGCACCCGGGACTCCGGATCCACCAGGTTGCCGAAGGAAATCGCACCGGTCGGGCACGACTGCTGGCAGGCGGTTTGCACTTCCCCTTCGCGAACGATGCGTCCTTCGCCCTTCGCCGTCACTTCGGCTGCGCGCAGACGCTGAACGCAGAACGTGCATTTCTCCATCACACCCTTGCCGCGCACCGTCACGTCAGGGTTCAACTGATAGTTCATCTCGGCAGGCCAGACATCTTCGGTCGTCGGATAATCGTACCAGTTAAAATAACGAACCTTGAACGGGCAGTTAGCCGAACAATAGCGGGAACCGATACAGCGGTTGTAAATCTGCGAGTTCAAGCCGTCCTGCGTGTGGTTGGTGGCACCCACCGGACACACCGTCTCGCAGGGTGCCGCCTCGCACTGCTGGCACATCATCGGCAGAAACTGGAATCCCTGATCGGGGAAATCCCGGCCATCTTCTTCCCAGTAACGCTCGATGCGCATCCAGTGCATGCTCTGCCCGTGCAGGAATTTTTCGCGCCCCACGACCGGCAGATTGTTTTCCGCATAGCAGGCCACCGCGCACGCGTTGCAACCGATGCAGGCATCCAGATCGATCGCCATTGCCCATTTGTACGGGTCATGCGGCTTATCATCGATAGGATGAAAGTGACGAACCGCAGCCCAGTTATCCAATAAATTAGTAACAGACATAACTCAAACCTCCCCTGACAAATCGACTTGATCGGTAGACACCCGCGCAGCAATCTTGCGGCCCATCTGCCTGCCACCCGCGGGCCCCTCATCCTTGACGACGATGACACGCTGCCCCGTCTTGGTGATATTCACACGCGTCTCGTGCATGGCCAATTCACCGGTCGCGCTTTCAAACACCGCATCCATGATCTGGAATGGGTTCACGCCGTAACCCTTTGCATAACGCCCCATCGCATCGTGACCGCGGCCGATAGGAATGGAAACCGCATCCGGATAGATGCCGGGGAACAGGTAAACCTGAGCCTTGACCGAACCCGTTCTGGATGTTACCTCCACGATATCGCCCTCGACGATGCCCAGTTCGGTCGCCATCTTGGGATGCATCTCGACCCATGAATCCCATACGATGGTGGTCAACGGATCAGGGGATTCCTGTATCCATGGCTGATTGGTATGACGGCCATCGCGCAGGTTGGATGTCACAGAAGGAATCAACTGCATCGGATACTGCTCATCGAGCTCTTTGGGCGCCGGCAATTTCAAACCCGCCACGTCGACCTTTGCCGACAGGGCGCTGGAAGGTCCGTGCAGTTTGAAAATGCCATTGGACAGCGTGTCGTTCCAGAAATTATCATCGTCGCTTGCACCGCCACCCAGTGCGCCCTTGTTTTGCAACACCGCGCTGCGCAAATAACCGTAGTAGTCCTCATAACCCTTGTACTCTTCCGCGCGGCGCTGCTTGATCAAAGCCAGCAAAATATCGCCCATGCCGCGGGTATTGGCATGCAGCCTTTCCATCAAGGGCTGCTGGATATTGATTTGCGCGACATCCGTCAGATACTCGGAAACATGCGTGCCCCAGTCTTCCATCTCCGAATCCAGCGGTAACACGAGATCAGCCTCCCGTGCCGTTTCGTCGTGGTAGTGCGCGAAGGCAACCTTGAAACCCGCGCGGGCCATATTGTCCTTGAACTTGTATGAACCGGGCGCGGTGAATACAGGATTGGCTGCAAAATTAAACAGCACCTTGTATTTACCTGCCGCCAGATCGTCGTTCAGGTTTTTGAGCGCAGCGGTCGTGCCCTTGGCCGGCATCATTTGCGGGAACGGCACAGAGACAGGCGCTTCTATCGTCTTGCCCACATTGCCCAGCACGACATTCAACAGATTGATGGCCGCGGCATTTTGCGAACCGTGCACATAACCTTCCGCGGCGCTGCCTGCCAAAATCAGACTCGGGCTGCGCAACTTCAACAGTGCCGCGATCCTGTCTATGTGACTGGGCTCAACCCCGGTTTCACGGCTGACCCGCGCCTTGTCATAATCTTTGACCAACACCGCCACATCGCCCGTTGCCATACCCAGCGCATTGATGATGCCCAGCGCCAATATGCCTTCCGTACCGGGACGCACTGCGAGCCAGCGATCGGCATTCGCACCGGTCAGTGTCATTTTTGATTCAACCTGAATCAGCACGCCGCGCTGGCCGTCAACGCCCTTGCGGAACTGCGCATACTGCTGCGCGAAATGCACGGGCGACACCCAGGTGCCCAGAAAATCCGCACCGAAGGACAGCACCACCTTGGCCTTGTCGATGCGATAGCGCGGCATATCCACGCCATAGGACTTGATGTTGGCGGCGCGAACAACAGCAGGCGATACCGCTTCATATACGAAGTGGTTTTTGCTGCCCAGGCTGTCCAGATAATTGCCAAGCAATACTTTCTGATGGCCGCTCACTCCGCCGGAAAGAAATGCGATTTCTTCGCCCTTCACGCCGGCAAGTTTCTCGTTGATCAATGCATAGGCTTTTTCCCATGTGATCACCTCGCCCTTGTCACCATTGCGCAGCAAAGGTTCACGCACGCGATCCGGGTTGTAGTGATGCTGCACGGCAGCCTGACCCAGCCCGCACAACCTGCCTTTGTTGATGGGTGAATCCGGATTACCTTCCAGCTTCAACACACGGCCTTCGCGAATTTTTCCGGTAATGCTGCATCCTGCATCGCACTGCGCGCACGTCGAGTTGAAATAAACTGCAACGCCAGGGATCACATAATCCTTGGCCTCGACATAGGAGACCACCGTTTCCTTGCCGTCTTCGATTGAAGTGTTGCCACAGCCGGAAAGCGCTGCTGCGGCACCTCCCCAACCCAACACTTTCAGAAAATCGCGCCGGTCAAACGGGTGCCCGGCCACATGCTTTTCGGAATCACTGTCTATCATTACAGCCTCTCTGTTCAATTTTTTCATGGCATTATTTGTGGCACAGCCAGCAATCATTCGGGCCCTTGGCAGTCAGCTCGCCTGCTGCATTTTTCTTTTCTGCGGGTTTCTGGAAGGTGTACCAGTAGGCCTGTTTGCCTATCGGCGTGCCGCCTTCAGGTATATCGCCCTTTGCGACCACAACATGCTCCTTCATGTGGCAACTCACACACCATCCCATGGAGATCGGCTTCTGGCGGCGCGCGGTCGTCATCTCCTTCACCTGCCCGTGGCAATATCCGCAGACCTCCTGAACCGGACGGCCCTGCTGCTCGATAAAGCGCTTGATGTGACGTTCATGATTGAAGCGCACGAAGTCGGGCAGGTCATGAACCTTTTTCCACGGGATCGCCTTCTTGGCATCCCAGTACTTGAACAGCTCGACAATGCGTGGCTTGTCGCGCACGGATGGAATATTCTGATGGCATCCCACGCATTTTTGCAGCGGCGGAATGCCCGCTGTCAAACTGCGTCTGGCATAGGTGTGGCAGTACTGACAGTTGATCTCCATACCACCCTTGGTAGGATCGCTATTTGTAAGATCAACGGTATTGCGATTCCCGGCATGGCGATAGTGAGGAAATTCGATGGGTTGTTGAACTTGAGGACCCAAATCATCCTCGGTGGTAAGCGCAGGTTGCGGGTCGCTGACTGCATAACAACTCGCAGCCATCAAAAAACCTGCCAGCAAGATAGATAAACGTAAGATACGATGCATCGTAAGAACTCCCCCCAGCAAACAAAATGATCACATACCGTTTTTTACCGGTGCAATCGTCCAATCGGATTATTTATAGTGCGATGCGCCGCAAAAAAACTGCCATTCACAGTCAATTTTCCAACTCAGTAAATCGAGTTTTTGCGAGCAAGACTGGATCATCTCTGGTTTAATATCCAAAGTCAACAACGTTTCTTATCGTTATTTCTGGTTCTAAAAAAACTTATTTATATTTCTAGTATTTACATTGTTTGCTTATATTCATCGATTGCCAAACTTTATTATTTTCATATATAAATAATCAGTTAACTTAATTATTTGCTTATATTGTTTAAGCAAATCACTTGAATTGGATCACTTGCCATGAATGAAGAAAAATCCGTACTTGAATTCTTTGCCCGGGCCGAAAATCTGCCGCTGGCTTTATCAGTTGCAAACCAGATGGATACCATACGCGAGCAGATGAATTCGCGGCTCTGGCAGGAGCTTGGTCAAAAACTGGATATACTGTTTTCTAAAGGCGCTGCCGAATGGCAGATTCAAACCACCGAGGATCGCAATGCCGCCGACATGCTGGTTGGTTTGCAAGGCAAGTTGCGCGAACCCCAGGCACTCTGCCTTTTCCCCATGATTGAGCAGCAATACACAGGCGGCGTGTGGCGCATTTTTTACGGCTTGATGTGGCAGGGCGCACCCACTATTGAGCAGCTTGCTTTGCCTGCTGTCGTTCAACTCAAGCAAGCTTTAAGCGATGCAGGGTTCAAACACAACGAGAACTTTCTCGCCTGGCAGTGGACGAACTTTTATCCACGCCAAAGCCGGTTTCTGCTGCGTTTCTCGCGGCAGCCCGAGCAACTGTTAAGCGAGCTGGAGTCCGCTTTCAAAGCGCTGTCGCTGGATCAGCGCGATCTGATCAATCAGGCCAATGCGGCATTGAAGGATGTCCCGCCCGGCAAGACTATTTCGCTGGAACAACTGCACCGTAAACAAAATAATCAAACAGGGTTATCCTGATCGAAGAACCTGTGTTCAAGGCTGAATTTTGCGGCCAGATGTTGCCCCAACGCCTGAACGCCCAGGCGCTCGGTAGCGTGGTGTCCTGCCGCGATGAAAGCCACCCCCGTTTCATTCGAGAGGTGAAAATTATGCTCGGAGACTTCGCCTGTCAGATAGACATCCACGCCTTCTATGATGGCCGCTTCGAAATAATCCTGCGCCCCCCCGCTGCACCACGCCACATTGCGTATGACACGATCGGCATTACCTATGACCAGCGGGGTACGCTGCAAACTCGCACCAACCTTCTTCGCAAACTGCGACAAGGTCACAGGCGTTTTCAGCTCACCTTTGCAAACAATGTTTTGTTCGCCAAAGCGAGTCCGTTCTTCTATCCCCAGCAGCTTGCCAAGCTCTGCGTTGTTGCCGAGTTCCGCATGCGCATCGAGTGGCAAGTGGTAAACCAGAAGACTCACGTCATGCTTCAAAAGTTGTGCGATGCGCGCCCTTTTGACGCCGACGATACAGGCATCCTCGTTGCGCCAGAAATAGCCGTGATGCGCGATGATCGCGTCAGCTCCCCAGGCGACTGCCTCCTCCAGCACTTGCTGCGATGCGGTCACCGCAGTGGCGATGCGCAGCACTTCCGCACGCCCCTCCACCTGCAAACCATTCGGGCAATAGTCCTTGAACTGATCGGTTTGCAACAGCGTTGCGTTATAATCGCGTAGTTCTATGAGCTTCATTATTTTTCCCTGAAAACATAAGACAACAATTCAACATGCGTAAACACTGGCTATTATTCACCCAAACCGTCACCATTGCACTGGCTTTGCTGTTCATCGTACATACGCTCAAACCCGAGCTGCTGCCCAATGCCGCGCGCAACGGGGTGGTCACACTGTATGAAAGCACTGCGCCGGCAAGCAACTTGCCGATCACGGGTTTAAGCTTAGCTGCAAAAAAAGCCATGCCGTCCGTCGTAAATATTTTTACCAGCACGATCATCAAGGCGCCTGCCAATCCCTTGATGGACGATCCGCGCTTCCGCTTCTTTTTCGGTGATCAATACAACACGCCGCGCAAGAGCTCCAGCCTGGGCTCAGGCGTCATCGTAAGTACCGACGGCTATATCATGACCAACCACCACGTGGTGGAAGCTGCGGACAAGATTGAAGTGGCACTCGCCGACGGCAGAAAAGCCCGCGCACATGTGATCGGCTCCGACCCTGAAACGGACCTTGCCGTGATCAAGATCGATCTTCCCGGCGGCGTCCCCGCGATCACCTTCGGTCATCCGGAAACCGCGCATGTCGGTGACATCGTTCTGGCCATCGGCAACCCGTTCGGCGTCGGCGAGACCGTGACGATGGGCATCATCAGTGCGCTCAAACGCGACCATCTTGGCCTTAACACCTTTGAAAACTTCATCCAGACCGATGCCGCCATCAACCCCGGCAACTCCGGCGGCGCGCTGGTGGATACCAACGGCAACCTGCTCGGCATCAACAGCGCGATCTATTCGCCCAACGGCGGCTCCCTTGGCATCGGCTTTGCGATTTCTGCAACCACTGTCAAAAAGACCATGGAACAAATCATACAGTATGGTTCGGTCACGCGCGGCTGGATAGGCGCCGGCATACAGGAAGTGACCCCCGACCTTACCGGCTCCTTCAAACCTGACGCTCATGGCGTACTGATCACGGAAGTAGTGCACAACAGCCCGGCAGAACAGGCTGGAATCAGGGCAGGCGACTTACTGACTTCCATCGACAGCAAAACCATCAACGACTGGAGCGCCATGCTGGACACCATCGCCAACCTGCCACCCGGCAAAATCGTTCCTATCGGCATTACGCGCAACGGCAGCAATATTTCCTTGCCTGTGAAGATAGGCAAGCGCCCGAAACCCGTGGAGCAATAAGTTTGAACTGTCATTCCCGCGCAGAGGGGTAAGCAGGCAAGTCGCGAAGCGGCTGTTCGCAAGGCGGGAATCCAGCAATACAATTATCCGCATAGCGGACAAAACCTGGAATTTGTCCCGCTATGCGAGAACTCTTCAATCAACTGGATGGCCGTTCCTCGAAACTCACTTCGCTCGTTTTAGCGAAACTCACTTCGCTCGTTTTCCCGCCACAACCTGTCCCCGAGGATTCTGACCCATTCCATTTAGCTGTTCTGATATCGGTGCGTTCACAATGCGCACCTCGCGCTGCGGGAATGGAATCTCGATGTGTGCGTTCTGGAACTCGCGCCAGATGTCCATATTTATTTGTGAGCGCAATCCCACTTGGCCCGCTTCCGGATCGGCTATCCAGACAGACAATTCAAGCGTAATGCCGCTGTCGGCAAACTCGATCAGATTCACCGAGGGCGCAGGATCAGCAAGCACGCGGCTGTGTGCGGTGGCGGCATCCAGCATGATCTGCATCGCGACATCCAGCGGGCTGCTGTAGGCAACCTGCAAGCTTATCTTGATGGACATATTCTTGTCTGAGAAAGAATGGTTGATCAAGGTGGATGTGATCGCAGTCTCATTCGGTATCAGCGATTCCGCACCGTCCAACCCACGCAGCACCATGTAACGCCCGGTCAGCCTCGTGACCGTGCCGTAACGGCTGTCCAGCGTGATGAGATCACCCAGCCGGATGGACTTGTCCAGCAGCAATATGAACCCGCAGATGTAATTGCTCGCGATGCGCTGCAAGCCAAAGCCTATGCCCACGCCCAACGCACCGCCGAATACCGACAGCACCCTGATGTCTATGCCGACCAGCGATAAAGCCACCAGAACCGAGATGACCAGCAGTGCGCCCCGCACAACCTTGGTCAGCAATACGCGCGAGCTGGTATGCATTTCCTCCATGCCCATGATGCGTGTTTCCATGAAGCGCCCCATCCACAGCGCTGCCAGCACTGTGGCCGCAATCGAAAGCAGGCCTTGCATGATGACCAGAAGAGAAACAGGCTGATGCCCCAGATTGAAGCTCAGGTCATTCATGCTTTCCAAAACTGCATTGAGTACGCCAGTGACATGGAGCACCACCACCAGCCACGCGATGCCTGCGATGCTTAATTCCCAGGATTTGAGCTTGGAAGAATTCGGGAACACCTTGTGCAACACGTAAACCAGCAGACGTATAAACACCAGCGACAACAATAACGGTATAGCCAGTTTCAGCAGCGTGATGGGCTGATCCAGTTTGATGAAAACAGCACGCGCCAGCAGCACACCCAGCAATGCCAAAACAGGGAAGGTAATGCGTTTTACACTTTTGATCGCCATGCTCTGGGGCGCTTGCCTGGCAATCAGCCTCTTCTGGAAGAAGGCATCCAGCATCCAGGCCAGCAGCAAAATCAAGGCGATTACGGCTATCTGCCAGAGCAGGCTGCTCGTCTCGGCATGAGCTGCGAGTTCAGTGAGCAGATTGGGGGTTTCTGAAGTAGCGGACATCACTGTGCCTGCGAAACAGACTTTACCGCTATCCAGCTCGCCACCACGATACCCGCTTCATACAGCAGCCAGAGCGGCACGGCCAGCATCAGTTGCGAGACCACATCGGGAGGCGTAAAAATCGCACCGACCACAAACGAGGCCACCACAATGTACGGGCGAATCTCGCGCAACTTGGCCACGCTGACCACCCCCATGCGCACGAGCAACACTACCGCAACAGGAACCTGGAAGGTGACACCAAATGCCATGAACATGGTGAGCACAAAGCTCAAGTATTTATCGATATCGGTCATGACCGCCACGCCGACAGGGGCGGATGCGGTGATAAATCCGAACACAATGGGAAACACAACAAAGTAGGCGAATGACATGCCGCAAAAAAACAGCACAGTGCTGGCGACAATCAGCGGTACGACCAGACGCTTTTCATGCGCGTACAAGCCGGGAGCGACAAAGCGCCAGAGCTGATAAAGAATAACGGGGAGCGCGATCAAGAAGGCCGCCATCAAGGCTACCTTGAGCGGCACAAAAAAGGGCGTGGTGACATCGGTCGCAATCATCTGGCCGCCCTTGGGCAATTTGGCCAGAAGTGGTCTTGCAAGCAGCGCGTATAATTTGGATGACCACGGAAAAAGACACGCGAATGCAATCAGCAAGGCGATGATCGATCGCATCAGGCGTTTGCGCAACTCGATCAGATGGGCGATGAAGTTCTCGCTAGTGCTCATCTGCGTACTTTAAAATATTCATCAGGATTTGACGGTTGATTTAGCGCCTGGAATCATTTCGTCCTCATGCTTCACCGAGTCCGTCATGTCGAAGAGTGAACCTTGCGGGGATGCACTTTCCGGGGACGGTGCAACAATGCTCTTTTCGACAGGATATGCCCCGGAACCTGACGATGATTGATCCGACACAGGAAGCGATGTCTGCCTGACCTCAGCCACCTGCTCGGCAACAACACGATTGATTTCCTGCATCTGCTGACTCACCGTTTGCGCGGCTTGCTGCACCGATGCCTGCATGCTTGATGCTTCAGCCTGAATTTTTTGCTGCAACTGACGGTACTCATCTATCGCCATATCGCGCGCGATATCGGACTTCACGCCGTTCACATAACGCTGTGCACGACCATACAGATGGCCCATGGTGCGCGCCACCTTAGGCAGCCGTTCAGGCCCGATGACAACGAGCGCGACCACCATGACCACCATCAACTCACCGATACTAAAGTCAAACATGGTCAGCTTTCAGCATGCGTCAAACGTTGCTGTGCGTTTTGCTTTTGACTTCGCCTTCGATGGTGTGCCCATCTTCCGCAACCTTCTTGGCAGGCTCGTCAGCAGCACCCATGCCTTCCTTGAAGCCCTTGACCGCACCGCCCAAGTCTTTGCCGATGTTGCGCAGTTTGCCAGTGCCAAATATCATCATCACCACAACCAGTACAATCAACCAATGCCAAATGCTTAATGAACCCATGATATTCTCCTGATTTAACTTCGACGCACCATGGGCGGAATGTTGCCACCGCCTATGACATGTATGTGCAAATGAAATACTTCCTGTCCGCCGCCTCGCCCCGTGTTGATCACCGTGCGAAATCCATTATCCAGCCCCTGCTCTTTCGCAAGTTTTGGTGCCAGCAGCAGCATCCTGCCCAACAAGCCTTCATGCTCTTTTTCCGCATCAGCCAGTGAAGCCAGATGCCGCTTCGGAATCAGCATGAAATGCACAGGCGCGACCGGATTGATGTCGTGAAACGCCAGCACTTCGTCGTCCTCATACACCTTGCGACAGGGTATCTCGCCGCGTATGATTTTGCAAAACAGACAGTCGCTCATATTTCGGTCCGGCTATTCTTTTCCAGGATGCCCGACAAACCCTCGCGCCGCGCAAGCTCAGCCAGCACATCATTCGCTGACAGCCCGTGGTGAGCCAGCATCACCATGCAATGAAACCACAAATCCGCGGTCTCGTATACAATATGCGACTTGTCACCATCCTTGCTCGCCAGGATGACTTCCGTTGCTTCCTCGCCGATCTTCTTCAGTATCGCATCCTCACCCTTGGAAAACAGCTTTGCAACGTAGGAGCTTTCTGAGGATGCCAGCTTGCGCGCCTCTATCGTTTCTGTCAGCTTTTTTAAAATGTCCTGGTTCATTGTTTATCCTGAATGCTCGACTGACTACTTACTACTCACCACTCGCTACTTACCACTTGCTACTTACTACTGGCTGCTTTTTATATATCTCGTCGGGCGATTTTAACACTTCATCGACCACCCGCCATTCACCCTTTTCAAGTCGCGTGAAAAAACAACTCTCGCGCCCGGTATGACAGGCAATGCCACCCTGTTGTTCAATCTGCAGCAAAATCACATCCGCATCGCAGTCCAGCCTGATTTCCTTAACCTTCTGAATGTGCCCTGACTCCTCGCCTTTGTGCCAGAGCTTCTTGCGCGAACGGGACCAGTATACCGCCTCGCCCTTTTGCCATGTCAGCTTCAATGCCTCGCGATCCATCCACGCCACCATCAGCACACGACCTGTTGCGGCATCCTGTGCGATGGCAGGCACGAGACCATCCTCCGACCAGTTCACCTTGTTAAGCCACGTTTCGCTCATGATAAGAACAGGCCAAAAAAACAAGATGCCAAGGAAGAGGAAAGAGAAAAATCTCCGCTCCATTCTCCCTTCTCCCTTTTCACTTTTCCATTATCCATTGTCACAGCCGCACCTCGATGCCCTGGGACGCCATATACTGTTTGGCCTGCTCAACCGTATATTCGCCGAAATGAAATATGCTCGCGGCAAGCACCGCATCAGCGCCGCCCTGCAGCACACCGTCTGCCAGATGTTGCAAGTTGCCCACGCCGCCGCTTGCGATCACCGGAATTTCCAGCGCGTCGGTAACTCGCCTGGTTAACGCGAGATCGAAACCGTTTTTCTGCCCGTCTCTATCCATGCTGGTCAAGAGGATCTCGCCTGCGCCCAGCATCTGCATTTTTTTCGCCCACTCCACCACGTCCAGACCTGTGGCTGTGCGCCCGCCGTGGGTAAACACTTCCCATCTGTCACTTGATACCTGCTTGGCATCGATCGCCACCACGATGCACTGCGAGCCGTAACGGCTGGCCGCATCCGCCACCAGCTGCGGGTTGGTCACAGCAGACGTGTTGATGCTGACCTTGTCCGCCCCCGCATTGAGCAAGTTGCGCACGTCGCTCACTTCGCGCACGCCGCCGCCCACGGTCAGCGGAATAAATACCTGAGACGCGACCTCTTCGATGATGCGAAAGATGATACCCCTGTCGTCGGAGCTCGCGGTGATATCCAGAAATGTCAGCTCGTCCGCGCCCTGCTCGTCGTAGCGGCGCGCGATCTCCACGGGATCGCCTGCATCCCTCAGCTCAACGAAACTCACGCCCTTGACCACACGGCCTGCTGTCACATCAAGACAGGGAATGATGCGTTTAGCCAGCATTACAGTTTGGGGGACAGCTCGTCTGCCAGCGCCTGAGCCGCGGCGAAATCCAGCGTGCCTTCGTAAATCGCACGACCGGTGATAGCCCCCGTAATGCCTTCACTCTGCACAGCGCAAAGACGACGCACATCGTCCAGATTGGTAATGCCGCCGCTGGCAATCACCGGCACATGAAGCGGGCTCGCAAGCTCGACCGTCGCCTCGATGTTCACGCCGTTGAGCATGCCGTCTCTGCCGATATCGGTATAGATGATCGCTTCCACACCGTAATCTTCAAAGCGTTTTGCAAGGTCTGCCACATCGTGTCCGGTGAGCTTGGACCAGCCGTTGACCGCCACCTTGCCACCCTTCGCATCCAGCCCCACCATGATGTGACCTGGAAATGCATCGCACGCCTCATGCAGAAAACCGGGCACCTTCACCGCGGCCGTGCCGACGATGATGTAGGTCACGCCCAGATCAAGATAGCGCTCTATCGTTTCCAGATCGCGGATGCCGCCGCCCAGCTGCACCGGCACATCCTGACCCACCGCATTGATGATGTTGCGCACGGCGGATTCATTTTTTGGTTTGCCGGCAAATGCGCCGTTCAGATCGACCAGATGCAGACGCTTCGCACCCTGGGCCAGCCAGTGCAAGGCAGTTGCCGCAGGATCTTCGGAAAACACGGTTGAGTCTTCCATCACGCCCTGTTTCAGGCGCACACAATGACCGTCTTTTAAATCAATCGCAGGAATTATTAGCATGGCGAATTAAGGATTCCAATATACAAAGTTTTGCAGCAGTTTAAGCCCTGCCTCCTGGCTTTTCTCCGGGTGAAACTGCACCGCGAATAATTTTTCTTGAGCCACTGCACACACGAACGGCTCGGGGTAGTCGCTCGTCGCCTGTATCAGCGTCGCATCCTGAGGTTGTACGTAATAACTGTGTACATAATAAAAACGCGCATCCTGGGCGATGCCGGTCCACAGAGGGTGCAGATGATCGTTGACTATCCCTCTATCCAACTTTCCCCCGCTTGCGGGGGAAAGGGCAAGCGTGTCCTCGCCTGAAAGGCGAGGCTTTAGTTGATGCACCTGATTCCAGCCCATGTGCGGCACTTTCAGTTTATTGCCGCGCGCATCCAGCATGTCGCTCTTAAAGCGCAACACCTCGCCCTTCAATATGCCAAGGCCTGCCACATCGCCTTCGGCACTGTGCTCGAACAGCATTTGCAAGCCGATGCAGATACCCAGAAAAGGTTTTTCCCTGGCAGCCTGCACAACAGCGCCGCGCAAGCCGCGACCATCCATTTCGCGCATGCAGTCCGGCATCGCGCCCTGCCCGGGGAACACCACGCGATTCGCATTCTCGATCACGGATGCCTGATCGGTAACGACAACATCACGGTCGGGCGCGACATGACGCATGGCCTGTTCGACCGAGCGCAGATTACCCATGCCGTAATCGACGATGGCAACATCAACCATTTACAGCACACCCTTGGTGGAAGGCATCATGTCTGTCATGCGTGCGTCAACTTCAAGCGCCATGCGCAGCGCGCGACCGAACGCCTTGAAGATCGTTTCGGCCTGATGGTGCGCGTTGCTGCCCGCCAGATTGTCGACATGCAGCGTGACCAGCGCATGATTGACGAAACCCTGGAAAAACTCGTGGAACAGGTCCACATCGAAATCGCCTATGCTCGCGCGCACGAATTCGCAGTTGAACACGAGGCCGGGGCGGCCTGACAAATCCAGCACCACGCGCGACAGCGCTTCGTCCAGCGGCACATAGGCGTGCCCATAACGGCTCAAGCCCCTCTTGTCGCCCACCGCCTGATTGAATGCCTGACCCAATGTAATACCCAGATCCTCGACGGTGTGATGCGCATCGATATGCAAATCACCCTGTGCGATGATGGAAATATCCAGAAGACCGTGGCGCGCGATCTGATCGAGCATGTGGTCGAGAAACGGCAGACCGGTTGCGAAGCTGGATTTTCCGGTGCCGTCCAGATTCAGTTCAACGCTGATCTGCGTCTCCAGGGTGTTGCGTGTGACTTTCGCGCTACGCATGTTTTTCCTTACCAAATTTACTTCAAATTATTCTCGCCCACCCGAATGTTTCTATCGGCGGTTATTCCCGCGAAGGCGGGAATCCAGCTCAAAGATGACACCTGTTCAAGCAATGCTTTCCTGCAATGCCTCGATAAATTTCTGGCATTCAAGCGATGTGCCCACCGTCACCCGCAGACAATTTTTCAACATAGGATGCCCGCCATCGAGATTCTTGATCAGCATGCCGCGCTCTTTCAATGCGTTAAAAACCTGCGTTGCATTATCTATCCGGAACAGCAGAAAATTCGCTTCCGACGGATAGACCTCGGCCATTTCACTCAAGCGCTGATGCAGCACTGTGCGGTCTTCCCTGATCTGACCGGCCTGCTGCAAAAGCACGCTGTGATTCTCAAGCAAAACTTGCGCGACGCACTGCGGCAACACGCCGACATTATACGGCAAACGCAGCTTTTCCAGCTGCGTAAGCCACGCCGTACTGCCCGCCAGAAATCCCAGCCGCAAGCCTGCCATGCCGAGCTTGGAATAAGTGCGCATCACCAGCAGATTCGGGTAATCTGCCAGGTGCGGAATAAAGCTGTCGCGGGCAAAAGCGTAATAGGCCTCGTCTATCACCACGAGTCCGGTTGATGCCGCGATGATTTTTTTGATGTCGTCAGAAGAAAAAAGATTGCCGGTCGGATTATTGGGATAAGCCAGAAATACCAGCGCAGGCCGCTCTCGGCGTATCGCGTCAAGCGTCGCATCGATATCCAGCGAAAAATCTTCTCCAAGGGGCACGCCCACATAACGCATGCCGACAAAGGTTGCGATCATCTTGTACATCACGAACGAGGGTTCAACAGAGAGCAGCACCGCGCCCGGTTTGTTCAGCGCCAGCGCCAGCAACTGGATCAGCTCATCCGACCCGTTGCCAAGCAGTACATCCATACCTTCCGGCAACTGTGAAATCTGGCGGATTTTTTCCTTCAAGACATAAGGATCGGGATCGGGGTAACGGTTGATCTCGCAGCCGGCAACGACAGACGCAATTTCATCGCGCAAGAATTGCGGCAGATGATAGGGGTTTTCCATCGCATCGAGCTTGATCATGCCAGCACTGTCCGGCACATGATAGGCGTGCAGTGCGAGCAGTTCCGGGCGTATCAGATTTTGAACCAATGCAGCTGACATGTAAGGCAAGAAAAACAGTATGAAGAAACTGGAGATAGCTTACCACAGCTCTTGATAAACAGGGCAACATGAAGATGTAAAAAGGTTAGCTCTTTACCGCAGTCGCAAAACCAGAACGCTGTTCAATATGAAAAGCAATCGCACACTAGGCTGCCGCCAACAAACTTTCATATGGGATGTGCAACCCATCATGCAACCGTTTCACCATTTGCAGACTTAAGCGACGCTTGTGGTTAAGCACTTCCGAAACTCGACCGCTGGTGCCGATAAAAGGTTCAAGATCCTTCTGCGTGAGACCTTGCTGCTCCATTCTGAATTTAATGGCTTCAACCGGATCTACCACACCCATCGGAAAATATTTGTTTTCATATGCCTCAATCAACGTCACAAGAATTTCCATCTCATCTGCTTCCGGCGTTCCATCTTGCGCCTGATATACCACATCCAACCGCTCAAATGCGGCTTGCAGGTCATCGTCGTTTCTGATTGGCTTAATATTCACTCACGCTCTCCACATCGATTTGATCATATTGCGCATGGGTTCCAACAAACTTTACCCAGACTATTCCCGCCCGATATTGCATTTCCACAACCAGTCGGTATTTGTTTCCGGCAATATTAAATACCACACGGTTGTTGCCGCAGATGCTCGCACTTCCATACCGCCCTTTAATATCTTGCGGAGTCAACCAGCCAGCTTTACTCGCTTCATCAAACCAGCTTTGCAAGGCTCCCTTCGAATCCGCATACTCTGGCCGACTCCAAAACCTGACCAAGGTGCTCTTTGCAATCACCCGCATCCTCAATACCTCCCGCTTTGGGAGATTCTATATCGATCGGACACGCATGGCAAATAACATGTGGCGAAATCAACCAGTTGTCCACGCAAAGCGCGAAAATGGGTAAGTAGTAATAAGTTCGAATATATCGAGGCGCCTCACAACCGGAAAGGCAACACTCTTAAGAAACACATCCCAAGTCACTGATTATAAACATCTGAATTAAGCTGTCT
>VFSW01007195.1_pt1 | contig 16197 bp, 18 predicted proteins | sample 5358111 | NCBI WGS metagenome assembly VFSW01 (sample SAMN11554181, study PRJNA540505) | mine drainage metagenome | isolation source: sediment from site ElyBrook_90M | place: USA: Ely Copper Mine, Vershire, VT | collected 2017 | reverse complement strand
TTGTCCCGCGTCAACAAACGCGTTTGTCGCGCTGGAATCCGCGCCCCAAAAATCCTAGGATGAGTCCACATCCGGCCCCGAGGCCGGATCCGGAGGCTCACTATCATGGCGATCAAAGTCGGCATCAACGGTTTCGGACGCATCGGGCGCCTCGTTCTGCGCGCCAGCATGAAGAATCCCGCCATCTCGGTCGTGGCCATCAACGACCTGACGGACGCGAAGATGAACGCCCATCTCTTCAAGTACGACTCCACTTTCGGCGTGTATCCCGGCTCCGTCGAGGCCGTCGGCAGCGACGTCAAGATCGACGGCAAGCTCATCAAGGTGTTCGCCGAGAAGGAGCCCGCGAAGATTCCGTGGGGCACGATGGGCGTCGACGTCGTCATCGAATCCACCGGCTTCTTCACCGACGCCGAGAAGGCCAAGGGCCACCTCGTCGGCGGCGCCAAGAAGGTCGTGATCTCCGCCCCGGCGAAGGGCGAGGACATCACCATCTGCATGGGCATCAACGACGAGCTCTACGACGCGGCCAAGCACACCGTGATCTCGAACGCGTCCTGCACCACCAACGCGCTCGCCCCTCTCGGCAAGGTCCTCGACGAGGCCTTCGGCATCAAGTGCGGCCTGATGACCACGGTCCACGCGTACACCAACGACCAGAACCTCCTCGACCAGCGCCACACCGACCAGCGCCGCGCCCGCGCGGCCGCCGTGTCGATGATCCCGTCGTCCACCGGGGCGGCGAAGGCGATCGGCCTCGTGCTCCCGCAGCTCAAGGGCAAGCTCAACGGCTGCTCCATCCGCGTGCCCGTGCAGGACGTCTCCATCGTCGACCTGACCGTCGTGGTCAACAAGTCCGTGACGAAGGAAGAGGTCAACGAGGCGTTCAAGAAGGCCGCAGCAATGGGCAAGCTCAAGGGCTTCCTCCAGTACAACGACGAGCAGCTGGTGTCCAAGGACATGATGGGCAACCCGCACAGCTCCATCTTCGACGCCACGCTGACCGACGTCGTGGACGGAACGCTCGTCAAGGTGTTCGGCTGGTACGACAACGAGTGGGGCTACTCCAACCGCGTCGTCGACCTCGTCGCCCACATCGCCAAGAAAGTCGGCGTCCCGGCGTAAGACCTTGAGCGGCAAGAAGCGCCACGCCACCGTCATCGGCGTGCCCCTCGACTACGGCGCCTCCAAAAGAGGCGCCTCGGGCGGGCCCGCGGCGATCCGCCGGGCGAACCTGGTCGAGGGCCTCGAGGCCCTCGACCTCGAGGTCACCGACGCCGGCGCCCTCCCCGTCCCGAAGATCGCCCCGGCGGCCAAGGGCAAGCTCAAGAACGCCCCGGCCATCCTGAAGGTCTGCCAGTCGCTCGAGAAGCAGTGCTACGAGGCCGTCGCCAACGGCTCGACGCCCATCACCTTGGGCGGCGACCACAGCCTCGCGGTCGGCTCCGTGTCGGGCGAGTCGCGCGCGTTCCGCGACAAGGGCCGCAAGGTCGGCCTGATCTGGGTGGACGCGCACGCGGACATCAACACCCCGGAGACGTCGCCCACGGGTAACGTCCACGGCATGCCGCTGGCGCACCTGCTCGGCATGGGCCATAAGGATTTCGCGCGCCTGGGCGGCTTCGCGCCGAAGGTGGACCCGCGCAACGTGGTCCTCATCGGCATCCGCGACGTCGACCGCGCGGAGGCCGTCAACATCCGCAAGTCCGGCATCCGCGTCTTCTCCATGCAGGAGATCGACCGCTACGGCATGGGAGTCGTGACCGAGCAGGCCATCGACATGGCCAGCGACGGGACCGCCGGCTTCCACGTCAGCTTCGACATCGACGTCGTGGATCCGGGCAACGCGCCCGGAACCGGCACGATCAAGCGCGGCGGCATCACCTACCGCGAGTCGCACCTGTTCATGGAGCTGGTCGCCGACTCCGAGCGCATGGTCGGCCTCGACCTCGTCGAGGTCAACCCGCTCGAGGACACGCAGAACGCCACCGCCGTGCTGGCCTCCGAGCTCATCTGCTCGGCGATGGGCAAGAATATTTACTGAGGAATGAACATGACCGAGAAGGCCGCCCTCAAGCTGAAGCGACTCCAGGACATGACGGTCAAGGGCAAGCGCGTTCTCGTGCGCGTCGACTACAACGTCCCGATGAAAGGCTCCAAGATCGAGGACAACGCCCGCATCCGCGAGACCCTGAAGACCCTCGAATATCTGATCGACGGAGGCGCGAAGGTCGTCCTGATCGCGCACCTGGGCCGTCCCAAGGGCAAGCCCGATCCGAAGTACACGCTGAAGCCCGTCGCCGAGGAGCTGTCGAAGCTCCTCAAGAAGCCGGTCGCCTTCGCGCCCGACTGCGTCGGCCCCGAATCGGACAAGGCCGTCGCGGCGCTCAAGGCCGGCGGCGTGCTTCTTCTCGAGAACCTCCGCTTCCACGCTGAGGAGGAGGCCAACGATCCCGCCTTCGCCAAGGCTCTGGCCAAGCACGGAGATCTCTTTATTCAGGACGCCTTCGGCGCCCTGCACCGCGCCCACGCGTCCACCGCGGGCGTCACGAAGCACCTGCCCGGAGCGATCGGCTTCCTGGTCCAGCGCGAGCTCGAGTTCCTCGACCGCGCGATCAACAACCCCCAGCGGCCGTTCGTGGCGATCATCGGCGGCGCGAAGGTCTCCGACAAGCTCGCCGTGCTCGACAAGCTTCTCGAGCGCGTGGACGTCCTGCTGATCGGCGGGGGGATGGCGTACACCTTCCTCGCCGCGCAGGGCATCAGCATCGGCAAGTCCCTGCTCCAGAAGGACCAGATCGACGCCGCGAAGGCGATCATCGAGAAGGGCTACAACAAGAAGGTCGAGATCCTCCTGCCCGCCGACCACCTGGCCGTGCGCGAGATCAAGCCCGACGCCGCGGTCGTCGTGACCCAGGCCATGTCGATTCCGGCCGAGCTGATCGGCGTGGACATCGGCCCGCACACGATCGAATTCTTCTCGGAGCACGTGACCAAGGCCAAGACCGTGTTCTGGAACGGGCCCATGGGCATCTTCGAGATGGAGGCGTTCTCGAAGGGCAGCTTCGCCGTCGCCGAGGCGATGGCCGCGGCGACCAAGGCCGGCGCCATGACGATCGTCGGCGGCGGCGACAGCCTGTCCGTCATCAAGAAAGCCGGGCTCGCCGACAAAATGAGCCACTGCTCGACCGGCGGCGGAGCGAGCCTCGAGCTGCTCGAGGGCAAGGTCCTCCCGGGCCTGGCCGCGCTGGCTTCCTAGACGGCGGGAAAAAAGGTATAATCGCGTTCTCATGTACCACTTCCTGCTGACGATTCACATCATCGCTTGCCTGAGCATGATCCTGGTCGTGCTGCTCCAGACCGGTCGCGGCGCGGGCCTGCAGATGTTCGGCGGCGGCGGCGACTCGCTGATCCAGTCTCCGGGCGGCTCGAGCTTCATGAAGAAGTTCACCACCGGCCTGGCCGCGACGTTCGCGTTCACTTCTCTTTTTCTGACGCTGCTTCAAAACCGCACCGGGATGTCGAGCGTGACCTCGAGGGTCTCCGACACTCCCGCGCCTCTCGAGACGCCGGCCGCTCCGTCCGCCGCCGCCCCGGCGCCCGCCGCGGGGGCCGGCCGCGCCGCGGCCTCGACTCCGGCGAAAAAGTAGCAAGACGTTCCCGACGCGCGGGTGGTGGAACTGGCAGACACGTACGCTTGAGGTGCGTATGCCGAAAGGCTTGAGGGTTCAAGTCCCTCCTCGCGCAAAGTTTGTCCGCAGACGGCGTCGAAAAGGCCCCGGTCTCATTCGAGACCGGGGCCTTCTCGCGCCCGGAGAGTGACGAAAACCGCCTTGACGATGGGCCGGGGGGAGTCTATACTCCGGGGATGAGCCTGCTCGCCGCCCTCCTGCTCGCCGTCGCCGGTCTTCCCGCCTCCGCCGCTCCTTCGTCCGATCCTCCCTTGGTGGCGGCGGTCAAGAAAGGCGATCTCGCGGGGCTTCAAGCCCAGCTCGCGCAGGGCGCTTCCGTGGGCGCCAAGGACCAGTACGGCTGGACGGCCGTGATGTGGGCGGTCGGTCACGGCAGCGCCGCGATGGTCCAGGCCCTGCTCGGCGCCGGGGCGGACGCCGCGCCCCGCGATGCCCCGTCCTTCAACGCGATGCTGGAGGCGGCGAAGGGCGGCCGCGCCGACGTCGTGTCCGCGCTCGCGGGCAAGGGCTTCGACTGCAACGCCGCGGACGGGCTCGGCGTGCCGGCGATTTCCTACGCCGCGGCGCTGGTCTCCACGGGCACCGTGTCGGCCCTGATCGCGTGCAAGGCGAACATCAACGCTCGGGACGCCAACGGCTACACGCCGCTCATCCGCGCCGTTCAGGCGGGCCAGACGGCGGCAGCGGCCTACCTGCTCTCAAAAGGCGCGCAGGTCGACGCGCGCGACAACCACGGCTACACGGCCCTGATGTGGGCCGCGCACGGCGGCTGGGACGGCGCCGCGAAAGCCCTGCTGGCCGCGGGCGCGGATCCTCGGATCAAGGGCAAGGACGGACGCACGGCCTACTCGATCGCCGTGCAGCGGGGACGGGCGGCGGTCGTCTCTCTCCTGCCCGCGCCCTAGCGCTCAATCCCCGTCGTAGTTCGCGTCGTTGGCGGCGGGGGGCGGGACGCCGTACAGTCCGTCGTTGCGGCGCGCGAAATCGTAGGCCGAGAACGGCATCAGCGTGTGGCGGCCGCCGCGCACCTGCGTCGACGAGGCGTCGAAGCCGACGTGCTCCAGGAAGCGCACCTCCAGCGGAGTCGGCACCGGCGCGGCGGGATTCTCGCGCTTGATGAAGGCGACCTTCAGCGCGTGCAGCGTCGGGCTGTGCCCCATCGCCGACGCGTAGTTCCTCTCGAGCTTGGGCAGCGTGTCGGGATTGCCCTTTTTGTCGACAAGGCCGTAGTGGTCGTCGCCGACCATGTACCACGCGTCGACCCGGCGCTCGGGGTTCAGCGCGAGGATGCGGAAGATGTTGGTCTCGCCGTCGTGCGTGGTGCCGACCGCGATCGGAGAGTAGGCGAAGAACGGCTCGAACGCGGCGAGGACTTCTCGTCCCATCGGATGCCGGCTCGCGACCGGCGTCATCGCCGGCTTGCGCGGATCGTCGCCGGCGAGGACGAACACGACCTTGTCCACGCCGAGGTCGCCGACGGCGCGCAGCGCGATGAGCAGGTGGCCCCACTGGAACGGGTCGGCCGCGACCGGGTAGACGGCGATGTGGGCGTGCGTCGTCTGCTCGGGCGCGGACTCGGTTTCGGAGAGCCGGATGGTCCGGCTCGGATCGATCTCTCCGCTGTCGAGGCGCCGCTGAATGCGGGCGAGCGCGCGGTCGGACTCGCGAGCGACGGTCTCGAGGAGATTCCCTTCGGGCTCGTTGAGTATGCGGGCGGAGGAGAGCAGTTGGCCGCGCACGCGCGCGCGGACGGCCGCGGTCGGCGAGTCCGCGGGCAGGGGGAAGGCGGAGTCGAGCTCGCCGAAGAGCGCTTCGAGCGTCTCGGGCAGGGCGAGCCGCTCGCGGGCTTCGGCGTGGAGGGCCGGCGCGGCGGCCGCGGCGGGCTTCTTGGCCGCGGCGGGCCCGTCGGCGGCGGCCGGAGGCCCATCGACGGGAACCGAAGGCGCGGCAAGGAACGACGGGGCCAGGAACGCGGGGGCGGAAAGCGAGGGCGCGAGCGCGAGGCCGGGAGCGGCGGCGGCCATCGCCGGGAGAGCCGTCGGCGCGGAAAGCGGCGCGGCCCTATCGACGACGGCGGCGCGGACGGGGAGCGCCAGGGCCAGCGAGAGCAGGAAGGAGAGTTTTTTCATCTCCTTCATTAAACCACGCCCGGCCCGAATTTCCCAGAGTCGGAGGGCCCTTTGGGCCTTGGGGCTCAGGACCTACTGACGGAAGTCAAGCTTCGGATTGACCTAAGTCATCCCGCGGACCGGCCGCGGCCGTCTACGGGGCGGGGCAGGCCGGAGCGGCGGAGACCCAATCCTTGCGGTAGGCGGCGCAAAGGTTCAGGGCCTCCGCGGACGCGGCGTCGCGCGTCGTCTCGACGGCGCTTGAAAACGGCACCGGCTCGACGGGGCTCATGAAGACCTGCGTCTGCCAATCGCCGTAGGGCCCGCTCGGGCAGAGCGCGACGGCTCGGCGCACGACGGAGTACTGCGCGTGGGCCTGCCACAGACCCTCGGGCTGGTCGACGAGTCCGACGAAGCAGTCGGTCGCCTTGAGCAGGCACCACGACTGCACGCTGCAGCCCGCGGGCACGAAGGAGTCCATCCGTTGGAACGCGTCCGCCCGGAAGGGCGCGGCTCCGTCGCGGGCCGCTTCGGCGCCGGCGCGGGATTTCGCCGTCGCGGCGCGGGCGTCGCGGTAGGCCGCCGTCAGCGCGTCGCCGGCCGAGGCCGGCGCGGCGGCGAGAAAGATCGACGCGGCGAGCCCGCAGAGGGAGCGGCGTCCGAGTCCGGCCATTGAGCTCGTTTTCATTCCCGATCCTCCATTTCGGGAATTCTACCACTTGCGGGAGGCGCTCGCTCGGTCAGTACGCGGTCACGAAGCGGCGGGCGCGGCCGTCGGCCTTCATCATCGTGATGACGCTCTTGAGGCTGTCGCCCTTGGAGTCGAAAATGAACGTGCCGGCTCTCGTTTCGTGAGGCTCGGCGCGGATGGCCTCGATCGCGGCCGCGCGGTCGCCGCCGGTCTTGTTCAGAGCCCAGAGAGCGATGCGCGCCGCCTCGTAGGCGTAGTGGTCGAAGGTGCGCGGGGAGGAGCCGCCCCAGCGCTTTCGGTAGCGTGCGATGAGGTCCGCGACGCCGGGCATGAGCTCGGGCGGCGTGCCGCTGACCGAGAGATAGGCGCCGTCGGCGGCGGCGCCCGCGTAGCGGAAGAAGTCGTCGCTTTTCGCGCCGTCGCCGGAGAAGAAGGCGCCCTTGAAGCCCGCCCCGCGGGCCTGTTTGAGCAGCTTTCCGGCCTCGATGTACATTCCGCCGAAGAAGACCCCGTCCGGGCGCATTTCCGAAAGTTGCCGCGCGGCGGCGCTGAAATCGTCTCCGCCCCGTTGGATCGCCGCGAAGAAAATCGTGTTTCCACCGCGGCTTTCGAAGCCTTTTCGGAAGGCCTCCGCCAGGCCCAGGCCGTAGGGCGTGCCGTCCGAGATCACGGCCATGCGCTTGAGGCCGAGGCGCCGGAGCGCGTACTCCGCGTCGGAGTCTCCCTGGAAAGCGTCCGACGGCGGCAGGCGGAAGACCGGCCGGGCTCCCCGCCATTGCGGCCGTTCCTGCTGGAGCGTGAGTTCGGAGGCGGTCGCCGAGGGCGTGATCATCGGCAGGGGGGCGAGGGCCAGGACGCGGGCGGCCTCGATCGCGCAGCCGGAGGTCATCGGGCCGATGACCGCGAAGACCGCCGGGTCCTCCGCGGCCCGGCGGGCGGCGTCGGCGGCGGCGGCCGGGTCGGCGCGGTCGTCGAGGGCCAGGACCTCGACGGGGCGCTCCTGCCCGCCCTCGGCGCTGGCGTCCTCGACGGCCAGCGTCACCGCGTCGAGCATCCCCTCGCCGTCGGCCGCCATCGCCCCGCGCAGCGGGGGGCTCACCGCGCGGGGGAGGGGGCGCTGGGTGCGGGCGCCGGCCGCCAGCGCCCACGCCGCGACGAAAGCCGCCGTCCGCGCTCGTCCCATGCGGCAGTTTAGCCGTCGGGCCGCGCCGCGTCAAGGCGCGATTCCGCGCGAGGCCCTTGACAGGGTCGTGCTCGCATGATATCGTACTATCATGTTAAAACAAGACGAGGCGGCCTCCGAGCGCCGCGCGCTGTTCGCGGCGGTGCTCTCCCTGAAGAATTCCATGGAGTGCGAGGCGTTCTTCGCCGACCTGTGCACGCCCGCGGAGCTCGACGCCCTGTCGGGCCGCTGGAAGGTGGCGCGCCTGCTCGACAAGGGCATCTCCTATCGGGAGATCTCGGAGAAGACGGGCATCAGCACGGCCACGGTCACGCGCGTGGCTCGCTGCCTGACTTACGGAAGCGCCGGCGGCTACCGCCGCCTGCTCGACCGCGCCGCGGGGGGCGCGCGATGACCGTCAAGGAAGCCGACCGCCTCGCGATCGCGGTGCAGAAATCGGGCCGCCTCAACGAGAAGTCCCTGGCGCTGCTCGGGCAGTGCGGCCTCCAGTTCGACGCGGTGAAGTGGAAGGAGAAGCTGGTCCTGCGCTGCGCGGACTTCCCGGTGGACCTGATGATGGTCCGCGACGACGACATTCCCGAGTATGTGGCCAGCGGCACGTGCGAGATGGGCATCGTCGGCGAGAACGTGCTCGAGGAGCGCGCCCGCTCGTCGGCGCACGGAGCCGACGGCCTGGAGGTGCTGCGCAAGCTCGGCTTCGGCCGGTGCCGGTTGTCGCTCGCCGTGCCCGCGACTGCTCCATTCGACGGGCCGCGCTCGCTCGAGGGCAAGCGCATCGCGACCTCCTACCCCGGTCTTCTGGGTTCTTTCCTTGAAGATCAGGCCGTTCGGGCCGAGGTCGTCACGCTGTCGGGCTCGGTCGAAATCGCGCCGTCCCTGCACATCGCCGACGCGGTCTGCGACCTGGTCTCGACCGGCTCGACGCTGCACTCCAACGGCTTGCGCGAGGTCCTCACGGTGTTCGAGAGCCAGGCGGTGCTGATCGGCACGCGCCGCGAACTCCCGCCGCTCGCCGCCGAAGCCCGGCGCAAGGTCCTGGTCCGCGTCGACGGCGTGCGCCAGGCCGCGCGCTCCAAGTACATCATGATGAACGCCCCGAAATCCGCCCTGCCCGCCATCCAGAAGATCATCCCGGGCATGGAGGAGCCGTCCATCATGCCGCTCGGCACCGCGGGCGAACGCATCGCCATTCACGCGGTCGCGCGCGAGGACGTGTTCTGGGACACGATCGAGAAGCTCAAGGCCGTCGGCGCCAGCTCCATCCTGGTCCTGCCCATCGAGAAGATCATCGCATGAACGTCGTGGACTGGTCGTCCCTGACGGAATCGGACCGCGCCGCGAAGCTGCGGCGTCCAACGGCCGCGTCCGACGCCGAACGCCGCGCTCAGGTCGCCGCGATCGTCGCGGACGTCCGCGCGCGCGGCGACGCGGCGCTTCGCGAGTACACGGAGCGCTTCGACGGCGTCCGCTTGGACGAATTCTCCGTTCCGGCCGTCGAAATCGAGACCGCTTGGCGCTCGATCGGCGAAGACGTGCGGTCCGCGTTGATCTCGGCGGCGGCGCGCATCGAGGCCTTCCACGCCGAGCAGCGCCCCGCGGCCGTTTCAGTCGAAACGGCCTCCGGCGTTCGCTGCGAGCGGCGCTGGCTGCCGCTCGAGACGGTCGGCTTGTACGCGCCGGGCGGCTCGGCGCCTCTGGTCTCGACGGTGCTGATGCTCGGCGTGCCCGCGCGCTTGGCGGGCTGTGAGAACCGCGTCCTGGCGACGCCGCCGGACCGCGACGGCCGGGTCGACGACCGCGTGCTCGCGGCCGCCCGGCTCGTCGGGATCACGAAGGTGATCCGCGCCGGGGGCGCGCAGGCCGTCGCCGCGCTCGCCTACGGCACCAGAAGCGTTCCGAAGGCCGACAAGATCTTCGGCCCGGGAAACTCCTGGGTCGCCGAGGCCAAGCGGCAGTGCGCGGAGGACCCGGAGGGCGCGGCGCTCGACCTTCCCGCGGGCCCGTCCGAGGTCTTCGTGATCGCCGACGAATCGGCTGCCGCCGCTTTCGTGGCCTCCGATCTCCTCGCGCAGGCCGAGCACGGACCCGACTCGCAGGTTCTGCTCGCGTCTCCGTCGCGCGCGCTCCTCGACGGCGTTCGCGCCGAGGTCGACCGGCGGCTGGCGACGCTGCCGCGCGCGGACACCGCCCGGGCGTCGTTGGCGCATTCCTGCTTCTTCCTGGTTCGCGACTTGGCCCAGGCGCTCGAGATCTCCGAGCGCTACGCGCCCGAGCACCTGATCCTGAACACGCGCGAGGACGAGGCTCTGGCCGCGCGGGTGCGCCGCGCCGGGGCGGTATTCCTCGGGCCCTGGGCGCCGGAGGCCGTCGGCGACTACGCGAGCGGGCCCAACCACGTCCTGCCGACCGGCGGCGCGGCGCGCGCGTTCGGCGGGCTGGGCCTCGAGAGCTTCCTGCGCCCGGTGACCTTCCAGCGCCTGACGCGCGCGGGCCTCTCCGCCCTCGCCTCCGACGTCGAGATCCTCTCGAAGGTCGAAGGGCTCGACGCCCACGGCCGCTCGGTGACCGTGAGGAAGGCGTGAGCATCCTCGATCTGGCGCGGCCGCACCTGCGCGGCGTCGAGGCCTACAAGTCCGCTCGCTCGCTCGCCGCGGAGGCGGAGGTCTTCCTCGACGCCAACGAGTCCCCGCTCGTCCTGCGCGCCGACGCGGACTTCGCGGGCCTCAACCGCTATCCGGCGCCGCAGCCTCCCGCGATCGTGCGCGAGGCCGCGCGCTACTACGGCGTTCCCGCGGAGCGGATCGTGGTCACGCGCGGCGCCGACGAGGGCATCGACCTGCTCGTGCGGGCCTTCGTCGAGCCCGGGCGCGAGGAAATCCTGATCACGCCCCCGACCTACGGCGTGTACGCGATCGCCGCGCGCCTGCACGGCGCGCGCGTGGCCGAGGCCCCGCTCGACGCGGGCCGCGGCTTCGCGTTAGATTCCGCGCGCGTCCTCTCCGCGGCGAAGTCCGGGCCCGTGAAGCTCGTCTTCGTCTGCCGGCCGAACAATCCGACCGGGTCCGGCGTGCCGCTCGAGGCCGTCTCGGCGCTCGCGGCGGAGCTCTCGGAGCGCGCGCTCGTCGTCGTCGACGAGGCCTATCTGGAATTTTCGGGCGCGCCGTCGGCGGCGCCGCTGATCGACCGGTTTCCCAACATCGTCGTGCTCAAGACCTTGTCGAAGGCGTGGGGCCTGGCGGGCGCGCGCTGCGGCTTCCTGATCGCGGACCCGTCGGTCGCCGCGCTCATGCAGGTCGTGCGCGCGCCGTACCCGATCAGCGCGGCGGCCGCGCGGGCGGTCGAGGCGGTCTTCGACGCGAAGGGCGAGGTCTTGATGCGCCGCTCGGTGGCGGACATCCTGGCGGAGCGCGCTCGCCTCGCCGCGGCGCTGGCGCGCCTGCCCTGCGTGGCCCAGGTCCTGCCCAGCGAGGGGAATTTCTTCGTGGCGCTCTTCAAGGACGCGGGTGCCGCCTTGACGGCCCTGCGTTCTCGTGGCATCCTTGTCCGCGACCGCAGCACGGAGCTCGGCCTGGCCGGCGGCGTCCGCGTCACGGTCGGCACCAAAGCGGAGAACGACCGCCTTCTGGCCGTACTGGAGAAGCTCGATGGCTGACGCCTCGCTCAAAAAGATCCTGTTCGTGGACCGCGACGGAACGATTCTCGTCGAGCCGCCCGATTTCCAGATCGACTCCGTGGAGAAGTTCGCGCTCGTTCCGGGCGTCATTCCCGCGCTGCTGTCCCTGCGCGACGCCGGCTGGCGCCTGGTGATGGTCAGCAACCAGGACGGGCTGGGATCGAAGGCGTATCCGAAGAAGAAATGGGACGTCGTCCAGACCTTGCTGATGGGCGTGCTCGAGTCCCAGGGCATCCGCTTCGACGCGATTTTCGTCTGTCCGCACCGGGACGGCGACGGCTGCGAGTGCCGTAAGCCCCGGCCGGGCCTGCTCAAGAGATATCTCGCCGATCCGGGCTGGGACCGGACGCGGTCGGCCGTGATCGGCGACCGCGATTCCGACGCGAAGCTCGCGGAGAACATGGGGGTCCGCGCGATCAAGATGGGGACCTGGCCGAGGATCGCGAAGTCTCTTCTGGGGCAAAGGCGCGAGGCGCGTGCGGAACGGATCACGAAGGAGACCTCGATCAAGGTTTGGGTCGCGCTCGACGGCGGCGGCGATTCCAAGATCCGCACGGGCATCGGGTTCTTCGATCACATGCTCGAGCAGCTCGCCAAGCACGGCGGCTTCGACCTGAGCCTATCCGTGAAAGGCGACCTCCGCGTCGACGAGCACCACACGGTCGAGGATGCCGGTCTCGCGCTCGGCGCGGCGCTCAGGGACGCCCTCGGCGACAAGGTCGGCATCGGCCGCTACGGCTTCACTCTGCCGATGGACGAGGCCCTGGCCTTCGCCGCGGTCGACCTCAGCGGGCGCGCCCACTTCAAATTCGACGGGAAGTTCGCGCGCGAGGCCGTCGGCGGACTGCCGACGGAGATGGTGCCGCACTTCTTCCGCAGCCTCTCCGACGCGCTCGGCGCGACGCTGCATCTGCGCGTGAAGGGGCAAAACGCGCATCACATGGTCGAGGGCTGCTTCAAGGCCGTGGGGCGCGCCTTGCGTCCGGCGATCAAGCTCGGCGGCGGCGGCCTGCCCTCGACGAAAGGAACATTGTGATCGCGATCGTCGATACCGGCGGCGCGAATATCGCCTCCGTGGTTCACGCGCTCGCGCGGCTGGGCGCGGCGGCGGAGGTCACGGGCGACCCCGCGCGCGTGCTCGCGGCGTCCCGCGCGATCCTGCCCGGCGTGGGCGCGGCGCCGGAGGCCGCGGCGCGGCTCGCGGCGAACGGCCTCGGCGACGCGGTGCGCGCGCGCACCGGCCCGACGCTCGGGATCTGCCTCGGGATGCAGCTGTTCTTCGAGGAATCGGAGGAAGGGCCCGCGCGCGGCCTCGGCCTGCTTCCGGGCCTCGTTTCGAAGCTGTCGCCCGCGGGCCTTCCCGTTCCGCACATGGGCTGGAACGAGGTGGCTCGCTCGGGCGGAGACTCGGCCCTTCTCGACGGCATCCCCGACGGGGCCCACTTCTATTTCGTGCACTCGTACGCCGCGCCCTCCGGCGCCTGGGTCGAGGCCGCGTGCGACTACGGCGGCGCGGTCCCGGCCGTCGTGCGTCGTGGGAACTTTCACGGAACGCAGTTCCATCCGGAACGCTCCGGCGACGCCGGCGCGCGCGTGCTGAGGAACTTCCTCTCGCTATGATCCTCTACCCCGCCCTCGACCTGCTCGACGGCCGCGCGGTGCGCCTGACGCGCGGCGATTACTCGAAGGTCCGCGTCTACTCCGACGATCCCGCGGGCGTCCTCGCGGGCTTCCGCGACGCCGGCGCGACGCGCGCGCACCTCGTCGACCTCAACGGCGCGCGCGACCCGTCCGCGCGCCAGAAGAAGTGGCTCGAGCCGCTTCTCCGGACTTCCGGCATCCAGGTCCAGGTCGGCGGCGGCGTGCGCACGCGCGAGGACGCCGAGCAGCTCCTTTCGTGGGGGGCGGACCGCGTGGTCTTGGGCTCGGCGGCGGTCGCCGATCCGGAGTTCGTCGAGACCCTGCTGGCGGACCTGAGCCCGCGCCGCGTGACGCTGGCCGCCGACGTGAGGATCGGCGCCGACGGCACCTCGCGCGTCGCGATCAGGGGCTGGACGGAGGCGACGGACGCCCGTCTGGGGCCGATGATCGCCCGCTTCCGCGCGAAGGGTCTGGCGCGCGTGCTGTGCACCGACATCTCGCGCGACGGCGCGGCGGGCGGTCCCAACGCCGCGCTGTACCGGACGCTCGTCGACGCGTTCCCCGGCTTGGAGATCCAGGCGTCGGGCGGGGTGCGCGGCCTGGACGATCTCGGCGTGCTGAAGGGCCTATGCGTGCATTCGGCGATCGTCGGCACGGCGCTGTACGAGGGGACGCTCGACTTGGCGGAGGCCTTGGCCGCGTGCTGACCAAGCGCGTCGTCGCCTGCCTCGACGTCAAGGACGGCGTCGTGGTCAAGGGCGTCAAGTTCCGCGGCCACGAGCCGATGGGCGATCCCGCCGAGCTCGCGCTGCGCTATCGGGGCCAGGGCGTCGACGAGCTCGTGTTCTACGACATCGCGGCCAGCGCCGAGGGGCGCCGCGTGCCGCGCGCCTGGGTCGAGGAGACCGCGGCCGCGCTCGACATCCCGTTCTGCGTGGCGGGGGGCATCCGCTCGGTCGCCGACGCCGAGGAGCTGCTCAACGCGGGCGCCGACAAGATCTCGGTGAACTCCCCGGCGCTCGAGCGGCCCGCGCTGATCGGGGATCTGTCGCGGCGCTTCGGCGCGCAGTGCGTGGTCGTCGGCGTGGACAGCCGGCTCGACGACGGCGAATGGCGGGTCTTCCAGTACACGGGCCTCGCCGAGAGGACGGTCGCCGCCAAGAGGCGCACGCTCGACTGGCTTTCCGAGGTCCAGGATCGCGGCGCGGGCGAGGTCGTGCTCAACTGCATGGACGCCGACGGGACCGGAGCGGGCTACGACGTCGAGCAGCTGTCGGCGGCGCGCGCGGTCCTCCAGATCCCGCTCGTGGCGTCGGGCGGCGCGAAGACGGCCCGGGACTTCGTCCGAGTCTTTCGATTGGCGGGGGTGGACGCGGCGCTGGCGGCGGGGGCGTTCCACCGCGGCGAGCTGGAGATCGGCGCGCTCAAGCGCGGCTTGAAGGCGGCGGGCATCGAGGTGAGGCCATGAAGCCGGATTGGAAGAAGATGGGCGGGCTCCTGCCGGCCGTCGTGCAGAACGAGGCCGACGGGAAGATCCTGATGGTCGGCTACATGGACGCGGCGGCTCTGGCGAAGACGCGCAAGACGCGGAAGGTGACCTTTTTCAGCCGCTCCAAGGCGCGGCTTTGGACGAAGGGCGAGCGTTCGGGGAATTTCCTGCGCCTGCGCTCGGTCGCGCTCGATTGCGACGGCGACGCTCTGCTGGTCCGGGCGGTCCCCGCGGGGGCGACGTGCCACACCGGCGCGGGCTCGTGCTTCGATTCGCCCTTGGATTTCCTGGGCGACCTCGACGCCGTGATCGTCGACCGGCTCAAGAGGCTGCCGCGCGGCTCCTACACGACGAGCCTCATCAAGGAGGGCTTGGACCGGATGGCGCAGAAAGTCGGAGAGGAGGCCGTCGAGACGGTGATCGCCGCGAAGAACTCCGACCGGAAGGCGCTCGCCGGCGAGGCCGCGGACCTGATCTTCCATCTGATGCTGCTCCTGCGGGCGCGGGGATCCTCGCTGGCCGAAGCCGCGGCCGTGCTGCGCGCTCGGAACAAGAAATGAGCGCCGCGGGCCGCGTCTTCTCCTGCCGCATCTACGGCGTCCTCCACGAGCACGGCCGAGTCCTGCTCACTCGCTCGGCGTTCCGCGGCCGCGAGTTCGTCAACTTCCCCGGCGGCGGGGTGGAGATCGGCGAGGCGCCGATGGACGCGCTGAAGCGAGAGTTCGTCGAGGAGACGGGGCTGATCGTCCGCCCGTCGCGCACGCTGTACGCCAGCGAGGGCGCGCACCTGTCCACGCAGGCTCCGATCCAGATCGTCTCCGCCTATTGGCTCGTGGAGCGGGCGGGGGGCGAGCTTCGCTCCGGCGGCAACGGCGAGGACGTTCTCGACCTCTTCTGGAGCGAGGTCGCGCGGCTTCCGGTCGACGAGATGTTCCCGGCGGACCGCGAGTTCTCGGCGCGCCTGCCGTCCCTGCTCCCTTAAAATCCGCCCTTGAAATCGGTTCGCCTCGGGGCTATCCTCCCGTCATGAGACGCTCGCTGGCCTTGGGCATTCTCCTCGCGGCCTCGCGCGCCGTCGCGGGGCCCATCGGCGGCGTCGATCCGCACGCGGCGGCCCCGACGGGATTTCCCGGGGCTTACCTGGGCACGGTGTCGCTGTCGCTGTCCGCCGATCCCCTGTACGGCTCGCGCCTGCTCGACGCGCTCGACACGCACCTGCAGGCCGTTTCGGTCATGACGTCGCCGCCCGAGGTCGCGGCCTATCTGGAGCAGTCGGCGACCGGCGGCGGCGACATGGAGGGCCTGCGCGCCGCGCTCGGCCGCGAGGCGCTTGATCCGCCGAAGGCCTCGGCGCTGCTTCTGGCCAACGCGCTGTCCCGTCCGGAGCAGTTCCGCGAGGTGCTCGACGGCCTCGAGCGGATGAAGCCGGGGCTGGGTCGCAACGCGGCCCGGCTTCTGCGCGAGGCCAAGGTGACCGGCAGTTTGCCGCTGCTCGAGGCGCTGCGCGCCGCCGGCGCGCGCGAGCCGCAGGCGGTTCCTCTCACGTACGGCTCCGACGGGCGGCTGGATGCCCTGTTCGACGGCGCCTCCCGCGACGGCCGCGACGGCGTCGTGCTCGCGGCGCCGGAGCCCGTGGCGGAGGCGGCGGCCGTGGGCTTCGGCCCCGCCGGGCGCCCCCCGCCCGCCGGCCGCCCCCGGCCCGGCCCGCCGGGACCCAGGG
>VFSW01007194.1_pt1 | contig 16197 bp, 29 predicted proteins | sample 5358111 | NCBI WGS metagenome assembly VFSW01 (sample SAMN11554181, study PRJNA540505) | mine drainage metagenome | isolation source: sediment from site ElyBrook_90M | place: USA: Ely Copper Mine, Vershire, VT | collected 2017 | reverse complement strand
TGAGAGAGAGCACGACATCACCCACCCATGCCAGCGAAGCCCTTTGGCCCAAGAAGCTGCTTGTCTGCTTGCCTGTGAGCCTGTGTGATGACCTCGACGATGTTCTGGCCGCCTCTCCAGTACTCCTGAGTGAGTCCGTGGATTATGAACCACTGCGTCTGACAGTGATTTGACTCGAGCACCCACCGTTGTGATTTCGAAGAACTTGCTTTTGAGCCAGTCTGCCGTCGCAGCACCTCCATGGCCGTCATACACGCCTGCAAAGACTGTCGGCTGTCCAGCCGGTGCATTCGGCACCTCCCGGAAGTCAAAACGGTCCTCGTTCACTTTCCTCACTGATCCCTGCAGAGGAGGCGATCGGTCACTTCCCCCCTCGTCCTAAGCCTCATATCCTCCACCTTGAGGGTGGCCGCTCCCTGCTTGGTGACAGTGATGGCACCGCGAACGACCACCGCATTTCTTCGTCCTGTAGCACGAAGATTCGAAGCGCTCGAAGGGCGAGCGATCGGCAGCTGTGTGGAGTTCATTATTATTGGAGAGCTTCGCGATCACCGTCCAAAAAGGTCAGGCCGTTACTCCGTGTAACATCTGTGACACATTAGAGAGATTTCAGCAGACTCTCTACCTCCTCGCGAGAGGGGAGGCTGGGCATGGCTCCCTTGCGCCGGACACAGATGCTGGCCGCTGCAGAGGCAAACTGCAGAGCCTCCGCCCCGACTTTCCCCTCCAAGAGAGCCACGCCGTAGGCTGCCGTGAAGCAATCGCCAGCGCCCGTGGTATCGACCACATTCGGTGCCTTGATGGCCGTCTGCCGAATAGGAGCCTGACCAATACCAGGGAGCAACAATGAGCCGTCAGATCCCAGCTTCACCAGCACTGATTTTACGCCAGAGGTCATCAGGGACTCTGCCGCAGCTTGGACCTGAAGGGGCAGATGCACGGTCTCTTATGAATGCTCACAAAGAGCTCGGACATGATGAACGGAATACCTGCTCCATGGTGTCCGTCGGCATGCCTGTCATGCGGCTCAGTTCTGTCTCATTGGGCGAAAGGCAGGTGAGGCAAGATAGAAGGACGGGGCTGATAGGACCCTCCAAGCCACCGGCATCCAGTAACACTGGCACGCCAGCGGCAGCTGCCATCTGGGCAACCTGTAAGTGAAATCACAGTGAAATCAGAACTTTAAAAATCGACGAGAATGCGGGAACGGTGTTTCTCTAGAACACCGCACCTGAACATTCACTGTCTCGGGTATCTCTCGCTGCAGCAAAACTGAACCAGCGCCTTTGACCAGCTGCAAGGATTGCGAAACATGGCTGCGGGTCAGACGAGAATTGCATAGCCAACGCAAACCTCGGTGAATGATGCAGATAGCTCCCAAGCAGCTTGGTTTGCTCCGCCGACAATGACGATGCTGTTCTCCCCTGCCGAAGAAATCGAGGCAGCGTTGGCGGCTAGATGTGAGCTTTTCACGGAATCGCCTCCATCACACCTGAGTTCTGAAGGAGGATCAGAGCAGTACCGGTGGGTCCCTCGACTTCCCTCAAGAGCGTAAGATTTGTTCCGCAGCTTTTGAGGGACTCACGCAGCATTCCGGCGTTGGCATCCTGACCAACCTTTCAAACGCGGCAAAAAATAAATGCATGCGGACAGATCGTGCGACACTCACTCACCTGACCGACGAAGAAAGTAGGATGGCCGAGCTTGGCCGCGGCTGCCGCTTGATTCGCCCCCTGCAGGCAGTCTGTTTGTTGTTCAGCTCGTCGTGAGTGTCCATGCTGATCACCTTTCCGCCTGGCAATGTCTCGAGGGAGGAGGCTCCCATTGTCTCTCCGGGCTTTGGGAGACGATCGATTTGGAACACCAGGTCCGCGTTAGCCGATCCCACGACCACCATGGGAGATGGCGGCATGATGGTGATCCTCTCGATCGATCGAGCTGATGAGCGGATCTTCGCGGCAGATGTTCGGGAGAGGCAGAGCCTGCTCGAAATGAGCATAAACGTGACAACACGTCGAACACGTGTTGAGTGAGAAATTACTCTATGATGCAAATCACCGCCGCATCTTCAGCTGCTGCGCCCAGCCTCCGAACAGTCCCCCACCGGCTTGCTGTTCAGAGGCCGGTGAAGCCGTGGCGCCCTTCGCAGCTATCCCCCTCAGCATCTCCTCGCAGTCTAGCAAAGATTCACGAGACGCCTCCCGCAAAGCCTCTGCATCCGGACCAGACGTCTCAGCCACTGCACGGAAGTAATTGGAAGCCTCGCGCAGCATGGCTGCGGATCTCGGAGCAGGCATCAAGCCCCTCGCAGCAATCGCTTGCATCGCAACCGCAGCCCGGTACTTGGCGGTGACCATGCCTGGATCCTCCTCCAACACTGCCTCAAACTTGTCCAGAGCCGAGTTGTACAGCTGAGCGGCCAACTCGTTGCTGTCAGCCAGCTCGGCGCGGAGGCACATGGCTCGGCCCCAGTTGACGAGTCCTCTGCTGCTCCACCCTCCCTCCAACTCCAGAACCTTCTTGAACATCTCCCCAGCCTGAGTGAGCAGAGCGATGGCCTCCGCCTTGATCGAAGCCTCCGCCGACCGCTGCACTTGCACCTCCTGAGCGCTGACCGGCGCGGGGGCGGAGGTCATGGCCTCGAGGTAGGCCTTCTTGACCTCGCCCTGAGCCAGCAGCGCATTGCCCAGGTTGCCCAAGACCTTTGGGTCATACGGCGCTTCATTAAGTGCCGCCTGAAGGACAGCAATGGCGCTGCGGATAGCCTGGTCAGCGAGGCCGAGGTCTGCGCCCAGCCTCGCCTCCTCCCTCCCCAGCTTGAGCAGCCGCAGCCCCTCTGCCACCATCTCAGACACAGGCTGTCCCCTCATTTCCCGAGCAAAATAGGGATTCGATGGCAGCCGCTGCTCTGCGGCCCGCAGCTGAGGCTTCTCAGTACCACTTGACAATGTCACAGCGGGAGTCTGAGACAGGGTTGGATCAAGGCTGTGTGCACCAGTGCTATCGTCCAGTTGAGCTTGACCATGACGAGGGAGCTCGTTGCTGTCAGGGGCATCAAGCTTCGAGCTTGCTGCTGCTCCCTTCGGATTGGGCGGCATCGAAGTCGTGTCGGCTGGCCTGAAGCTTTCACTTGATGCTGTGGCGACCGTCCTCTCGGGCCTCATGACCGTCATGTCAGCCACCTGCTCCGAGAGGGTCTGAAACGAAGACCTGAGGCCATCGAGCCCCTCCTGCAGCTGACTCAAGGCCCTGGCTTGCTCGCTGTCACTAGAGTCACCCCGCTGCTGCTGCTTCCGCTCAGCGGCCAAGACCTCCTGCTGCGCACGCAATGCTTCGAGCTTCCCATCCAGGAGCTTCACGGCGGCGATGAGGGAGGAGAGGTCAGAGGAAACAGAGGAGAGGACCGAGGGATCGACGGGGGCCACCGCCACAGGCAAGTCGGCGGCGGCAGGCTGCATCGACGAGGCGGCAGTTGCCGCGATGGCGGCTGATCTGGCCGCAGCCGCCAGCTCCTGCTGAGAATCCGCCTGCTCCTCCAGCTTGACGGAGAGGTTGCTGAAAGAGTCTTTGAGAGGAGATACCATCTTCATTACATCCTCAAGTCCAGAGGCAAGAGAGTCCGACGCCGCCCCCCTTGACTGATCAACATGTGCGCGTAGCGAGTCCATCTCTCGGGCTGTCAAAGCTGACAGGTCAGAGACGACGGACTCGGCTGACGATGAGAGAGCAAGGGGGAGCTGCTGCTGCAGCTGAGACTGGATGGCAGCCTCGGTCGCCTCCGGAACTGCCTCCACCAGCCTCTCTATCTTGCTCAGGCGACGCCCCAGAGCCTCCCATTGCTCCTCGACCAGGGTCACGGCCCGGGAGGAGCGCGCGTCGGCCTGCTGCATGGCCTGCTGCACTGCCGCTGACACCTCCTCGCTCACAGCTGCTCGCACAGCCGCCAGTATCACCGCCTCGCTCACTGCAGGAGGGGACGATCCTCGAGGTGAGAAGCCAGCATCCCCTACGCTGCCTCCGTCGTAGCTGCCAGGCAGCGGAGTAGGGGGGATGATGGCCGCCAGCATTTGAGGCAGTCTCCTGACCGGCTCCAGCGACTGCGAGACCTCGCTGCGCACTGAGACCTGGAGAGCTGACTCGGCGTCCGCCAGCGCACTGTTGAGGCTGAGGGACAGGCGGCGGATGTTTTCGCCCTGCGCCACGTCCAGGCCCGAGAGGCTGCCCTCGACGGCCTGATGATGCAACAGCGTGGGATGCAAGAATCAAGGAAGATCAAGGGGAACTCTTTGTCTGTGTGCCGTATGGACGAGGGATGTTGCTGCCCGTCTCTCACCGCAAGCCTCGTGTCTAGCCGTGCAAGAGCCTGCGCCTCCTCGCTGTTCCAGGCATCTCCAGCGCGTTTCAGCTCTGACCTTACTGCTGAGACCAAGGCATCGTACTGCAGCCTCTGCTCTCGATGCAGCATCTCGGGCACCGCCGACAGCCCCGCCGCAGCCTCACGGGCGCTTCGACCTTGGCAAAGTAATGAGGGTGAATCAATCAGTGAAGGCTGCTGAGGCTACGGTCGGCTGCGTTTCTCACCCGCACTCAAGATGCTGCCCTCAAGGCTGCTGAGCCGAGACTCTATGGTGCCCAGCCGCCCCGCTGCAGCAGCCTGCACCTTGAGCTCTCGACGCACCTGAGACCGCGAGCACCCCATCACATGAAAGCATGAGATGAGCGAATGAAAAAAATGAACGATCACCTCTTCGATTGCGCCCTTTGCATCAGATAGCAGTCCCTGTGAGTCGGTCTGCAGGCTGCTGCTCAGCTTGTCCAGCTGACGCTTGTTGTCCTGTGCGCATGCGGTCCATGAGACCATGAGAGAGAATGAGAGGATGAGGGGCTCGTCTCCATCGACTCACCTCGACGATCAAGCCCTCTCTGCTCAGCGCTGCAATGAGGGACACGACGGGAAGCACAATGGGAAGCGCCAGCACGTACGCAGTGCCAACGCCCATAAGTGCTGCGACTGCGCCCCCAACGGAACCGAAGATTGCTATGATGTCGATGGCGGTCCAAAGCGACTTTTGGAAGCTGAGATCGGCCCTTCGTATCTCCTCCCGTAGTGCGTGCGGCTCATCGTCGACGTGCCTGGCCTTGGCGAAGACACTGTGCCTCGCAGGAAGGGCGATCGTTCGTCGGGGGGCATGCTTCAAGACGGTGGGCGGCCGAGAACGCGCGCACGGCTGCCGGCGATGCATCGCAGTCCAAGCCGAACTATGCAGGATCCATTATGCCAAAGTGGATCTTTGTGAGTAGGTTGCCAAAATGCAGCCAAACAATATATATTAAGTACTCTATATTCATCGCATCCATCCAATCCTTCGCGCTCGCTCGAAGGCGCGAACGATGGATAAGCGCGAATACGAGAACTTGAAGCTTGCATTCCGGGCCTTTGACACCGACGGGAGCGGCACGATAGAGCTGAGCGAGCTGCTTTCCACTTTCAAGTGAGCATGCACGCGATGGGTTCGACATTGCATTAACCTTCTTCCCTGTGTTCCAGACTCCTCGGCTTCAATCGTCTGAGCTCTACTGATCTCACGACAAAGTTCAAGCAGGCAAGGCTCCATACGCTTGCCATGTTACAAGACGCATGACCAACCCTTGTTGTTCTTTCTGCAGGCCGACCGTGATGGTTCAGGGTCCATCACACTGGATGAGTTTGCTGAATTCTATCTCTCCATAAAAAATAGTTTGTCTTGCACCGACGACCAGGCTGTGATGCTTCTGAAGAAGAAGTGAGATCTGTGGGGGGGGGCTTGAACAGAGTTGCTCTCTCGCTGAGCGATCACATCCGCAATGGGCATGCAGGCCTTTTGAACGCAGTCCTGAGGACATTGTTAGATTGCGCAACTACCTCGCAAGAAATCAGCCCTTTTTCAAAAAGTTCACACGGCATGTGTTGGATGAGGTGAGAGGGCAGAAATTTGTGTATTGGATTGTGTGCTCACTCTTTCGGTTCATCTCTTCAAAGATTTGTCGAATCATCACGTACGAGACTGTACCGGCTGGTTCTTGGCTGTGGAAGGAAGGGGATCCTGCAAATCGCATTGCAGTGGTCCTGTCAGGATCAGCATCCGTATGGACGGCGCCTGACATGGAGGCGTCGCAGTCAACCCCGGGTGATTTTGAATTGGTTGCGTATTTCTCATTAAATGGGCTTGATATCTTCTCTCATGTTCGGTCCTTTGCGTTCAGGCACCGGAGCCAACACACCGCACAGCATGTCGAGGATGGCTTCGAGACGGACATCCAAAGGCGGGGACAACAAAATGATGATGATGAGCAGGGCAGTCTCCCTTGCCAAGGAGGGGGGGGCTTTCAGCAGTACGACCTCAGTTGCCTTCAAGTCCAGGCTCGCATGGGCGCTTCCAGACCGCAGTGACCAGGGGGAAGACAGAGATCAGGGAGGGAGGGCGCCGACTCCTTGGAGGACAGTTGCGCAGCAGGTGTGGGACTGTGAAAAGGTCTAACTCACCAAACCAAGGTTAAACCCTAAACCAAACCTTACCAATGTCGCCTTACCAGGTCCGTGACGGCGCAGCCCTTTACGGTGATTCGCTTGAAGAGTCAAGTCGAGTGGCCCAATCCGAGAGGCGCATTGGATCAATGTCTAGGGCAGCATCTCAGTCACAGGCATCGCTGTCTCAGCTTCACTCTTTCTCAGCAAAAGGTGGTACTATCTCTCCACCCATTACGAGCCGAGCCAACTTGGCACTGCAGCAGACCTCCAGAGTGCTCCGTTTTGGGGAATCGGTTAAGAAACAGGACTCCCCCGACCAGCAAGCAACAGCACCTTTACAGCGAACTTCTACAGTAAGATTCTCTGCTGCTGACAGCAGAGTCAACAGTTCAGCTCGGCAGCTCAACCTGGAGAAGGCGGTGGAAGTGGCTTCCTTCCATGAGGGTATGCGGGTCTCATCCTCATCATCGGTGGTAGCCGTCGCATCAAGGAAAGCCTCAGAGTCAGGAGGCACAAAAGGGTAAGGAGGGCAGGTTTTAGTCCGCTGCATTCCTTCAGCGTTCATCACTCGTCTTCCGCCACTTTCCCACCCAGGAGCCAACAAATGAATCGGTTATCGCTGCCTATCCGATTGTCAAACACCGGTGTCAAGGACCCCTCACGGGTCCGGAGTAGGGAACCGTCGAGGCCAAACAGCTCCGCCACGAGTCGCCGGACCTCTGCCTCGGGAAAGGGTGAGGACCGAATCAGCAGCGGTGGCGGTGGCTCTTCTCAATTGAGGCCCAAGAGCGCCATTGTACGCGGTCTGGCGGGCGGTCAAATGTTCACCTCGCCATCAAGAAAGCAAGCAGCCACCAGGCCGCCACCTCTCGTCATGGTGGGAACTACCATGCATCGCGGACCGGCCAGCGCTCTTCCTCCAGGATCAAGTAAAAAACAGGACAATGAGCCGCATGATTCCTCTCCAAATTCTCCACAGCAGTCGGATGATATTCAGAGAAAGAGCAGAGGTTTGAGGAGCCACCGCCAGAGTTTGTCCTATTTTGGCGGGCAGCAGCGAGGGGCGGCGGAATATGGAACGGAAAATATCCCTTTATCAGTGCCTCAGGCTGCAGATGGCGCAGTCGAGTCTGCAGCCAAAATTCCTCTCCTATCGGAGGGCCATCCACAGCCGGAAGATGGCGTGTCACTAGCGGAGGCCATTACATCTCGTCTCAAGGTGAATGATGAACCGGTGCATCTTTGTGATTCGAGGATCCCTTGTTCATCAATTTGTCTTTCGTGTTACTGCAGCAACTCCAAATTGAGAGGCAGCAAGAGGAGGAGTCTATTTTCATCTCCTCCGCTGAAGCGCCTGGTCAAGTAGGCTCAGAGCTGGAAGAAGAAGACAGGGATCAGTTCCAAACACCTGTTCAGGCAACGCAAAGAAGAGGTTCAAGCACGGGAAAGTGGACCAAGGCAACAAAACGTCTTCAGATGGAACTCAAATTCTCCTCTGCAATCAGCAATGATATTGCATCACAGAAGGCCAGGGGCCCAATTCACGGCGACGATATAAAGCAACGGAAGATGATTGCTGGCGGAGAAGTGAGTCCTGGTCATCGGCTTGAAGCATCGCTCAGGGGCAGCTTTCTTTGCACCGTCGGTCACGTGTCTCGATGAGTCGTCGCATTACCCCACGTCTACCCTCAGGTCTCGAATCTGCTGAGAAATGATCCTGAGCTGGCAATGAGGGCTTGGTCGCAGCTGCTTGACGACCAGGTCGCGCAAGATCTGGCCGATGGGAGGAGGGAACCTTTGATCAGGCCTCGGAGCAAGCAGCCCGTCTACCAGGGGTGTGTGCGCAGCGGAGATGTGCTCGGAGAGGTGCTCGCTGTGGAGGAGGGAGAAGCAGGCGCCGTGGCAGCTGCCGTGGCAGCAGTGTCGCAGGCCCCTCACCTGCCACTTGCCGTACCGACTGCGCTCCCCCCCTGGCCCCCAAAGCTACGCATGTCAGGGGCTTTGGCGTTGGAAGGCACTGGTGTCGTCATGATCCCCAAAGAGCAGCTCCACAAGATTCTTTTGCAATTCGACGGATCATCTCTGTTTCGGAGTGACTACCTTGTGTTGATTGCTTCCAAGCTTCCATCAGAGAGGTACAGATTTGTGGTTCGGACCTGATTCTTTAGACATTGTCTACGTTATTCTTCTGATCGTGCTGCCTACCCCGGCCCCGGTGCAATATCATTCAGGTCTGGCTATGAAGCTTCTGCTCTGACCCTCTACCTTGGCAGCCTGCCCAGCTTCAAAGAAGCGCCTTTGTCGCTTCGGCTCCAGCTGTCCTGCTCTCTTGAGCCAAGCTCCTACGCCGCTGGATCAGTGCTTCAGTCGAAAGGTGGACCTTTGAATTTGTTGGTGTGGCCTTACTTTCGACTGAAGCAAAGTATCTTGAAGCGTCTTTTTCATTTTCTGTCCTCGACGTTACAGGCCATGCAGTCAATTGCATGTATGTCGTTGTTGAGGGCAGCGTGGGATCTTTCAGACCTTCCCAGATGTCAAGGTTGCAGTCGTTGGCTGCCGTGTCAACTCCGGAAGCGCAGATGAATGTGCTTGCAGACATGGATGCATTTCAGGTGAATATAAGAGGATATGTGCGGGGTTGCATGAAGAAGTAGAAGGTTGGATCATTCTCTGTCCTGCGCAGGGCAAAGCTGCGGAATTACGGTCACAGCAGGGGAAACTAAAGAGCAGGGATGCAGCAGCGAGCAGCGCCCCTAGGTCTCCATCTCCTTCCAGGTCTCCAAAATTCACACAACGTGACAGAGGAGACGCTGACGGCAATTTGATTGCTTCTGATAATGATGATGATGAGGGCGGAGACGGAGAAGCTGAAGAAGAAGAAGAAGAAGAGATTCAGGGGGTGACGCTCATCTCAAGCTCTCACATACGGAGTGCCATGATGATGGCAAATCTGATTGAGGGCCGGGACCAAAGCGAGGGCTCGGCCCACCTACAAACACCAACGGTGAGTTGGCAATAAGATTTCAGTTTACAATTTTAATTCCTTTTCTCTCTCTCCTTTATAGGTTTCAGTGCAACAGGAATTGCTTGAGCAGAATTTCGGTCAGCTGATTCAGCAGTTCAGAGCAGGGCAGACCGTCGGAGAGAACGAGCTGATGAGAGAAATGGAACGTGAGTGATCTCTGATCTTGGCATGAAAATTTCTTTTTTTGATTCTTTTTGTCATAATTCAGATTTGACTGGCGTCAGACAACAACTAGGCCGCAAGAAGGCTCTGGAGTCCGCTCTGTCCTCAGACTCGCCGTCAAACTTTGTAGTGGTTGAGCCTATGGTGACCTTCACAGTCTCAAAGGCAGCGTATTTCGAGTGCATGCACGCTTTCCGTGCCCAGCAGATGGAGAATCAGATCAAGTTCTTCGAGGGAATGGGATTAGGCATGAAGAAGCAGGTATCTGGAGCACATGTGTTATGCTTGCCAAAATCCATCTAGGTTCCATCTAATCTGTGAATTGATGTTTGAATGCCTGTTTACATTGCTCTCTGCCACAGATGCTCAGACAGCTCATCGGCGCTATCAAGTGGATCACAGTTCCCAGGGGCGTGGTGCTCCAGCAGGCAGGCCAGCCTCTTCACGGGCTCTACTTCATAAAATCAGGCCAGATCGCTGTGATGGCCTCGCCAGACAATCCCTCTCAGGCGAGTGGGAGCCACCTGTCGACCTCTCGCTCGTCATCTCGTGCTCAGAAGATCAGGCAGCTGATGCTGCCCATGCGTCAAGTGGCGATCCTATCGGATAACGATTACTTTGGGGAGGATGCCTTAACAGCGAGAGGTTTTCATCAGGTGAGTAGGCTCTTTGATCATTCAATGTTTGAGGCAGGAATTTGAGGGATATTCAACGTGACGGGGAGTATTCCGTTCTCCTCTCCCCTCACCCTCAGGTCACCTGCCTCACTGAGTCGAGTTGCTCCCTAGGCTGGCTGCGTCCCTCCGATCTCAAGCTCTTGACTGCTGGCGAGCCTGTTGGTTCCTCGCTCCCTGTGCTCACAGCCCTGCTCAAAAACAGCCGCATCAGAGGGGCATGGAGGGCCAGTCAATACTCGCCAAAGGATATCACATGTCATGCCGATGAGGAGACCGGCGAGAAATCGTCAAAGAAATCCAACAGATTTGGCGCTGGTGCAGGATGGGACCTCTCCCTGTTTGAAGCATGGCTCGGGCCTGTGAGAAAGCTGCTGGAACAGGAGGGGCTGCAAGCTCAGCTGGAAAGGAAGCCTGGCCCACGCCATCAAGGCATCGACCTCGCCCAAGACATTGAATCTGCGCATGAGCAGCGGTTGATTGATGAGCAGATTGCCGCGGAGCTGAGAGCTCGCAAGGCTCATGAGGCCAGAGAGCAAGAGGCCAGCATGAGGGAGGCGGCTGCTAGAGCCGCAGGCATTTCCACCATCAAAAAGGCCAAAGCCACGCGGTACAGCTCGCCTGTCCGCCCTCCTCCGCCTCAAGCCAACGCAACAGTTGTTGAGATCCCCACCGTCAGCGCAGAAGCCGCCAAGCAGGCAGACAACTCAACCTCGATGATGAGCGTGCTCCGTTCCGCCGTGACACTTGACGAGGCGCTGCTCGGCGCTGAGCCTCTGATCTGGACGGCAGCACCTCCCCTGCAGGCCACTGCCGTGGAACCAAGCCCCTTGGCCACCATGACGCACGATGAGGCGAGCCTTGACGAAGGCTCTCAGGTAGACGGTAGCAAACACGGAGCCATAGCTACCGATGCAGCGGTCAACGAGGCTGTTTTAGAGGAGATAAGCGAGCAGCAGGAAGAGGAGGAAGAGGCAGCTGCCTCTCCGTCGATGCCAATACACCAGCTGAGATGCCTCAAGTTCCGTTACAAAGGCTGGAGGCCTTCTTCAGCAGCGAACCATGGGCAGGAGCAAGGGTCCAAGGAGAAAAGGTTTGTTTGTACCCTCCCTTCATGCGGTGATTATTCTCGTCCTCTGTCTGATCTGACTATTGCCCAATCTAACAGGATTGCCTATCCCTCCAATCGCAATCTGCGGTCTACACCTGTACACATGTCCATGTCAGCGATGTCCTCATTGACCATCGCTGAAGCGTTCGCACCTAGCATTCCGGTGAGTGTTTGGCCTGGCATCTGCAGAACTATTCATTCATTTCAGGACCTCACTCCACATACATCCGATCATCGCTATTCAGGCACTCATGTTTTCCGGCGGCATGCATGCCAAGCCAGCAGCGACAAGCGAACAACCACCACCTCTTGAAGCCGCGAGGAGAGAGGCCCATCGCGTGGCGATGCCTGAGAGCAGTTTATCTGCCAAGAGAGTGGCCCGGTCCCAGGCAGGCAAGCCTATCAGGATGCCCCACGACCCAGTGACCGGGTCCCTGGCGACCGGCATGCACTACAGCGCCGCCGACGTGACCTCGTTCAGGTGGAAGGAGCTCGAGCGACCGGCCCCTCAACAGGCGGCGTTCACGAACAGGGTGGATGTGCTGAAGATTGGTCTTGAGAACGCGTTGTTGGACATGAAAGCCTCTGGGCAACAGACCTCGGAGCTTTCAGACTAAACAAGGCTGAGCCAGCCCCCCCATCCTAATTTTCATTAGTTGTTGTGAATGATTTAGTATGAAGCATCCAAAGGCGGAGTCTTCCAACGGTCACTGAAAGAAATACGCCAACGCAATCAAAAGATACGAGGCAATGAGAGCCACGCCCATTAGCCAGTGCGACGTGGCGTCTGCCGTGATGAAGTTGGCATGGATCACGCTGAGCACCATGGCCACGACGAGGAACTGGTCGAGAGCGAGGCCCATCGGGTGACCCGTGGCCCAGCCGACGAGCACGACAAACGGCAACACGCAGAGGGATATCTGGAGAGAGCTCCCGATGGCAATCCCCAAGGACAGTTCCATCTTGTTCTTCATCGCCACTGAGATGGCAGCCATGTGCTCACAAGCGTTGCCCGCTATCGGAAGCACGATCATACCGATGAACGCCTGGAGGTGGTGAACAATTAGTTGCTCCTCCTCAATCCCTTGGGCCTCTGCCCTCTTCACCTGGCTCATTCCTGTGTGCAAGCTCACTTCCTCCAGCGAGCCAGTCAGGTACTCTGAGTGAACAGCGCACAAGACGCTAATGGCCGCGAGGAGGAACACGGCCGCTGCAGTAGTGAGGATGGGTTCTTCGACCTCTTCCTCCTCCTGCTCCTCAAATAGATGTGTGTGCGTGTAAAGCTGGAATGAAAGATAGCACAGATAACTGCAGAGGGAGAGGGCGTGGCAGATCAGCATTGTATTCAGCGTCGCTCGTTGAGTCATCGACGCACCATGTGAAAAGGATGAGGGCCGTCCCTCTGCTGATCCACAGCGATGAGGCCTCGTCGCTGCTCAGGATATGCTTTGCAGCAGTAGGTATGGCCATGCCCATGGCGGCCAGGAACAGCAAGGAGCTGCAGGCACGGTTACTGGTAGCATTGAAAGTCTGCACTTTGAAATACATCCCGCCAAAGAGAAAGCAACACCCTGCAGCAAAGCGTAGGGAAGTGAGGTTGCCTCGTCATTTTCTGACTGGCATGTGAATCTCTCCTCTAGTGACAACACTTGCCAAGCACGAGAAGAAGGTTGGAGAGCACGGATCCGATGAGAGATGTGGCAACGACGATGTACAGGCCCTTTTCCAGAGCGGCAATGGAGAGAATGACCTCGACGATGTTTCCAAAAGTGGCGTTGAGCAGCCTGCACCAAAGAAACTAAGGTCAACAGAAGAGGCTACACGATAGCACAGACGAGTTTCAGCTACACGGTCATTCGTCTCACCCCTTACCCTCCGATGATGTTTCCAAATCTGAGCGCCAAGTCTTCCGTGACATCGCCAAGAATGAGAGCGAGGGGCACCAGCGAGATCATGTTCTGCGGATCGAGGGTGGGCCTCAAGAAAGCCCTTTCTCTTGCGTGAATCACCCTTGCCACCCACCAGGCAGAACGTCGGCATCGCACCCCAGCCCAAGATTCCCGAGGCCAGAGCGAAGGGAATCGCCAACTAGGGACGTGAGTCAGTGAGGGGCATGGTGGCAAGGTTAACAATAACGCAGCACGCGACATTTGGACGTGTCCACGACGCATCAGTTGCGCATGCATGCTGACCTCACCAGCAACAAATTGATGTAAGACGCGGTCATGAGTGACCACACGGCGAAGATGTCGTTCGCAAACCAGTTCACTTTGGGCTCCCGTTCCTCTGCATGGCCGTGGCTCTGCTGTGGAGAATATCCTGGTGTGCCAACACCAGGCGGGCGGCCTGAGAGACGGCCCGATGACCGAGTCCTCGTGCGTTGCATGTGATGATCAAACGCATCGCAAGGGAGCAGCGAGGCCTTTGCGAAGACTAGCTTTTCATGCAAAGTAGGAGCTTCCTCGCTCTCTCGCCCCGGCAGCAGAGGCTCCGAGCCTGCTTCGCTGTTCGCCTCGCCCAGCCTTCTCAAGAGAATTTTCATCCGCACAGCCGCTCTGACCGCCAGTAGAGCCCTGGTCATGGCCGCGGACGGCATCGTGCTGTTGATGCTGCGATCGATTCTCTGATCAAAGACTGCGGTACACAGCGAACGTATACGCCTGTGTTTTGATTGCGCGCGAACGACATGCGGCGAGGCGTGGCGCAAGTGCTGCAGCATGCTGGTGAGGAAGGCACGCATATCGCTCGTTGAGCGAGGCGTAGTTGCAGTTGCATGCACGGCGTCCCTGATCGTGTCGATGCACGCCTGATGTTGGGGAATGATGTTGGCCGGATTCGCTTTCGCAGGGAGCCTGTCTCACGGCCCTGTATCTGAGGCCTCCCTGCCCGCGATGGCGATGTCGAAGAGGCTGTTGAGCAGCGACTCATCGCCCGAGACTCCGCTCTCCAAGTTCATGCCCGCGATCGCAGCCTTTCCCCGCCAGACCTTCAACGCCATCGTCGGGCTCACAGGTCGGGGTCGATCGATTCATCCCTCTAGACGGGATCCTGCAACCTTGCCCTGCAGGCAAGGCCATCATCGGCGCTGCCGGATCCCTTAAGCCGGTCGTGTCCTCCATCGGGGACAAGGTCGTCATGGAGGAGGCCGTCGTCAAGATCGAGGACCTCGACCCTTCGTACTGGGCTTACTGGCTCGCAGCCACAGGCTATGGCAGCCAAGCAGGTGGGAGGAGGCGTCGCATGATCGTCATGGTGATGCATGCATGCGTTTGTTCGTCGACGGGTGGACACCAAAACCGTCAAGTCAGGTTTCAAGAAGCTGGGAGACGCCGCAAAAGCAAAGGCTGCCTCATTTAGCGCGGAGCAGATCACGAGCCTTGTCACAGGGTTGCACAGGTGCGTGGGGGGGACGACGCAGACTCGGTGAGGGGTTTGTCATGATACGATAACGCGTCATCCTCTGGCCTCAGCGTGCGCTACTACGACAAGGAGCTGTTTGAGGCCGTCGCGGCCAACATCAGCAGCAACTTCACAAAGTTTGAGACCGATCAGCTTCTCAAGGTGCTGGTCCCGCGTCCTGCCCCGGAACTCTCCACTTATTGAACGTTGTCACTCGAAAACACTCTGCACAACATTCGCAGATCGTCAAGGCGTTTGCGGACAACGGCCACTTCAACGCCCAAATGTTTGACGACATTGCCGACTCCATCACCTACTGCAACCACTACCTTGCGCCGATCAAGGTCCCAACCAACGAGGTCGTTGACGCGCTCGCGGCGTATGCCAAGTTCAGCCATGACCGCGGCGACCTGTTTGTCACGCTGACAAGGTGTGTGTCGTTATAAGGAAAGGCCTTGAAACTTGTCGCTATCGGTCTCAAAGTTTCATTGGGGTTGGCCTCCTGCAAACTTGCTCTCATTGGTGATTGCGGCCCTGCCCCTTTCACCACCCTCAGGGGAATCAGCGAGGTGGGCCTGTCAAAGCTCGACGCCAAGACGCGGAGGGACACTGTCGCCGCTGGCCTCAAGGCGCTCTCGGCGCTCGAGTTCTACCCAGAGCAGGCGGACGCGTTGCTGTACTATGCCAAGACCGAGGTGAGTGTTCGTTCATCGAACAAGATAATATTGTGGCTGTTGAAGCTCATGAAATGATTCCTGTTGGTGTCTTAGGCTGACCAGTATTCCGCGGACGAGCTCAAGGAGGCTGAGAAGATCACGGCGGCCATCGAGAAGCAGACCGGAGGCAAACTGCAGACCTACGTGCCCAGCCACGACGAGGCCCCCGACCACTGGTGAGATCGATGGAGACAAGCGTCTGTCATTTGAGGCAGAGCAATGACTTACCCGTGCTCGTTTACCCAATCTCACAGGTACGGCCACCACCAGCATGCGCCTCACCACTACGAGCTCTACGTCTTCCGGGATGCCCTCGTCCCGGACTCGTACTCTCCTGCCGCGATGAGGGCCAAGGCCAAGTAGACGGAGCAGGTTTGCCTCGGAGGCGGCTCTTGCGTGTGTTTCGCGCGCCATGCAGACCCTACCCTGAGAATCCAGTACAGCGATTACTCCAGCATCCACCAATCCGATGTCGTCTTCGGTCGCGCAGCCTTGGAGCGGGCAGTTCGGGACCAAACGCGTGCTCAAAGAATTTCAGCACGTCTCGTCTTTGATCGCAGCGGGCCACTTGCCGCAGCTGTCGTGCCTGACGATGCACGAGG
>VFSW01007193.1_pt1 | contig 16198 bp, 15 predicted proteins | sample 5358111 | NCBI WGS metagenome assembly VFSW01 (sample SAMN11554181, study PRJNA540505) | mine drainage metagenome | isolation source: sediment from site ElyBrook_90M | place: USA: Ely Copper Mine, Vershire, VT | collected 2017 | reverse complement strand
CGCTGCGCTGCCGCCGGCGAACGTCAGCACTCCGTTGTCAGGCGCCAGAACCGTCTTTCCCGCCGATTCGATGGCCAGGATCCTCCGCTCGCTGCCGACTCCCGGATCGACCACGATCATGAAGAGCGTTCCCGTGGGCCAGTACGGCTCGATGGCCCTCAGAAAAAACGCTGCCTGCCATACGTCGAACGGCTCTATGTCATGGCTGCAATCGATGACCGGCACTTCGGTGCGCGAGGCGATCACCCCTTTGACCGCGGCAACGTACGGATCGCGCGTGCCGAAATCGGTGATCAGAGCGATGCGGCGCATGACGTCCGACCACTATACTTCCCTCGTGTTCGCCACCGTTCCGCCGCCCGCCCGCAGGTTGCTTGTCTTCGCCCGGCTGCCGGAAGTGGGCAAAGTGAAAACGCGACTCTCGGAGACGATCGGCACGGAAAAAGCGCTCGCCGTCTACCGCGCCATGCTGCATGACACGCTCGAAGCGATCGGCCCCTCGAACCACGAGTTCGAGGTCGAAGTCGCCTGGGCGCCGACCCCCGCGGCAAATGGCGAGTCGCTGCGCCGCGCCTTCGACCGGCATTCCATGGCCATGCAGACCGGATCGACGCTCGGCGAGCGGCTGGCGATGTCGTTTTCCGAACGGTTCTTCTTCCAGCAGACCGAGCGCATCGTCGCTGTCGGCGTCGACGAGCCGCTGCTGGAGCGCTCCACGATCCGCGAGGCTTTCTCACTGCTCGAATCGTGCGAATGGGTCATCGGCCCGGCCCACGACGGCGGCTACTACCTCATCGGCGCACGCGCGGCGACGTTCAGTGCCGCGATCTTTCGCGACGTCGCCTGGGGAACGGATGCCGTGCTGGGAGCCACGCTGGAACGCATCCGGTCGTGGAACCAGTCGGTGGCGGCACTGCCCGAGCGATACGACATCGATGGAATCGACGATTTGCGGCGTTTCGCGGCCGAGAGCGGAGATCGGAAGGGGGAATTGCCGAGATTGCTCAGAGAATGGGGAATGGCGGCGTGAAAAGAAGTTCAAAGTTCGAAGTTCGAATTGAGAATGAAGAAAAAGGCTGCACTACTTCTTCGTTCTTCATTCGAACTTCGAACTTCGAACTTTCCATTGAGCTATGAAGATCCTCACCTCCGACCAGATGCGCTCCATCGACCGTCGCACGACGGATCGCTTCGGCATCCCTTCACTGCTGCTGATGGAGAACGCGGCCGTCGCGATTGTGGCCGCCATGTTCGACCGATACCCGCGATGCGAACGCGCGTCGATTTTCTGCGGCGTCGGCTCGAACGGCGGCGATGGGCTGGCGGTGGCGCGCCACCTGGAGAATCGCGGCGTCGTGCCATGGGTCTTCATCGTCGGCGATCGCAAGAAATTCCGCGGCGACGCGGCGACGAACCTCGCGATCTGCGAACGCCTGGCGATCCCGATGCAGGACGTCGCCGATCCCGACTCGCTCAATACAGCGCTGGTGCGCGCCGCGGACGCCGACGTGGTCATCGACGCGATTTTCGGTACGGGGCTGAACCGCGCGCCCGAAGGACTTTATGCCGAGGCGATCCGCGCGATCAACGAGCTGTCGCTGCCGGTCGTCGCCGTCGACCTGCCGAGCGGCGCGAACGCCTCGTCGGCGACGCCGTTCGATCCGTGCGTGCAGGCCGCCCTCACCGTGACCCTCGCCGCGCCGAAGATCTGCCACGTCTTCGATCCGGCCGCATCGCTCTGTGGGGAAGTGATCGTCGCCGACATCTCCATCCCCGACGCGGCGATCGAGGACGAGGGCGTCCTGCTGTCGCTGACCACGCCCGCGGACGTTTTGCCGCACATCGCTCCCCGCGCGGCGGAAACGCACAAGGGAACGTACGGGCACGTAGGGATCGTGGCAGGATCGTTCGGCAAGAGCGGCGCGGCGGTGATGTGCGCGCGGGGCGCGATCCGCAGCGGCGCAGGGCTGGTCAGCGTGGCCACCGATCCCGAGGCGGCGCGGCTGGTCAATGCCGGATCGACGGAGTCGATGACCCTTCCGGTCCCGCTGACCGACTCGCGCCCCGAGGTGACCACGTTTCTGCATGGCAAGGATGCGGTGCTCGTCGGGCCGGGCTTGCGCGACGACGAGGAGACCTACTCGTTCGTCCGCGACATCGTCGATCCGATCGAGCAGCCGCTGGTCATCGACGCCACCGGACTCAATGCTTTCGCCCGCCATCCCGAACAGCTCAATCCGCACGGCCGGCCGCGCGTGATCACGCCGCATCCGGGAGAGATGGCGCGGCTCCTCGGCATGCAGACCAGCGAGGTGATCGCCGATCGCATCGGCACCGCGCGCAAAGCGGCGAAGATCAGCCGCTGCGTGGTCGTGCTCAAGGGCTACCAGACGCTCATCGCCGATCCGGAAGGACACATCAACGTGAACCCGACCGGCAATCCAGGCATGGCAACCGGGGGCATGGGCGACGTGTTAGGCGGAATGATCGCTGCCTTGCTGGCGCGCGGCGCCGATCCGTTCGACGCCGCCTGCGCCGCGGTCTACCTGCATGGATATGCCGGCGATTTGCTGAAAGAGGAAATGGGAGACACGGGGCTCGCGGCCATGGATCTGGCAGAGAGGATTCCGTTGGCGATTCAGAAAGTGAGAAAGGGCAAGGATGAAGGATGAAGGATGAATGGCTGGCGGGATTCATCCTTCTGCCTTCATCCTTCCCATGGATCTGGCAGAGAGGATTCCGTTGCTGATTCCGAGGAAAGGATGAAGGATGAATGGCTGGGCGGGATTCATCCTTAATCCTTCATCCTTCATCCTTTTATGCGCTGGCTCTGTAGCACTGAAGACGAAACCGTTGCCGCCGGCCATGAGATCGCCCGCATGCTGCCGGACAATGCCGTCGTCCATCTCATCGGCGACCTCGGCAGCGGGAAAACGTTTCTGGCGCGGGCGATGGCAGCGGAACTGGGAGCCGATCCGCGCGAGGTGGCTTCGCCGTCGTTCGCCATCGTCCACGAATATCCACGGCCGAATAGGCCGCCGATCGTTCACATCGACGGTTACCGCTTGTCGGAGCGGCGGCGCGAATGGCTGGAGATCGGAATTCCGGAGCTGCTCGCCCAGCCCGGCATCAAACTGATCGAATGGCCGAAGCGGGAGTTCGAGGAGTTCGAGGACTCTCACGTGGAGATCACCATCGATGTCGAGGCCGACGGAGCACGACGCATCGAGATGCAGGGCTAACCGACGAACTCGTACCTCATGCCGTGCACGGTGATGATGAGCTCCGGCTTCGAGGGGTTCCGCTCCCGGGACCGCCCCACGGCGGGCGAGGGCGCCCGCCGTCACACCGAGTGACGGTACACTTTCCTCATGCCCATCGCGCCCGATGTCATCGCCCGCCACGGTCTGACTCGCGACGAGTACCAGCGCATCGAACAGATCCTCGGCCGCGAGCCGAACCACACCGAGCTCGGGATCTTCTCGGTCATGTGGTCGGAACACTGCTCGTACAAATCGAGCCGCGTGCATCTGCGAAACTTCCCCACGCGCGGGCCGCGCGTGATTCAGGGGCCGGGTGAAAACGCCGGCGTGATCGATATCGGCGATGGCTGGGTGGCGGTGTTCAAGATGGAATCGCACAACCATCCGTCGTTCATCGAACCATATCAGGGAGCGGCGACCGGCGTGGGCGGCATTCTGCGCGACATTTTCACCATGGGCGCGCGGCCGATCGCCTCGCTCGATTCGCTGCGCTTCGGCCAGCTCGACGCGCCGCGGATGCGCTACCTCGTCGACGGCGTGGTGCGCGGAATCGGCGGCTACGGCAACTGCATCGGCATTCCCACCGTTGGCGGCGAAACGTCCTTTCATCCCTGCTACAACGGCAACATTCTGGTCAACGCGTTTTCGCTCGGCGTCACCACACGCGACCGGATTTTCAAGGGCACCGCCGCCGGCGTCGGCAATCCGGTGATCTACGTCGGATCGAAGACCGGCCGCGACGGCATTCACGGCGCGACGATGGCCTCGGCCGAATTCGACCAGACCTCCGAGGAAAAGCGGCCCACCGTGCAGGTCGGCGATCCGTTCACCGAGAAGCTGCTGCTCGAAGCGTGTCTGGAGGTGATGGAGAGCGACGCGCTGGTCGGCATTCAGGACATGGGAGCGGCGGGGCTGACGTCGTCGTCGTTCGAGATGGCGGGGCGCGCCGGCACGGGGGTTCGCCTCGATCTCGACAAGGTTCCGCTCCGCGAGAGCGGCATGACTCCCTACGAGATCATGCTCTCGGAGTCGCAGGAGCGGATGCTGCTGGTGGCAAAGCGCGGGCGCGAATCCGAGGTCGTCCGCATTTTCGAAAAATGGGATTTGAACGCCTCGGTGATCGGGGAGGTCACCGGCGACGGTTTCGTGCGCATTTTCTGGCACGGCGAGGAGGCGGCCACCATCCCAGTCGGCCCGATCTCCACGGAAGCGCCACTATATCAGCGATTACTACAGCGTCCCGCCTACCTCGATCGCGTCGCGGCGACGCTGAAGCGCGAACGCGCCGCCGAGGCCGACAGCACCGAGGCGCTGCTGCGGCTGCTGGCCTCGACGAACCTCTGCTCGAAGCGATGGATCACCGAGCAATACGACACCACGGTGCGCACGAACACCATCGCCGGGCCGGAGCAGCGCGACGCCGCGATCGTGCGCGTCAAGGGCACCGGTCGCGCGCTGGCGATCACTGCGGATGTCAACCCGGTCTACTGCTACCTCGATCCGTACGAAGGAGGCAAACAGGCCGTAGCCGAGGCCGCGCGCAACATCGCGGCCAGCGGCGGACGGCCGGAGGCGATCACCGACTGCCTGAACTTCGGCTCGCCCGAACGGCCGGAGATCATGTGGCAGTTCGCCGAGTGCATCCGCGGCATCAGCGAGGCATGCAGCGCGCTGGGAACCCCCGTCGTCTCCGGCAACGTTTCGTTCTATAACGAGACCGAGGGGCGCGCCATCTATCCGACGCCGACGGTCGGCATGGTCGGAATTCTCGAAGACGAGCGAGCCGGCCGTGATCTCTCCTTCCCCGAAGCCGGACTCGGCGTCGTTCTACTCGGCGAGACGCGGGAGGAGCTCGGCGGTTCGGAGTGGCAGCAGATGTTCCTGCCCGATGCGCTGGCGAAGCCGCCGCGCGTCGATCTCGATCGCGAAAAGAAGCTGATCGATCTGCTGCTCGCCGCGTACGACCATCGCCTGATTCGCAGCGCGCACGATCTCTCGAACGGCGGCCTGGCCGTCGCGCTCGCCGAGTGCGCCATGAGCGGCATCGGATGTCATGTCGATCTTGCGGGTCACGCGGACGGCCTCGATGCCACGGCGCTGCTGTTCGGAGAGTCACAGGCGCGCGCGATCGTCTCCACGGCGGACGCCGGCGCGGTCGTTCGGCTGGCAAACGATCATGGCGTCCCGGCCCTGCACATCGGCAGAACGGAACCGGCGGTCTTTCTCATCGAGCGCAACGGCGTTCCGCTCGTGCGCACCACATCCCCCGAGCTGCGGCGCATCTGGCGTTCGGCATTTGCACTTCTGCTCGGCGGCGACACCATCGACGACGTGATTCGCGGCGTGGGTGAAGAAGCGCCCGAAGTGCTCGCGCATTGACCTCTATAATGGCGCCCCGCAAAAAGGAGGGTGCCATGCCAGTACGAAAAGCAGAAGCCGAGTGGAAGGGGAATCTTCGGGAAGGATCGGGGCACGTGAAGTTCGGTGCGTTCGATGGCCCGTATTCGTTTGCCTCGCGGTTCGAGAGCGGAAAAGGAACGAATCCGGAGGAGCTCATCGGCGCCGCGCACGCGGGCTGTTTCTCGATGGCTCTCTCTGCCGGGCTCGGCCGTGCCGGATTTACGCCGGCGCGCGTGCACACCACCGCCGCCGTGCATCTGGAGAAAGTCGGCGAAGGATTCGAGATCACCAAAATCGAGCTCGACTGTGAAGCGAGCGTGCCGAACGTCAGCGAAAGCGTTTTGCAGGGACAGGCGAACGCGGCCAAAGAAGGTTGCCCGGTCTCGAAGGCGCTGAAGGGAACGCAGATCACGCTCAAGGCGCGCCTGGTGTGACGTTTTCCAAAGGCGCGGCGAGGAATCGGGAGGGGGGCGCGATTTTCGTGCCGCCCCGCTCGCTACGTTCGGGATGACAAGGAGGGTACACTTTGTTTTGATACCTCTCCATGTGCGGCGTCTTCGGCATCACAAATCATAAAGATGCGGCGAACCTGACGTATCTCGGCCTCTACGCCTTGCAGCACCGAGGTCAGGAGAGCGCCGGCATCGCCACGATCGCGTCGGGTCAGATGTACTCCGAGCGCGAGATGGGCCATGTGGCCGATGTCTTCACTCAGGAACGGCTGTCGAGGCTGCCTGGCTACTCGGCCATCGGACACGTCCGCTACTCGACCACGGGAGGGTCGATGCTGTGCAACGCGCAGCCGATCGTCGCCTTGACGAGCAAGGGACCCGTGGCGCTGGCGCATAACGGAAATCTGGTCAACGGATCCGACCTCCGCCAGCAGCTCGAGGCGGAAGGGGCCATCTTCAACTCCATGTCGGACACCGAAGCCATCGTCCATCTGATCGCCCGCTCGCGAGAGCGCGACGTCGAGCGCGCGCTCATCGAAGCGCTCGGGCAGTGCCGCGGCGCGTATTCGGCCATCGTGCTCACGCCCGGACGGATCTTTGCCGCGCGCGACACCTGGGGGTTTCGCCCGCTGGTGCTCGGACGCCTCGGCCAGTCGCTGGTGGTCTCCTCGGAAACGTGCGCCTTCGATCTCATCGGTGCGGACTGCATCCGCGAAGTGCGCCCCGGCGAGGTCGTGGCGCTGGAGGCTGACGGCTTGCGCCAGGTGCATCAGTTCCCGTCAGAGCGACAGGCGCGCTGCATTTTCGAGCACGTCTACTTCGCCCGCCCCGACTCGGAGATCTTCGGCAACAACGTCGCCGAGACCCGCGAGCGTTTCGGGGCCCAGCTGGCGCGCGAACATCCGGTCGATGCCGACGTGGTCATTCCCGTCCCCGACTCGGGAGTCTTCGCCGCGATCGGCTACGCGCGGGAATCGAAGATCCCGTTCGAATTCGGCCTGGTGCGCAATCACTACGTCGGGCGCACGTTCATCGAGCCGAAGCAGACCATCCGGAACTTCGGCGTCAAAGTGAAGCTCAACCCGGTGCGCAAGATCATCGAAGGAAAACGCGTGGTGCTCATCGACGACTCGATCGTCCGCGGCACGACGTCGAAGAAGATCGTGCGCATGCTGAAGCAGTTCGGAGCGAAGGAAGTGCACATGCGCATCTCCTCGCCGCCGACTACTGGCTCGTGCTACTACGGCATCGACACACCGCAACGCCGCGACCTGATCGCCGGCTCGCAGTCGGTCGAGGACATCCGCCAGTTCATCGAGGCCGACTCCCTCGGATATCTCTCCGAAGAGGGAATGCTCAACGCCGTTCGCAACGGCGACGACCCGCACCAGCTCTACTGCACCGCGTGCTTTTCGGGCAAGTACCCTGTGGTTCGCGAAGAAACGCAGGCCACGACCGAAGTCGGCACAGAATGAATCGAGACGACATCAGGCGCTGGGCGGCAAACCAGCAGGCCGCCGCAGCACGGGTCACAGCCGAGATGCGGCGCCATCCGCTGACGGCGGCCGATGCGTTTTCCGCCGCCATGGCGCTATTGGTCTTCGACGAGAGCTGCAACGGCTCTCCCTTTGAACGCAACGGCCCCATCGATGCGCGCGAAGATCAGGAAGTGTGGGACGCATGGGCAAAACTTCGTCAACGCTGGCGTCATGGCAGCTGACTACCGTTTCGCAGCCGCCCTCCGCGCCGTCACCGCCGCGCTGAAAGAGATCCAGGCGCCTTCGATGATCATCGGAGGAGTCGCCGTGATTGCCGCTGGCGTCCCGCGAGAGACCATCGACATCGACGCAACCATTCTCGGCAAAAACGCGCCCGTCGACGACACGCTTCGAGCATTTGCCCGTAACGCCATCACTCCGAGAATCGAGGACGCCGTCCAATTCGCTCGCGAGCGTCAGGTCCTGCTGTTACAGCACGAGCCGACCGGAGTCACGATCGAGGTTACTTTCGCGTGGCTCCCCTTCGAAGAAGAGGCATTGTCGCATGCCACCGAGACCGAGTTCGGCGGAGCGGTGCTCCGCGTGGCAACTCCCGAAGACCTGATCGTTTACAAAGCCGCGGCTTGGCGCGACCGGGATCGGTCGGATATCGAACGTCTACTCGCGCTGCATTTCGATCGAATCAATCTCGAACGCATTCGAAAACTGATCAGAGAAATCGCGATCGCGCTCGATGATTCGGCACGAATCGAGGCATTCGAGCAGATCGTCAAACGCGTGCAACACAATTGACCAACGTCCTCCCGTGAGCTGAGGGCTGGGGTCAGAGCTTCGCTTTGTCCGAATTTCTACGATGGGTGGAGAAACCCGAGTCGATTCCGGAGACACCTGAGTCCGAACAGCACTTTCTACGCACGTTAGAGAAGCCGACTCGATGATTTTGGCGCCCCTGTCTACTGCTCGTGGAAATTAGGACAAAGCGAAGCTCTGACCCCAAATTACAAATTACGGTGGGCGGCGGGCCAGCTCCGCTTCGGCGGCGATGTAGCCGAATGCTGGCCACTGGGTGCCCCGAACGATTCGCTTCCAGAACGGAAGGGCTTTCTCCGGCTGCCCGCCGTCGTAGTACCAGCTGCCGATGCCGTAGAGGATGGTCACGCCGTCGACGCTGTTCGCATCCTGCGCGGCCAGCTCCTGCGGGGCGATTTCGCCCGACTCCATGAGCAGCAGCTTGTGATACGGGACGCTGGCGACGACGTCCATGCTGATGCTGATCGGCTGCAGAACTTTCTCCGCCTCCTCCGCGCGACCGAGCCGCCGCAGCGCCGTGTAGAGCCACTGCGACGCGGCGACCACGCGATCGGGATTGTTCGCCAGAGCGAGGCACTGCCGGTACGCCGTCGCGGCGTGCTCGAAATCACCTTCGAGAAAGTAGGCCAGGCCGAGCTGATAGTCGATGTTCGAATGCAGCGAGCTCGGCGGGCCGCCACTCTCCTCCGCCTCGGGCTCCAGCACGTCCGGCCTGCCGCGAACGAGAAGGGAAGCGAAGTTCAGATCGTGGACCGCGTCCGCAAAGCGGCGGAGGGTGATGTAGCGAAAGCCGCGCTGGCGATAGAGGCGCGGATCGTCGGGATGTTTGCGAATGCCTTCCGTGAAAATGGCGATGGCCTCGCGGTAGCGGCCGAGGTACGCCGTGCGGCGGCCGAGATCGATGATGGCATCCGCGCTTTCCGGATGACGGTCGTATTCCTGCTGCGCCGCCTCGAGCTGCTCCTCCCGCTGCTTCTCCACGGCGGGCTCGAGCGCGGGACGGCTGAGCGGCTCGCCCAGCAGCGACATCGCTTCGACGTCGGGAGGCAGAAACTCGGCGGCCGGAGCGCGGCGCGGCGGCGGCGCGGTCGCACAGGCGGCGGTCAGCAGCGCGATGGCGCAGAGGCCCGGGCGCACCATCCCGTGATGATACGTCAGCGGCCGGGGCGCTCCTCATCCCGTCCGATCGTGCCGGCCACCGGCTGCGCGATGTCCGTTCCCGTTCCGACGAGCTCCTCGAACAGCGCGCGATAGTGAAGCATCGCCTGGCGCAAGTCTTCGGTCGAAGCCGATCCACGGCCATGCGATTCGATCACTGCATGGCCGGCGCGATAGTGCTCCACCACGCGCGGATGCTCGACCGACAGAAGCGACGCGTACTGGTCGAAGTCGGCGACCGGATATCCGCGCGTTCGCATCACCGCGGCGATCAGCTCGTCGGCCGATACCACGGCCGTCGCCGGACGCTCCACGAATCGCGCTTCGATCGACGCCCACTCCCGGCGGAAACCGTTCCGCTCGGTCGTACTCAGCGGCCGGATGTCGAACTTCCTCGCCTCCTGGGTGCGCCGGATCAGTTCGTCCTCGGCGGCGCTGCGCTTCCCGGCGGTGCGCCCCGCGTGGTCGTACTCCGCTCCAAAATGCTCGCGCAGCGAGGCGGTGCGCTGGCGGCGCACAGCGGCGACGATCAGGGCAATGATGATGAGGACGGCAACGACGAGGACTGCAATCCACACTCCCATCGATTCGGCGGGCATGTTCTCCTCCGCTGAATCTGGTGCGCAAGTCGCGTGCCGGTCACGTCAGCGAAAGAAGCTCCCGATCACCACGACCAGCAGCATGATGATGGCCACGGCCAGGGGGGCGAAGATGACCAGCAGCGGCAACGCCGCGGCTCCGCGACGCTTCCGTTCGGTCCGCTCGAGATCCCGCGTCAGCTCCGTCAGATATTCGGCGCCTTCGGGATGCTCGAACGCGGCCAGCGCCTCCTTCGCTTCTTCGTAGGCGATCGACGGCACGAGGAGCACCGCCGTCTGGCCCGGGACCATCGCCGTCTCGTTGGCGCTCAGTTGCATCCCGCCGGCAAATTCGAAGCGGCGGTGCGTCGCGATCCCGAGGTCCTCCAGAATCGCACCCGCCATCTCCACAGACGGCAGATTGCCCCGAAAGACCTCCTTCAGGCCCGCATCTTCCATGCATCAAAAATTATATCACAAGCCACTTTACATTAAGAAAATTAAGTTCTAGATTGAGTTTCATAATGGATTGGCAATCACTGACGCAATTGACTCAAGGACAGGCAATCGTGGTCGAGCGGGTACGTCTGGCAGGAAGCGGGATCGCGGTCGAAGGGTCGTTCGACCTTCCCGATCTTGCGCGCCTCAGTGCCGATGACCAGGTATTCGTCACCGCGTTCGTTCGCAGTCACGGTTCGATCAAGGAGATGGAACAGGTGTTCGGGATCAGCTATCCGACGGTGAAGTCGCGGCTGAACCGGATCGCGGGCGTGCTGCGTTTCGTGGAGACGAACGCGATGCCGTCGCGCTCCGACATCCTCGAGCGGCTCAAGAGCGGCGAAATCACTGCGGACGATGCAGTCCGCGAACTGGAGGCACTGAAATGACACATCGGCGCGAGATTCTGGACATGCTGGCCAAAGGGCAGATCACTTCGGAGGAGGCGGAGCGGCTTCTCGCCGCTCTTGGCAACAGCGACGAAGAAATTCCCAAGAAACGGGCGAAATACCTGCGCGTGCAAGTGGAAGGAAACGATCCTCGCCGCGATGGTGCACCGGTCCGCGTCAATATCCGCGCACCGATGCAATTGCTTCGCGCGGGTGTGCGACTGGCAAATCTGATCCCCTCCCAGGCGCGGTCGCACGTGAACGACGCGCTCCATCAGCGCGGCATGAACGTCGATCTGTCGCAGATCGTGCCCGAGAACGTCGAACAAATCCTCGAGGAGCTCGGCGAGACGACCATCGACGTCAACGACACCGTCAAGGTGCGGATGTTTTGCGAGTGATCGTCTTCACGACCAGGACCGCGTGAGGCGCGAGCGTCGTCTGACCGACCGTCTCACCCGTCTCCAGATTCACTCCAGTCAGCGACACGCTCGCGGCGGCGTCGCTGTGATTGAACGCGAAGACGATCCGGTCGGAGCCTGATTCCAGCGTCCGGATCTCCACGCCGGGCGGTTCCGCAGGCGGCTGCCGTACGCCGGCCCACCCCAGGAGCGATTGGAGGAAGCGGCCGAGGGTCTCATCGTGATCGTGTTCGTACGAGGAGCCGAGAAACGTTCCGATGATCATGATGCGGCCCTTGCCGTAATCGCGGGTGACGATCGCCGGTCCGCCGTCCGCGAAATGGGCAATCACGCGAGCGGCCGGCGAGGCGCCCGCCGCTACGCTCAGCGTCTCCTCGTACAGCCGGCCGTCGAAGTGCGCTCCATCGGGGAGGCGCACCTCTGCTTTGCCTGTCGGCGTCTGCTGCACGGCCGCTTCCCGGCAGCCGCACATTTCGTTCAACCCGAATCCCGGGATGATCTCGTTCGCTTTTCCCCGTTCGTCGTTCCACGCCAGCCGAGCCTCGGACACCACCGATCCGCCGTTGCGGACGTATTCGCGAATCGCCGCCGCCGCGCCGCGGGGAATCATCAGCGGATAAGGAATGATGATCAGTTTATACAGACGTTTATTCAACTCGTTAATGTGAATGAAATCGACGGGGACGTTCGTTGGGAAAAACGCGCGGTAGTAACCGAGCATCGAGCTGCGCTCGATCGAGGCGGTCTCGCTCTGCGCCGACGACGCCGAAGATGCCTGGCGCCCGCCCACCATGTACGACAGCGGGTCATAGACGATGGCCACGTCCGCGGCTGGCGGGCGAGCGTTGAGGAAGAGGGCCGAATTCGCACCGACCACCCGCGCCACCGCCCCCGCGGCCCGCGCGCGGCCGGTGATCGTGCCATCGAGATCGATCAGCCCGAAGCCGCCCGATTCATAGCCGGAGCTCATCGGATACCACGCGTAGACGCTGATCGATTTCGCGCCGCGCGCCAGCGCGCTCCACATCCACATCCGCAGGTCGGCCGCCGTCACGGTCGCTCCGACTCGCAGCGCGACGGTGCCGAATCCGCCCTGCAGCTCGCCGATCCAGAAGCCGTTCGATTTTCCGATCGTCGACGAGCGCGTGAAGTCGAGCAGCGCGCCGCGCCACGCCGCATCGCGTCCGACCGGAAAGGAGTGCTTCGGATAGAACGACGTCCCCCAGAAATCGACCTCTCCTGCCGCCTGCCAGTCGTCGGGATTGCCGTATCCGTCGCCGGGAGTAGTGAAGAGGTCGGGCGCCGCGGCGTGGCTCGTGGCCACGGCGTCGGGCAGGACGCGCTTGACCGCGTCGTATCGCGCACGCAGGTCTTCGGCGATCTTGCCGGTGATGAACGCGCGCCAGTCGATGTAATCGGTGTACGAGAGAATCGTGCTGAGCCGGTTCGGCTCGACTTCGTTCCATGACCGGAAGTGGCGGTACCAGGCGCGATTCAGCGCATCGAGCGTTCCGTATTTTCGGCGCAGCCAGCGACGGTATCGAGCGACGGTGTATGGACAGAAGCAGAACTCCGCGCTGCGCATGTAGGTCGCTTCCGCCCAGTTGATGACGTGCGGCTCGCTCCAGAGATCGAATCCGAGAAACGCCGGCTTGGTCTTCATCCGCTCGGCGATCGTGGTGAAGAGGCGCAGCACGGCTGCATGCACGCCGGGATGGTCGAAGCAATATCCGGGTGCCGCCTGCGAGGGCATCACTTCGCCGCTGATGGAGACGAAGTGCGCGTCGGGATATTTCCGCCCCACCCAGTCGGGCGCCGAGTCGACGTAGACCTGGACGAGGAGCCGCAGCCCGACTTCGCGCGCCAGATCGGCGAGCTGTTCGAGATTCTCGAGGTGGTACTCCCCTTCCCGCGGCTCGGCGGTGGCCCAGTCGACCCAGGTGCGCACGCTGTTGAATCCGAGGGCTTTGATCTGCCGCAGATCGGCGAGCCATTCGGCGCGATGCGCCGCGGGGTCGGGCTGCAGCATCGGCGCGCGCACTTTGCCCCCGCCGAACCAACCGGCCATCGGAAGGACCGTTTGGGGGCGGCGGGCGGGAGCGCCCACCCCCACACCAACCGACACAAAAACGACGGCCAGGGCCGCGCGCATCGCTCTACGGATCGATCATGATCGTCGGGTCCGTCTTCTTCCCATCGAGCTGGATCGAATAACGAAAGCTGCCGGACGAACCTTTCTTCGCGTGCGCCCAGGCGTGCCCGTCGACGTGATTCACGTCATCGAACGGCGCGTTGTCCTGCAGCATCACCACGAGCTGATGGCGGAGTCCGTCGTTGGCGAAGAAGTGGACATAGTGCCCGTTCTTGACGTGCACCGGGTCGGGCCTGGCGGCGAGCGTCGAGGGATCGACGCAGACCACCTCGCTCTGTCCGTGCGGACATGGATTCGTTTTTTCGGTGGGATCGTAAAGCGCGACGTGCGCGCATCCGGCGATGATCAGAAAGAGCCCCAGCGGCAGAAGTTTCCGGGCGACCGATTGCATGAGTTCCTCCTTATCCATGCGGTTTGTTGAGCGACATCAATTCGGGATCGCGCGCCGCATCCGCGGCGCTGTAGCCGGCGGCGATGGCCCGATGCAGCCAGGCGCGCGCGCCGTCCGTGTCGGAGCGGAGGTTGGCGATGACGGCCGCCTGATAGAGCGCGTCGGCGCTGGTGGGATCGGCCTGCAAGGCGAGCTCGAGCTCCTGCTCCGCCGCGGGCAAGTCGCCGCGCTTGGCCAGACAGCTCGCGGCGATGGCCCGAGCCAGCGCGTCCTTCGGATTCACGGCGATCGCCTCGCGCGCCAGGGTGATGGCGCGGGCATACGGCTCGAGGGATTTCTGGCGCTCTCCCGGCGTCCAGCGATAGGCATCGCCGAGGTTGGCCCAGACGAGATACTGCTTGGGCTGAAGAGCGGCGGCCTGTTCATAGGCCTTGGCGGCATCCGCATAGCGGCCGAGCGAGTAATAGCACGTCCCGAGGTTGACGTACCCGCCTCGACTCGGATGGATGGCGATGGAGCGCAGATTCGCGGCCAGCGCCTCGTTGTAACGGCCGAGCGCCTGCAACGCTCCCGCGAGATTCGAATACGCGCGCGGCGCGTCGGGCAGCAACTCGGTCTGCTTCGTGAACAGGCGCACCGCTTCCTCGTACTTTCCCCTGCTGAAACAGAAGCGGCCGTAGCGTCCGTAAACATCCGGATAGCTTGGGCGGAGCGACATCGCCTCGCGGTAGAGCTTGTCCGCCTCGGAGGCGTGGCCTGTGGCATCCGCGGTGTCGGCCAGCCCGAGACGGGCGTCGACTGAAGATGGATTGAGCGCCAGAGCGCGATTGAACGACGCGGCGGCATCGGCGAAACGGCCGCTGACGCGGCGCAATTCGCCGACGGTCACGTTCGCGCCGGCGTCCGCCGGATCGAGCTGCACGGCGCGCTCGGCAAAGACCGCGGCCTGATCGACGAGCGCGCGATCGCCGGTCAGCAGGTACTTTCGAAGCAGCGCCGTACCCAGCGAACTGTTCACCGGGGCGGAATCGCGTTCGTTCTGCAGCAATCCCTGCAGCAATCCGATCGCCCGATCGAGCGACTGTTCGTCCCGAATTTTTTGCAGCAATCCGACCGCCTCGGTGTACGTCCGCTGATCGGCACCGGTGAGCGCATTCGCGCCGATCTTCTCGCTCCGGCGTCTTCGCGGGATGTTCAGCGCCTGGAGCACACTATCCGCCACCAGATCCTCGAGCGAAAAAACGTCGCTGCTCGCCGCCGTCACCATGTCGCCGGCGCGGCGCTCGCCCGTGTTGACGTCGACGAGCTGAAATGTGACGCGCAGCTGCTCGCCGATTCGCTGCACGCGCCCGCTGAGGACCAGCCCGGCGCCTCGCTGGCGCGCAATCTCGCGCGCCTGCGATCCGGCGGGAATCGGCGCGCCGTCGAACGGCCCGATCACATGCACCGCGTGCGCTTGCGCGATCCGGGCGCTGATCATTTCCGAGATCCCGTCGCTGAAGATCTGGCCGTCCGCCGTCCCGCTCAAATCGTGGAAGGGGATGACGGCCAGCGGCTGCGACGCCACCGCCGGACCTGCCGGCGCCATTCTCCGGTTCAGGAGCATGACCGCCCCTGTGGCCACCAGAAGAATCGCCGCCACTGTGGCGATCAGGGGCAACCGCGGAGCCTCGATGTGGAATGACCTCTGGCTCGATTGCGTCCCCGTGGTCAGGCGGTTGCGCAGATCGCGAAGATCGTGCGCCAGATCGCGCGTCGAGGCGTAGCGGTCGAGCGGAGACTTGGCGAAACAGCGATTCAGAACCTGCTGCAGCTCCGAGCCGATCGCGTCGGCCATCCCCGGAAGCGGCGGCGGATCTTCGCGGATGATCGCCGCCAGAGTTTCCGGAGCACTGTTCCGGTCAAACGGCCGCCTGCCGGCAATCATCTCGAAGATGATCGTCGCCAGCGCGAACTGGTCGGAGCGGAAGTCGACCGCGTGCCCGCTCGCCTGCTCCGGCGACATGTAGGACGCCGTTCCGAAAACGTGGCCGGCCGTGGTCTGCTGCGGCTGCGTTTTGTCGCCGCTGGACACCGCCAGGCGGACCTTGGCCAGACCGAAATCGAGGAGCTTGACGTAGCCCTCGCGCGAGATCATGACGTTCTCCGGCTTCAGGTCGCGATGCACGATCCCCTTTTCGTGCGCG
>VFSW01007192.1_pt1 | contig 16200 bp, 10 predicted proteins | sample 5358111 | NCBI WGS metagenome assembly VFSW01 (sample SAMN11554181, study PRJNA540505) | mine drainage metagenome | isolation source: sediment from site ElyBrook_90M | place: USA: Ely Copper Mine, Vershire, VT | collected 2017 | reverse complement strand
GCAGCACGCGGCGCCTGTGAGCGCAGCGAGGCTCGTACCGAGGCGGCCGCGGAGCCGGAGAAGACCCTGATCGCAGCCGCGCAGTCGGGAAGGACCGCGTCGGGAGTCAGGGTGAGCGCCGAGCAGCGCCAGGTTGCCCAGGTATTACTGGAGACGCTGGAAGAATCGCAAAAGATCGAGCGGGACCAGCGGGTGCAGCCCGCGCTGGCGGGCTTGCTGGCGCTGGCCCGGACGCAACGGCAGATCTCCGGGCGGAAAGTTGTAATCTTTTTCGCGCAGGGCCTGGAGACCGATGTGAACTCCGCGGATATGCTGCGGTCCATCGTCGGCGCGGCGAATCGGTCCGGAGTGAGCATTTATGCGGTGGATGCCAACGCCCTCAGTCCTGAAGGCGATCAGGGACTGGTGGCGATGATGGCTATGGGCGGGGCAAGGGCGGCCGGCGCACAAGGCGCGGGTTCTTCGGCGACCACTGGATCCGGCACAAGTCTCGCGCCTACGCCGCAGCTTCCGCCGGGCATGCAAACGCAGATCAGCGACACCTTCACCAAGTTCGAAAGTGGCGATCCCTCCGATAAAGGCGGCCCGCTGGAACAGTTGGCCGTGAGCACCGGGGGCGCTTACGTTGGGGCCACTGACAGTTTGAAGAAACCGCTGCGGCAGCTGATCGAGGATATGACGACCTACTACGAGGTCTCCTACGCGCCGCCGATACAGGAATACGATGGCCGGTTCCGTCCTGTTGCCATCAAGCCAGTGCGAAAGTGGCTGAAGATACGGTCGAGAGCTGGGTACTTTGCGTTGCCTCCCAGCACAATCTCGGCGGGCATCCAGCCCTTTGAAGCGCCGCTGATGAAGATGTTGAGCGAAACGCAGATGCCCTCCGACGTGAAGTTTCGCAGCGCGGTCTTAAAGCTGGGAGATCTGCCGGATGGAAACGCGAACGCGCTGGTGGTGGAAGTTCCGATTTCCGAACTCGAGGTACGCCAGGACGCCAACGCGGGACTGTTCTCGCTGCACGTGTCAATCCTCGCGCAAATTAAGGACAAGACGGGCACCGTCCTCGAACATTTCGCCGAAGACGTCCCGCGACATGGCGCACTCGAAGGAGTCGAAGGAGCGCAGTCGGAGGTGGTGACCCTGCAGCGCCACTTTATTGCCGCTCCCGGCAGCTATGTGATGGAGATTGCCGTACTGGACCGGAACAGCGGCAAAGCGGGCGCACAGCGGGCGGACTTCGAGATCGCCAGCGTGCCGGCGGGCCCGGCGCTGAGTGATCTCGCCCTGGTACGCCGGACCGATCCCATCGGCGCGGACAGCGATCTGCTGGAACCGCTGCGTTATGAAAACGGCAGAGTAGTTCCAAGTCTTTCCGGCCGGGTGCCGCGGGATGCAAAAAGCATACCGCTGTTTTTTATCGTCCATCCCGACCCGCGGGGCTCGGAGCAGCCGCGGCTCGAAATGGAAGTGTTCCGCAACGGCGAACCGGTGGGCAGCGTGCCCTTGCAGCTTCGGAAAAGCAGCGGCCATGGCGCCATTCCATATCTGGCGTCCATCCAGGCGAAATCTCTCGGGGCCGGGGACTATGAAGTAGTCGCAACTCTCGGTCAAGATGGGAAGAGCGCTGTACGCAGTGTTTCGTTCCGAGTGGAGGGGGCCGAGTTGGCCAGCGCCGGCGCCGGCACCATGGCCGAAGCGGGGGCTGCGGCCAGCGGCGACGACGACGACGCGTCACCGGATTCGAAACTGACGGAGCCTGGCATCGAGACGCATCGGAGGCGCGCGCTGGTGATCACATCCTTGCCGGAAAGTGCTTTGCAACCTCCCGACGCGCAAGGTTTACGGACGCTCATAAGCGATGCCCGGCAACGCGCCCTCAGCTACGCTCGCTCCCTGCCGAATTTCATGTGCATCGAGGTAACGGATCGCTCCGTCGACGCGGCGGGCAACGGAAAATGGCGGCGCAGGGATTCGATTTCAGAGCTGTTGCGTTACCTCAACAACGCCGAGACTCGTACCACCCTCGAAGTGAATGGCAAGGCGAGCACTCTGACCCGCGCCGACCTCAAAGGCACATCCGGAACGCTTTCGCAGGGGGAATTCGGAGGAGTGCTCAACGCGGTGTTCCAGCCCTCCTCGAAAACAGAATTTCAGTGGAAGGAAGCGGCCACCATCGGAAACGAAACGGTACAGGTGCTGAGCTATCGCGTGGCGCGGGAAAACTCCAGCTGGGGTCTGGAAGGCGACGATAACTGGAAAGATCACCCGGCGTTCCACGGCCTGCTCTACATCGACGGCGCGACCAAAGGCGTGCGCCGAATCACGCTGCAGGCAGACGACCTGCCGCGCGACTTCTCCATCCATACCGCGTCCATGACGGTGGACTACGATTACATCGCAATCGGCAGCCATGACTATCTTATGCCGATTCGCGCTAGCATGAGCCTGACCCGGGGAAAGAGGACGGCGATGTTGAATGATATGGAGTTCAGGAATTACCGGCGCTACGGCGCGGGAGTAAAGATCCTGTACGGTGGCGATGTTCTGAAGTAGCCGGAGCCTGCGCCTTCGCAGGGTCGAAGGTCCAGGTTTTCAGCCTTGATACTTACTCCGAGTCCCTCTATTTCTCGCGCGGTATTGCGGCGAGAAGTGGAGGGTTTCGACTCTATTCGACTTTTACCGAAAGGCCCGACTCCGCGACCAGGCCGCCTTGCTGCGCAGTGATGAGAACATCGCACTGTCCGCGATCGGGAGAGAGGCGCACCAACATTGGGATCGACCCGTCCGGTTCCGGACGGGAGAGGTCGAGAGGTTTGCGCGCCACTTCCTTGCCTTCGCGGAAGACCTGCAAAGTCGCCTTCAACTCATGCCCGCTGGCAACCTGCGCCGGATACACGACAAAGTAGAGGTCCACGGGCTGGCTGGAGGCCACAGAATCGGCCAGTGTGGGAACGATGCGCCCGTTGTCGATTTCAAAGGTATCCATGGGATCGCGCGGTCCGGAGAGCGGATCGAGCCGGCGCACCAGTTCCAGGGAGCTCATGCCAAGATTTGTTCCCGGATCGGCAAAAACCGCGACCCGCTTTACCGTCGTCTTTCCCGCCAGTTCGTCGGTGACCGCAGTGTCCACCACGTAGTGGCCCTTGGGAAGTTCGACGGGCTCGGCGTAGAGGATGCGATCATTTCCCAAGTGGCTCAGATCGGCGTTGGAGACTTCGCGCGCGACGTCGCGGCTCACCTTTCCGACAACGTCCCCGTCGGCGTTGCGAATCAGCGCGACCATCGAGGTCTGAAGGTGGGCTTTGCCAGTTTTCGGATTGGAGATCACTCGCAGCCCGGACACCGGAACCTCGAACGCGACCTCATATTCGACCGCGCCGGAGGTGGGCCGGAATTTCATTAAGGAAACTTGGTAAGGAAATTCCACAGGCGCGGGACGGGCGTTGATGGCCTTGAGCGCGGCTACTTCGAAGGGCTGGAGTTGCGTGCCATTCAATTCCGGCAGAGCAAAGTAGCCCTTGCGCGTCTGCACCGTGGTTTTAGGCCGGGAGATTCTTACTTCAATCTTGCGAAAGTGCCCATCGTAGTTGGTCGAGGTAGGGGTGTAAGCCAGTTCATAGTGAGTGCGGATATCCTCCATCATGCGCTGCATGGGCGCCGCGATCTCGTTCGTATTGGTAACCGAAAAGCCGCCCGTAGCCTCGGCGATTTCGCGCAAGTTTTCCTGGGTATTCGATGCTCCGGCCAGTGCCACGTCGTCGTCTTCGTTGTGCCCGTGCGCCGGATCTGCCGCCTGAGCGGAGCTCTCGGCGCCGGTTCGCTCCACCGCAGTCAACGACTCGATCATAGGATCGTCCACGCTCAAGCCGCGGGTATCGATGGTGTAAAACGAGACTGCGGCGCGGTTGGCGTAGCTGATCAAACTGTCGACCACGTCCCGCCGGTCCATCGGAAATGACATTCCGTCGGCCAGATAAAGGACGACTTTTCGCCCCGGGAGATTCTCCTGACTGCGCACTAACTCGCGCAGCGAATCCATGGCATCCATGCCGTGCTAAAGACTGTCCGCAAATCGAAGGCCGGTTGCCATGTGAGCCTGGGTCAGCAGCGCATTCCCCAGCGTGACGGAGACGTCCTGGGAAGCCGCGTTCCTGGCCCAGAGAGGATCCGCCACAATCTGAGGCAGCGGGTTCAGAACCGCGTTTTGCGCGGCGGAGATGGCTGCCGGACTACTCAACGAGCTGGCGGCAATATTCGCTGCAGTGGCCTGCACCGTCGCGCTCGAACTGCTGGCCACCTCGGCCGACAAGCTAAGACCCTCGGTATAGAGTCCCTTGGAGGCCTCATTCACCGCCTTTACCAGCGCCGTCTGATCGCTGGTGTAGCCCTGCACGATGCGCAGCGTGTGACTCAGTTTGTATACGGTTACATAGGTATTCGGGAAAGTGTCGTTCTTCAGGAATTCGAGCACCGACTCGCGGGCGAACTCGAGATTGCGGGGCGCGATTTGAGCCATCCCGATGGAGACAAAATTTATCTGCCGCAGCGAATTCAGAGCGGGAGCTTTTTCGGCGTCGGCGGCCGGCGAGCCGGATTTACTTCGCGCCGCCGCCCGTTCGGTCTGCAACTGCTCCGAGCCCTGCACGTTGTGAAACGCCCGGATACTCTGGCGCACGCCGTCCTCATAAACCTGCACTTCATCCTGGCGAAGATCGGTGACGGCGTGATGATGTTTGTCGCGCACTACCATATCGAGCAGAACTTCCCGCGACGAGGAGTGAATGACCGGGCGGTCGTTGGAGGCCGCAGTCTGCGCAGTCAACGGTGGAGAAACCCGCAACGGGTTCAGCAGCACAATCAAAGAGAGGAAAGGAATCGAAAGAACTCGAATCGAGAGAATACGAGTGAGCATGGCTGCGCCTCCCGCCATCTGCGATTTACGAATTGCCCAGCGCTCGCCGGCTGTTCGCTGTACGCAGGCCAGGGCGCACAGAAGTGCGGGACAGAAGGCGAACCGACAAAGTAGCTGGCGGCATTGTACTGCGATTCGCCGCCGGGCGAACACATCTTTCCGCTGGAAATCTACGGCCGGTGCAAAAAAGGGATTCTCGCGGCTCCCGGCCAGCTCTTGGCGCTCTCTCTGCCCCGTCCCCGCGTCTTCCGCCCCGGCCGGCAGGGCTAATGTTTGGACGGGACGAGGAAACCGATAGTTGAAAAAAACTGCACAACCGCGCCAGGACGAGGCCTCAGCGCGAGCGCCCGCCTCCGCCGATTACCCCCTGGTAACCCTCAAACTCTTGAATCTGGCCAAAAAAACGATTTTTTGCTTGACAGTGATTGTTGAGCGAAGGTAAAACGAGCCGGGCGCACAATAGTGCTTTTCAGTTACCCGAGGATTTAAAACAGTTTGGCGAACGCGGGGAGAGTTACCCCGGCAAGGCTCGAACACCCGTGGTGCAGGTAACCTCTGGAGGCGGATCAATGACGTCGAGATTCAATCTTGCTGTTCTAGAAAAGGCCGGGATCGCAATGGCCGTTTTCGTTCTGTTGGCCTCGTTTGCCTTCGGCCAGCAGTTGACCGGAACCCTGAGCGGCACAACTTACGACTCGACGGGAGCCGTGGTTCCGAATGCCAAGGTGACGATGAAGAACGAAGCATCGGGCGACGTTCGTACGACGACTTCCAATTCATCGGGATATTTCTCGATTACGGCGGTTCAGCCGGGGTCCTACCAGGTGAGCGTTGCGGCCGCGGGATTCAAGACTTGGGAGCAGGGCAGCGTGGTCTTCGGTGAAGGCGATAGCCGCACCATGCCCAACATCAAGTTGGAGGTTGGACAGGTAACCGAAACAGTCGAAATCAAGGCCGGAGCCGATGCGGTCGTCCCACTCGATACCGGCGAGGTCAGCACCAGCCTGAATACGGAGATGATCGAAGATCTCACCCTGGCGGGCCGCGACGCCGGTGAGTTGCTCAAGATGATGCCGGGCATGGCGTTGAACAATGGCGTCAACCAGGGCTCGAACTTCAATACCAAGATCGTGGGCACAAACAGCGGTCCCGTAGGATCTTACTCGGCCAACGGCACCCAGCCCAACGGCGCCATGGCCTTCATGCTGGACGGCGCCATTCTGGTCGATCCCGGCAACGCTGGCACCCAGATCGCCAACATCAACCAGGACATGGTCTCCGACGTAAAAGTTCTGATGTCGAGCTACAGCGCGGAATATGCCAAGGGACCTGTGATCTTCGAAGCCTTCAGCAAGAGCGGCGGCAATCACTTCCACGGAGAAGGATATCTCTACGCCCGCAACAGCGCGCTGGACTCAGTTGACGCTTACGCCGCCAGCCAGGGGCTGAGCAACCCGGCCGAGCACTACTATTACGCCGGCGGCAACGTTGGCGGCCCGATTCTGATTCCGGGTACGAGCTTCAATAAGAACCACAATAAGCTCTTCTTCTGGGGCGGCTTTGAATACATGATCCAGCAGCCGGCCGCCGCGCCCATCAACTTCAACGTGCCAACGTCGGAGCAGTTGTCGGGAGACTTCAGCGAGAATACGATTGACGGCCAGCCCGGCCGCATACCCGGGACCAACGGTGGATTCGTTAATACGCCGCTGCTGACGGCGCTGCAGAACAGCGCGTGGAGCTACGCTTACGACATTCCCTTTAACCTCGGGCCGACCGCCAGTAACGCAGCCAACGGCAGCTGCAATAGCTGCGTAATGTCCCCGTCGGGTTTCGACCCGAACGTTAAAGGCATCTTGGCGGCTGGAAATTTCTATCCCAAATCTAACATCACTCCCTCGCCGGCCAATGGCTACCAGAATTACCAGTACATTTCCCAGGTTCCGCAGAACCGCTGGGAAGCTACGGGCAAGGTTGACTACGCCATCAGCGACAACACCAAGCTGACCGGGTCTTACACCCGCCAGATCGAAAACGATCAGCATCCCATTGGAGTGTGGTGGACTCCACCGTGGACTCTGCCCTACCCCTCCAACGTGGTGGCCAAAACTACTTCGCAGGAAGTCATGTTGAACCTGACCCACGTCTTCAGTCCCACCACCACCAACGAGTTTGTATTCACCCTGGCCCGTTATATCCACCCCAGCAGTCTGACCAATGGGGCGGCGGTGGATCGCACGAAACTTGGCTTTAACGTTACCAGCCTGTTCGGCGGCAACACACCTTCGCAGGTTCCGAACATTCTGGGCCCCTGGGGCGGCGCATTTCCCAACATCGACGAGTTCACCATGGACAACGCCTTCAGCGGGGCCAACGAATTTGGCGCCATCAAGCGCGATCCGGCTCTCTACGATAACTTCACCAAGATTGTCGGCTCCCACAGCCTGAAGGCCGGCTTCTACTGGGACACCAACGACAACATCCAGTCCACTGCCGGCCTGGAGACGGGCGCTCAGGGGGCTTATAACCTAGGATGGGGCCAAAACGACTCGGGCAACGTAGTTTCCGACTTCCTTCTGGGTATCAATGGCAATTACCAGCAGCAGAGTTCGATCCCCACCTTTAACATCCAGGCCCATCAGTGGTCGCTCTACGCCCAGGATTCCTACAAGGCCAACAAGCAACTGACCTTGAACTACGGCTTGCGCTTAGACCACGTGGGCCAGTGGTATGGGCCCTCCAATGGCATGCAGGTGTGGAACCCCGGTTCCTATAACAACAATCCCTCGTGCAGCGCAACCAATACCGCACCGGGGTGCGCTCCCGCCAACACGGGCCTGTTGTGGCACGCGAATAGCTCCAACATCCCGTTGTCGGGCTTAGTCTCGCCGCTGTTCTATTACGAACCACGCGTCGGCATGGCCTATGATATTTTCGGAAACGGCAAGACGGTGCTCCGTGCCGGCCTGGCGTGGTTCCGCTATCAACTGGCCGTGAACGACGTAGGTGGTCCTACGGCTGGTCCTGCGGGCTCGTTCACATTCCAGACAGCTCCCACCACGGGCTATAACGCAAGCACTCCAAACACCGGCTATGCAGAGATAAATTCCGGCCAGTCCGGTTTCCTGCCGCCTTCAAGCGTGGCGCAAAACGGCGCTTCGATCAGCGCTTTCCAGCAGGGAGACAATCGAACCCCATACGTAATGGACTATAACGTCACCATTTCACAGTCACTTCCGTGGCGTTCGGTGGCCGAATTCTCCTACGTGGGCAACCAGAGCAAGAACGAGTTGATCAACGGCAGCAACGGAAAGATCTACGATCAGAACAATATTTCCCCGGGCGGCTTGTTCAACGCGGACCCGCTGAGGGGACTTACGATTACCCCCAGTTCCCCGCCTTGCACCAGCAGCAACCCCATGACGGATTTCGTGGGCTGCAACGCGCACTACACTACTACCTACAACAGCAACGACTACCGGCCGCTGGTCAACTACCAAGACATCTACTTGATCACGCACGGCAGCTACGCCAACTACAACTCGTTCCAGGCGTCCTGGACCAAACAGTCGGGCCCGGTCACATTCCTGCTGAACTACACCTTCAGCAAAGTGCTGGGCATCCGCGACGGTCAGTCAGACAACGGAAACGGAAACGGAACCGCCGTCGATCCTTACAGCCTGAAGAACAACTACGGCCCTCTGGCTTATGACCACAGCCAGATCCTGAACCTTTCCGGGGTCTGGAACCTGCCCAAGCCGATTCACAGCAATCACCTTCTGGAAGGCGCGGTGAACGGCTGGCAACTCTCCACCTACACCACCTACCAGAGCGGCGCTCCTCTGCAACCGAACCTGGGTGGAAACTTCAACGCGACTTACCCTGGCGCTCTGACGGTTCCTGAGGTTGGCGCTCCCGATCTTCCCAATAATGCCCTGCTCTTGCCGAACGGTCTCTATGCCAACGCCATCACCCCTTCGCCCTGGTTCGGCAGCAGTTAGGTCAACTTGCTCTTGCCGCAGGTGACCTGCGCTCCCCGCAAGCACGCCTCCGGGCTGTACTTCAATCCGAACTGCTTCGGACCGCCCTTAATTCCGGGCCAGCAAGGCACGCTCAACGTCCACTATTTACATGGACCGGCATACTTCGATAGCGATCTGGGCCTGTACAAGAACTTCAACATCTCCGAGCGGCAGAAACTGCAATTCCGCATCTCGGCGACTAACTGGCTGAACCATCCCCTGTACCAGTTCGGGCTGGCCGGCATCGGTGACGAGCAACTGAACTTCACCAGGAACTACCAGATCACCGAGAACAGTCAACAGGAGTGCTACTTGCTCAACGGCAAGACCTCGATAGCCCCATGCCAGGTCGCGGTACAGGGGTTGTCGCAAACCAACACGAATCCACTTACGACTGGAAGGCCCGGCTTTAAGACGGGCAGCCGGTCGCTTCTGTTCGCTCTGAAGTACTACTTCTAGGAGGAAAGTAAATGAGTCCCAGGGACCTCAGACTAGCTACAAGGAGCGCAGACATGATTCGTGAAAACGGAAGAAAGACGAATACTATGACCGGCAAAGCTTATGTGGGCGCGCTCGCCTCCATTCTCCTGGCCTTGGCGTTCGCGACGGGCTGCAACTCGACCAACGCGACGCCTCCTAATTCTCCAATTACAACGGTGACGTCGCAGGCTCCGTATGCGCAATTCCAGAACCTCGGCATGACTTACATTTCGCCGTTTAAAGCGCTGGTGGAAACCAGCGGCGTCCCCGTGGCGGACGTGACGGTGACGTTCACGGCGCAGGTGTCGGCAGGGGGGGCGACCGGCACCTTCCCCAACGGCACCAACTCGGTCACGGAGCCGACGGACTCGACTGGGGTCGCTACGTCCCCTCCTTTGACGTCAACCGGCCCCCCCGGGATCTTCATTGTGGTGGCTTCGGTTGAAGGAACCACGACCTCGACAGCCATTTTCACCCTGGCGAACATTGATACGCCGGAGACGATCACAGCCACCGGCGGAGCTACCCAGAGCACGACGGTGAGCACGGCATTCGGCACAGCCTGGGCTGCGACCGTCAGGGGCGTCAATGAGCTTGGCCAGACGGGGCCGGTGGTCGGCGCCATCGTAACATTCACCGCTCCGTCGAGCGGCGCCAGCGGTACTTTCGCCGATAGCCTGACCACGACCACCACCGCCATCACGAACTCGAGCGGCGTGGCCACTGCGGCGCCCTTCAACGCGAACGCGACCGTCGGCGGCCCTTATACCGTGACGGCCTCGGTGCCGTCTTTGCAAAATGCAACCCCCTCGATGGATGTCCTTATAACCACCAGCGGCTTCAGCCTGACGAATACTGCCCCTGCTGGCAGATAGATCGCGTCGCGCGCCAAGTATAATCAGGGGGTGGCTTCGGCCACCCCTTACTTTTTGACCTGTCAAATGCGTTCCCCCAAACTTGCCCTGCGCGCGACCTATGCCCTGCTTTTAGCGGCGGCCTGTGCTCTTCTTCTCGATGCCGCAAAAGCTCCCGGCCCGATTCACTTTGAACTGAAGAGGATTCCCTTTCGGCTGGAGAACAGCGAGACTCCCGCGAGGAACGCCCCAGAGACCATGCCCGGCGGCGTGGCGGTTTTCGACTACAACGGGGATGGCCGGCCCGACATCTTCTTCACCAACGGAGCCAATATCGCCACCCTGAAAAAAGACTCGCCCAAGTACCGCAACCGGCTCTTCCGCAACGACGGCAACGGAGTCTTCACCGACGTCACCGACGCGGCCGGGTTGGCCGGAACCGGCTACGACATGGGCGTCGCGGTCGCCGACTATGACAACGACGGCCATCCCGACATCTTTGTGGCCGGGTTGCACCACAGCACGCTGTATCACAACAATGGCGACGGCACCTTCACCGACGTGACGGTCAAGGCCGGGCTGGATGCGAGCCTGAATCGACCCGACCCGGAGTTTGGAGCGCGCTGGGCGATCACGGGCGTCTGGGTGGACGTGAATAACGACGGGCTGCTCGATCTTTTCGTCGTGAACTACATGCAGTGGACGTACTCGGAGAAGCCGCTGTGCGCGATTGGCGGCGTGGCCGATTACTGTAGTCCCAAATTCTACAAGGGTCAGCCCAACCAGCTTTTCCTGAACAAGGGCGATGGCACGTTTCAAGACGTGTCGAAAGAGTGGGGCCTGCGCGAGCACGTGGGCAAAGGCATGGGCGTGGGCATGGCAGACTACGATCTGGATGGGCGGCAGGATCTTTTCGTCACCAATGACGCCTCCTACAATTCCCTGTTTCACAATCTGGGAAACAAGTTTGAAGAAGTCGCGTTCGAGACCGGCGTCGCGCTGCCGGAAGATGGAGCGTTTATTTCCGGCATGGGGCTGGACTTCCGCGACTTTAATAACGACGGCTATCCCGACATTGTGTTCGTGGCGCTGAATAATCAGACCTTCCCTCTTTTTCAGAACACGGGCAAGGGTGAGTTTCGCGAGGTCACGACACCGAGCGGGATTCGCGAACCCAGCCGTCAGATGTCGGGCTTCGGCGCGGCTTTGTACGATTTCGATAACGACGGGTGGAAGGATCTTTTCGTATCGCGGGGACACGTGGAGTCGATTTCGCAGCCGGGACAGCCGGTCGATCAGCTCAACACCGTATTCCGCAATCTGGGCGCCAGCGGAAAATGGGCCGCGCTCACGGAAGCAGCCGGATTCGATGCCGGCCCGGCGGCGCGCCACCGCGGTTGCGCGTTTGGCGACCTGGATGGCGACGGCCGCGTCGATGTCGTGGTCACGGCCCTGGGCCAGGATGCCGAGATTTGGATGAATCGCAGCGGGGATGAGAAGCCCGGCCACTGGCTGGATGTAGCTTTACGCGGCACCAGGAGCAACCGGGACGGGATTGGGGCGCGCGTCAAGGTGGTGACCAAGAGCGGTACGCAGTACAACCACATGACGACCAGCGTGGGCTACGCGTCGTCGAGCGATGGGCCGGTGCATTTTGGACTGGGCGCAGACGCGCGGGCGGAGTCGATCACGATCAATTGGCCGTCGGGCACGGTGCAGACGCTTGAAAACGTCGCGGCGGATCAGGTCTTGAAGGTTACCGAACCTTCGCATTAAATCTCGGCATGGGGCTTCTGGAGACGTGACTTTTTGTCCCGGTTGGCTGAACCGATGATCTCCACGCGATGACATGACCGGATGACATGACCGGATCACCTGACCGGATGAGCCTGGCTTGACAACCCCGTGAAAAGAGTAACAGTAGCCAACTCAAGCCGCAGTATAATCATCTGTACAGTTAGGTGAGGAATATTTCACGTATCGGGCAGCCCCGGAAGCGCAGTCTTGACGCTCGCGCGATTCTTGCGTTTGCGACTGTGTTCACGCTCCTGCTAATCCGGGCCACGACTCCAGGCTTCCTTACGGTACCCTCGGCTCCCCACTCCTCGCTCCACACTATTTCGACCCACGATCAGAGGCCGCATTTTGATTCCGAGGGATTGCAGTGGGGCGCGGCTGTCGGTCATTTTGTTCCGTTCCCGCCGGCTGCGGAACCTGCACATTTGGCTCCGGTCTCCGAACTGCGCTCAGCGTTACAAAGCAAGGGCTTCCACTACAATCGCCCGCCTCCCGCCAGCTAATTCTTTCCCGCTCGACCCTCGGTAGTGCATTGCCGCTCTGAGCATTCCGAGCCGCGAGTTCGTCCAGTTACAAGAACTGGCCGCTCGCAGCTTATGGTGTGGCAAGGCTCGGCAGAACCAGCGCAGGAAGCTGGCGCAGCCCGCGCTACCTCCAGTGAACCGCGATGTGGATTGGGAGGTTTTCATGGCTCGTCTTGTGCGAGAACATGCAGTTTCGAGCACCGATCATTTTACGAACTGGAGCGCGAATCCACGGGTGAAACTGGTGTCCCTGGGAGTGGGGCTGGTCGCTTTTCTGGTGACCGAGCTCATGCATTTCCTGCTGGTTCCAGATATTGGCCAGCACTGGGAACGGCTGCTGGCGGAAGGCGTATCGGCGGTGGTGGTAACGCTGTTGACCTCAAGACTGATATACGCCGTCAATCAGCGGCGGGAATTTGCGTTGCTGCGAATGCAGGTCGTTTCCGAGATGAATCATCATATCCGCAACGCGTTAGCTTCCATCTGCCTGACCGCAGAGTCCACCCAAAACCAGCAGTCGGTTGCGATCATTTCAGAGAGTGTGGACCGGATCGAATGGGCTCTGCGAGAAATATTGCTGCGACCGAAACCGCTGCCCGAAAAGGATCGGGACCGATTGCGGTATTTTCGACCACAACGCGCGTCAACCGCGCCCATCCAGGAGAATACAAATGAATGCCGTCAAGGTTCTTTGCGTTGAAAATCATCTGGAGTATCTGGATGCCCTGAAGTGCATGCTGGAAACGGCGGGCTACGAAGTGGTGTCGGCGACGACGGGAGATCAGGGTCTCTCGATGCTCAGCTCGCAACCGATTCAGGGCGTTTTGCTGGAGTATGACCTGCCCGATGCCGCGGGATCGTCGGTGCGGGCGGAGATGAAGCGGATCAAGCCCGACGTACCGGTTCTTTTGTTCGCCGGGGTGGGGAGCCAGACTCCGTTTCTGCTTCGTTTCTTCGATGCCTACCTGCGCAACGCGGACCGGCCCGAGTGGGCGTTTCGCGACCTGGACGCGTAGGAAACGAGCAACGGCGGAGCGTGGGAACCAATCAAAATCGAAGCGCTGCGGCGCGATGTGAGGGAAACAACCATGAAGCAGGCCGAAATCGAACGGCTCAGGCAAAGGCTTGAGCAGCAACGCTCGGAAGTCCAGAAGTTTCTAAAGGGGCTGGAACAAGAATCGCGATCCCTGGATGCCGACTCCGGAAAAGATAGTGCGGACGTCTGCATCACCAGCATGTCGAAAGAGTCGCTGTTCGAGCGGAGCAGTCAGCGAAGGACGACGTTGCGGCTGATCGAAGCGGCGCTGCGGCGGATCGCCGATGGCTCATTCGGAGTATGCGTCACTTGCGGCGCCAATATCCAGGATCGCAGGCTGGAAGCTCTGCCCTGGACGCAGTTCTGCCTGCGGTGTCAAGAAGCGATTGAGGAGGAAGTGGGCGCCAACCTATCGGCTCGCGTCCCCTCGTCCCCGGAAACCTGGAGGCGGGCCGGGTAAGGACTCACCTCGATGTGTATCACAACTTCTTGGTTCGCCCGGAGATGCGGTTTTATATTGTTCCGAACAATGTGGAATTCAGCTCCAGCTGTCCGCCTGGTTACGGCGCCCCGGTTGGCTGCTTCTTTGGTGGAACGAAGCAGGAACGGTCAGCCCGGGACAGGACTTGGAATGACGACATCGGGGGTGATGACATGAGGAGTCTGCTGCTCCTCGTGCTCCTGTTGCCGGCAGGATCGTTCGCACAAGATGCGATTCCCGCGGGAACGATCCTGCCGGTGCAATTGAATTCTTCTCTAAGCTCGGACCGGGCTCACTCGGGACAGATCATTCGCGCCCGCCTCATGCAGGATGTGCCGCTGGAAGGACGCGCACGAATTCATGCCGGGGCTCAAGTGCTTGGGCATGTGCTTGCCGCGCGAGCGGCAACCTTATCGGCTGGGGCGGAGATCGTGGTGCGTTTCGATACGCTAGCGGAGGGGAAGCGACGGTTCTCCATGGTCACGAACCTGAGGGCGCTGGCCACCATGATGGACGTGTCGGAAGCGCAGATTCCGGAGAGCGGGCCGGATCACGGAACTTCCGAATACAACTGGACGACGGACCAGATTGGAGGCGAAGTCGACTATCGCGGAGGCGGCGCGATTGTCCACGATTCGGAGATCGTTGGTCATTCTGTCCCCAACGGTGTGCTGGCTCTCGTCAGCTCCAAGGCCGGCACGGAATGCCGCGGCGCGGTCGAGGGCAACGACCGGCCTCAAGCGCTGTGGGTGTTTTCTTCCGACGCCTGCGGTCTTTACGATTTCCCCGAGGTTACTCTGTCGCATGCGGGCCGGACTGCTCCCCTGGGCGAGATCACACTGCAGTCGAATAAGGGCAACCTAACGATACGAGGCGGCAGCGGAATGCTGTTGCGCGTAAACGGCCTGGCGCCGCGAAGTCAGCACTAAGGGCGTATATATCGTCCGACGATAGGTCACGGGCATCGTCTGCCCTCACTGTGCATCTAATCTAGAAGATGAAGATTAGAAGGAGACGATATTATGCGGCTGCCAAGGTTTGAGGCGATTGCAGGCTTCGTCCTGGCCGCGATTCTAACTGCACCCGCGTGGGGTAGCGCGAGCGCACAATCGGCGGTACCAGGAACGCTCAATTATGTTGAAGGCCAGGCAGCGATCGGCGGCCAGGCTCTCAGTTCGAAGTCCATCGGCACGGCGGAGTTGCAGCCGGGCCAGGCGTTAACCACGGAAAAAGGCAAAGCTGAAGTCTTGCTGACGCCCGGCGTCTTCTTGCGTATCGGCAACGGCAGCTCCGTAAAGATGATTTCGTCCAGCCTCACCGACACTGAGGTCGAAGTCGACCAGGGACATGCGATGGTAGAAGTTGCCGAGATCCATCCGGAAAACAGCATTCGCGTGGACGATGCGGGCACAACCACCCGGCTGTTGAAGACCGGCTTATACGACTTTAACCAGAATCAGCGACAGATGCGCGTGTTTGACGGCAAGGCATTTGTAGAAAGCGGCCGCGAACATTTCGACGTGAAGAGTGGGCGTGAAATCACGTTGGCTAGCAACGATCTGTCGAAGCCACATAAGTTCGACAAGAAGACGTACGAGGAAGGCGATCTGTTCCGCTGGAGCAGTCTGCGGTCGGGATACCTGGCCGAAGCCAACGTCGATGCTGCGAGCACATATTCGCAGAGTGGATGGGGCGGCCCCGGCTGGGCGGGAGCGGATTGGTATTGGGATCCGTGGTTTGACGCTTTCACTTTCATTCCCGGTGACGGGATTTTCTACAGCCCGTTCGGCTGGGGTTTCTATTCTCCGTGGTGGGTATACCAGTCTCCGTTTTATGGCTACGGATACGGCTACGGATACGGCCGTTGGGGCGGCTACGGAATCGGACACGCCTACCATCATTTCAGCACTGACGCGCACAACTGGGGCCCCGGCTCTCATTATGTTGGGGGACACAGTTACTCTCACGGCATCTACCATGGAGCGGGATCTACAGGACGCGGATTCCACTCTGGCGCGATGATGGCCGGCGGAGGACGCGGATCCGGAAGATTCGGAGGCGGCGGATTCCACGGTGGCGGGGGCGGATTTCATG
>VFSW01007191.1_pt1 | contig 16201 bp, 12 predicted proteins | sample 5358111 | NCBI WGS metagenome assembly VFSW01 (sample SAMN11554181, study PRJNA540505) | mine drainage metagenome | isolation source: sediment from site ElyBrook_90M | place: USA: Ely Copper Mine, Vershire, VT | collected 2017 | reverse complement strand
CCAATATTCTTGCCGTGTTTCAGATGGGAACGTATGAAGGCGCGCCGTATCTGGTTTCGGAACTGCTGGAGGGCGCAACGCTGCGGGAACCGATCAAGCGGGGCCGTCTGACAATCCGCAAATCGATTGACTACGCGGCCCAGATCGCGCGGGGGCTGGCGGCGGCGCATGAGAAGGGGATCGTTCATCGCGATCTTAAGCCGGAGAATCTGTTCGTCACCAAAGACGGCCGAGTGAAGATTCTGGACTTCGGGCTGGCCAAGCTGACGCAAGCGCAGCCCAGTTCGGAGCACAGCGCACTGACTCTCACCGAAGGAACGGAAGCGGGCGTGGTGATGGGCACGGTGGGCTACATGTCGCCGGAACGGGTGCGGGGACGAAGTACCGACCACCGGACTGACATCTTTGCATTCGGGGCAATTCTGTACGAAATGCTGGCCGGGAAACGGGCGTTTCAAAAATCAACTTCCGCCGACACGATGAGCGCGGTTCTGAACGATGATCCACCAGAAATCTCCCAGGTCGCTCCAGAGGTTCCGCTGGCATTGCAGCGGGTGGTGCATCGTTGTCTGGAGAAAAGCCAGGAGCAGCGCTTCCAGTCGGCTTCCGACTTAGGGTTTGCCCTGGATGCGCTTGCGGATGGCTCCAGCAGCTCCAAAGCAGTTTCAAGTCAACGGTCACGGCGCGGATTTACGCTGTGGGCGGTTGCAGTGGTGTTGGCGGCAGTAGTCGCTGCCGTGGTCCTGCTTCGCTTTCGTGCGTCGTCAGGTCCTGAACAAAAGCACGAAGTGGCGGAGAGGCAACTGACAGCCAACCCGCCAGAGAACACCATAAATTCCAAGGCCATCTCCCGCGACGGCAAGTACCTTGCCTATAACGACTTCTCAAAGAAACTCTATCTGCTGGCGATCGATAGCGGGGAAATTCGCCAGGTGCAATTACAAGCCCAGTATCGCGTACTTGGCTGGTTTCCCGATGGGAGCCATCTATTGCTGAGGGGCGGCCCCGACACCGGCGGCGATCTATGGAAAATGTCAACCTGGGACTTCAGCCTGCGAAAACTGTGGAGCGGGCTTCTGACGGAGGTGGCAGCGGTATCTCCTGACGGGTCGCAGATTGCTTTCGTGAAGGATAAACATGAGCTGTGGCAGATGGGAGCGGACGGCGAGGAGCCGCGCAAGATCCTCGCAAGCGACGCTCACGAAGCGTACGACAGCATGGCATGGTCGCCGGCGGGGCAGCGTCTCGCTTATGTCCGGTTTCGGGGTACGTTTGCGAATCCAGAGGTCACGATTGAGACCTGCGATCTGGCGGGCGGCGCACACACCGTGGTGTTATCCGATCCGCACATGTGGGGCCCGAACGGAGCGTCGGGAATTGCCTGGCTGCCCGATGGACGCATCGTATATGGAATTTATTCGCAAAGTGCTGAGCTCGACCTTTGGGCAATCCGGGCGGACCCAACCACTGGCAAGAAACGCGGCGAAGGGAATCGCGTGGCGGGATGGAAGAATTTCTTTGCGGCGGACCCAATGGCAAGCGCCGATGGGAAGCGTCTGATTACCAGCAGATATCACGTTGAAAGTGGAATCTACGTCGGCGACCTCGCGTTGGAAAACAAAGCGTTTACTCCACACCGTTTCACGCCAGACGATTGGTACAACGTCGTCACTACCTGGACCAAAGACAGCAAAGCTATTCTCTTCCACTCCAAGCGGAACGGGAGGTGGGCGATCTTCAGGCAACCCATTACGGCCCAAACGCCAGATACGTTGATTTCTGGATCAGAGGACTACTTTTACCCTGTATTGAGTGCCCAGGGAACCCTTCTATACTCGGCCACGGCGTCCTCCGATCGGTTGGAACATGGCGATACCACGGTTCGCCTGATGAGCACGGCCGAACAGGGTGGTGCACGCTCCACTCTCATGATGGGCAGATACAAATATGCGTGCGGCACCTCGCCATCGTCTGCTTGCGTCGTGTCGGAAATCACGGACGGCCACCTGATCTTTTCCTATCTTGATCCAGTAAAAGGCCGAGGCCAGGAAATAGCCCGCCTTTCCGGATATCAGGCACCCGAACCTCGCTGGGATTTGTCCCCCGACGGCACCAGGATAGCGGTTGTGGATGAGAGAAAACTCGTCGGCGAAATTCAGATTCTGAATCTGGCGGACCGAAGGATTACGGTACTGCCGGTCCGGGGGTGGAAATGGCAGTTTTTGTCGCAGATTAGCTGGGCTGCGCACGGGAAAGGACTGTTTGCGCTCGCACAATCTGCCTCATCAATGGCTATTCTCTCGCTCGACGCAAACGGCAAATCGAGAGTCTTGCACGAAATGCCCACGGGGTCGGGTTGGATCTCCAGCCTTGTGCCGTCTCCGGACGGCCGGTCCCTGGCCTTTACCAGGAGGATGTTCATCCACGACGTGATGCTGCTGGAAAACTTCTGAGGGCCCGGTGCCGACTCTCGGAGTCGTCCAACTGCTGGCACCGCACGTATCGGACCTGTGCCGACACGCGATTCGCTATTTCGGACTGCTGACCCCCTAAAGGCCGCTATTGCAACTTCGCGTACTCTGCCCTGGCCTGCTTCAAGACAGGAATGTCAGGATCGGCGTCTTTCCAGATCGTGAGAAAATCTTGATATGCCGCCTTGGATTTGGTCGTGTCGCTCTGAATGGCATACGCTCGACCCATCTGGAGATGAGCCAGTACGCCGATGGGATCCCCGACCATTATTCCGGGGTGATCCAGAATTTTCTGAAATTCCCTGGCCGCTTCAGCACCTTGGCGCGCAATTAGATACGCCTGGCCGCGCGCATAGATGGGATGGAGAGCCCCGAAGAAACCCGTTTGAGTGCTGCGCGCCTGGCTCAGTTCATAGGGAACGGCGACTTGGAGAATTTCGATTGCCTTTGCGGGATCGCCGTGGTTCAGGGCAAGAAACGCACGCACGGATGGCAGGTAATTGAACCTAACTGACGTATCTTCGGGGAAGCTCTTTTCCAGATCGTTGGTCAGTGTTTGCGCCTGGGAAGAATCCCCCGCCAGACAAGTGGCGAAGAACGTGGCGTTAACCCCGAAGACGGTATGGCTGACCAGCCAACGCTATCGGCAGGGCGGCTTGGAGCGGGCCCTGCACGAGCGGCCACGACCGGGGAAAGCGGCCTTGCTGGACGCGCAGCATCGGCAACGCATCGTGGCGCTGGCGTGTGGCCCACCGCCGGAAGGCCGAGCCCGTTGGACGGTGCGCCCGCTGACCGAAGAAGTGGTGAAACGCAAACTGGTTCCGCGGGTGGGGCGAGAAACGATTCGGGTCTTGCTGGAAAGCCACGACCTGAAGCCGTGGCGGGAAAACAATGTGGTGCGTGGCGGAACTGAATGAAGACTATATCCGGCGCATGGAGGACATCTTGGCGGTGTACGAAAAGCCGCTGAGTGAGCGGGAACCGGTGGTTTGTGTGGACGAGAAACCGGTGGTGCTCCGCCAAGAGGTTCGTCCTGGGCTGGCCATGAAGCCGGGACGAGTGGCGCGGCGCGACGGCGAATACGAACGTTGCGGTACGGCCAACGTATTCTGCGGGGTGCAGCCGAAAGCCGGACGGTACTTCCCCAAGGTGACGGCCCACCGCTCCTCGCCTTAGTTTGCCGACTACCTGCTGGAAGTCGCGATCCGTTACCCGGAGGCGGACACCATCCATTTGGTGCTGGACAATCTGAGTTCGCATACGCGCAAGGCGGTGCTGGAACGCTTTGGCGAAAGGGCCGGGAACTGGCTGTGGGATCGGTTTACGGTGCACTACACTCCCAAGCACGGCAGTTGGCTGAATCAGGCTGAGATCGCGATCAGCCTGTTTTCGCGACAGTGCCTGGGCCAGCGCCGGATCGGAGATCGAGCTTCTCTGCGGCGACAAACGCAGGCATGGAGTCGTCGTATGAACCATCATTGCGTTCCGATCCAATGGCAATTTACTCGCAAAAAGGCCCGAACCACATTTGACTACACCATCACGCGGTCACGGTACTAGCTGACCCTATGAGCGTGAGCCCGGCGGCTGTCCCTAGCGTGAATCCGAACTCGTTTGATGATCCGCTTCTTCAAGCGCTCGCTGTCCTCCTAATTCTTAAGCCGGAGTGGCTAACTGCGGCCGCTATCTCCCGGACACTCCGCGACGACTTCGGCATCGGGTTGCACTGGAAAACAATACAAACTGCGCTTTCCGCCAATCGCCAATCGGCAGCCCGGCGTAAGAGGTCTCTGCAGTGGGAGTTTTCCATCCTGAAGCCAGGAGAGCACTTGCTGGGCGCAGCTCAATCTTCGATTCTCTTCATAAAACCGGAGGACGCATTCAAAGCTACTCTATCCCTCCACGACTTCTTCTCTGGTCTTAAGGGTATCGTCCGCGTGTGTGACCCATATCTAGATAACATCACACTCGAACATCTTCACACTCTCGACAAGTCGGTGTCGGTACGGCTCCTGACAAAGAATGTAAAGGATTCGGGGGGTGCACTTCGACGTTTAATGGCCGCGTGGCAAACCGAAGGACGAAGTTTGGAGATTCGTGTAGGTAGTTCGGCACCACTCCACGACCGATACATCATCGATGACTCGGTTATGATGATCCTCGGAACCAGCTTAAATAGCTTTGGCAAGAAGCAATGCTTCATCATCCAAACCGGACCTGACATGAGAGCTGTCGTGCTTTCCGCCTTCGGCAATCTTTGGAACGCTGCGACTGTGTGGTCATAGGCCCGATCCGCCATATCAGTGGCCAAGAAATCAAAGGCAAAAAGGCCAGGTTTCTCAACGCGGCCTTTTCCAGCTTCCGAATTTGAACTTAGTCCCAAAAGGAATGCCGGGTGCCCCCATTTCTCGCGCCTTTTGCGAGAAGTGAGGGTTTTGAACTCCTCACTTCTTCTTCCCCGGCAAGTACTTCTTCTCAACCCACGCCACCACCACATAATTCGGATCCACCATTTCGTTCAAATGAATTCTCCCGACCTTCGAGAGCAATTCATAGGCGTCGAGTTCCGACAATCCATAATCGTTGTGAATCCAGTGCACCAGTTCGGTATACGCAATGCGCAGCGCGTCGTCCACCGGACGGTAAATTCCCACCGTCATAATCGCGTCGTCATTCTCAAACTGCGGCCAGCTGATGGTGCGTCCCTTGATCACGCTGAGCTGCACGCGCGCCTTCAGCGGCACTTCGATGGCCGAGCCCGCAATCTCGCCGTCGCCCATGGCGGCGTGTCCGTCGCCGATGTAGAACAGGCCGCCTTTCACGTTCACCGGAAAATAAACGGTGTTGCCCACGCTGGCTTCCGGCGAATCCATGTTGCCCCCGAATTCCGCGGGCACAATCGAACTGCGCGCCTCGCCATTCGCCGGAGCCACTCCAATGCATCCGAAGAAAGGATGCATCGGAATCTTCACCGAGAAATCCGTATCCACCGCCTTGAAAGTAGCCGTGTTGGCCGCGTGATCGATGTGGTAGAACCACACGCGATCGGGCAGCGGCTTCTCCAGCACTGGCGTGTAGTGAGTTCCGTTGAGCGCGCCGAATCCCGAGCTGAAAGCCCCCACCCCGGTGTCGCCGTCCACCTGCAAGTCAAGAATCTTCACCGCCAGCGTGTCTCCCGGCTCAGCGCCCTCCACATAAAACGGCCCCGCCAGCGGATTGTCCCCCTTGGCCATGCTGAGCGTGTCGCCCGGCTTCTTGAGCGCATTGCCGAAACAGTCAAGCGTGTTGGTATCCAGAATGTCGCCAGACTTCAGCCGCGCCACCGGATCCGCCGTAGCAAAAAGATATTTCACATTATCGTTGGTGGTCGTGTAGTGAACTACGTTCTGACCCACTGCGCTCTGACCCAGCCCAGAACCCAGCAGCACGAGAACAGCAAGAACGCTAGCAATCAAGATAGCCTCCCGGAAACTTCTCGAATTTTTCTAGTCTGTCATTCTAAGCCCGCGAAGCCTGCCCTGAGCTTGCCGAAGGGAATCCCTGCAACTAGGCATCACCACCTGCCTCGCGAGCGGTTCGCGTCGCGAACATCCCGACAGCAGTCAGTGAGTGGCCAAAATGGCACAGATTTGACAGCGCCAGTTCTGCCACACTGGCAGCCATGACAACTCAAACGATTCCGGAATACCTTGAGGAAGAACGCCAAAAAACTGCAGACACCCAGCTGCGCACGGAAAAAGAAGCTGCCCGTATCGAGCCGCTGCAGCATGGCCACCATCGCAATTCGAAGCAGCAGGGGAAGCTGGAATTGGTACCTCCCTTCAAAACCGCAACCAAAAAGAAAACAAAGAGCATAAAGAAAACAAAGACCATAAAGAAAACAAAGACCACGAAGAAAACAGAGAGAAAGACCGCCGCGGTAGCCCGCAAGAAGCCACGCGCCACCGGAAAGAAGTCCGCGAAGACCCGCAAGCGTGCTTGACCCGGATGTCGGCAGTTCCGTCACCCATCCCCATACCTCCCATGCGATATAATCCTGCCGGTCAAAGGCTAGGAGGAGGGTGTCCCATGGCTCACTTGAGGAAACTATCGTTGATCGCGGTAACAGTGCTCATCATCACTTGCGCGGTGCACCCGGCAAGGGCGGCAGAGCCTCCCTCCGACCTGTGCTCGCTGCTGCCTGCAGCGGAAGTGAGCAAGACATTAGGACGAGCCTACGATGCCCCGCAAAAGAGCGTCGCTCCCCGTCCTTTCGCAAACACCGCTACCGGAACGGACTGCAATTATCTCGCGAAGGGGAGCAAGCTCTGGTTCAGGGCATACGTCGATCCCACACCCTCTGCCTCGGCGGAACTGTTCGCCAGATTGAGCAAATTCTATGGCCCGCAAACGCCAATCACCGGCGTCGGAGACGAAGCTTATTCCGACCGTGACCACGCGCTCCATGTGCGCAAGGGCAAAGTTCGTTTCTATCTCAATCTTGATCCTATGAATTTCACTCCAGCCGTCGAAAAGCAGCTAAAGGACCTTGCCAGCCGGGTTGCCGGACAACTTTAGAGGGAATTCAAATCCGGGGAACATGCCTGGAACCCTGGCAGCTAAAAGCTAGTAGCTAGTAGCGAGAAGCTTAGGAGCTGCTTTTCTTCTTCCGCGCGTAAAACCTCTGCACCTTCGCCCGGTTCCCGCACCTCGTCATGTCGCACCAGCGGCGATGATGGTTCTTGCTGGTATCCAGAAAAAACCATTCGCAGGCTTTCGACGAGCAGGCTCGCACGTAAGGCAACAGATCCGAGGCCAGCAGATCGACGGCCGCGCGAGCAATCGGCCAGAGCAAGCCGTCGAAGTCGCCGAAGTCGTCGAAGCTCCACGCAAAGCTGCCCCCCTTCGCCGCGACCAGACGCATGTGCCCGGCCGCGGTTTGCGCGTCGGCATTCAGCCTGGCCAGAGCGGCAGGCGGCACGGGCCGCTTATTCATGATCGCCCAAAACACATCGTGGATCGCCTCGCGCAACTGTCTCCCCCAGAGCAGCGCCCGCTGCGCGCCCTCCGGATCGAGCGGGCTGCGTTCGTAAAGCCGGTCGACCTGCCTCTCCGAAAGCAGCCCGGTATCTTCGCCGAAGCGGGCGAGATCCAGATACGTCTCCAGCAACTCCTTGGGCTTGATGTGGCGGTCGTCGAGAGTGTTGACGAAATCCAGGGCGAGGTTCACGGCAATCAGATCGAATCGCGGCGGACGCCGGCGCGAAATCTCTATGGCTTCATTCGTTCCGGTCGCTTTCCTGATTTCCTTCGTGTCGGTCATTTTCCTGGCTCCCTTCGTTTCGGCCAGAGGAGCCTTCCTTTCCAGCGTGTTATCCATTATCTAACCATTAAAACACACTTGACAAGTTAGTTGGCTACGCCTACATTGTATATAACCTGTAAAGATGCTTTAGGAGGTTAGTTTATGTTCCTCGCTCAGCCCGCCCAGATTCTCGCCAGACTTCGCACCGCCAGGTTGCCGAACGATACGCGGCCAAGGAACAGGCTGTCGAACGTCGGCGTGCCGAAGAAAAAGATGATTAATATAGGAGGCAGACCCGTGATCGTGCCCACTCTCCGCCAACCCGCGAGTTCACCCGACCGCTCGTACGCCATCAAGCTGGCGCTGGCCTTCGCCGCCATCTACCTCGTCTGGGGATCGACCTACCTCGCCATTCACTACGCCGTTGAGACCATTCCTCCGCTGGTAACGGCGGGCATCCGGCATGCCATCGCGGGCAGCATCCTGTTGGCGTGGGCCTGGGTGCGCGGCTTCCGTCCGACGCGCGAGAACTGGATTTCAGGATTCGCCCTCGGCGCGCTCTTCTTTCTGGTGGGGCACGGGACGCTGCACTGGGCGGAGCAATATGTAGGCTCGGGCTTGGCCGCGCTGCTGATCGCGACTGAACCCATGTTCATTGTAGTTCTGGCATGGCTGATTAATCGGCAGAAGATCAGCCGCCTGAGCGCGCTCGGCCTGGGCCTGGGCGTAGCAGGAGTCGCCATCCTCACCGGCTTCGAAATGTCGATCAAGGGATCGAGCTTGTTGGGACTGCTGGCAGTGCTCTTAGGTTCGTTGTCATGGTCGGCAGGAGTGGTGATCACTCCGCGGCTCAAGCTGCCCTCCGACGCACTCGGCCGAACAGCGCTGCCGACTCTCTGCGGCGCGGCCATGCTGCTGATCGCCGCAGGAGTCAGCGGCGAGTTCCACGCGACACACTGGTCGGCGATTTCGATGCGGTCGGTGTTCGGGCTTGGTTATCTCATCACGTTCGGATCGATCGTTGCGTTTACTTCCTACACCTGGCTGCTGCAACGCTGCCCGCCGGCGCTGGTGGCGACGCACACTTATGCGAATCCCGTGGTCGCTGTGCTTCTGGGATGGCTGCTCGCGTCGGAACCTCTGACCTTGCGCCTCGTGTTGGCCTCGGTCGCGATTCTCGCCGCTATCGTTCTGATCCGCCGCGGCGAGCGCACGGTCGAGGTGAAGGGTCCCGAGGCGGTGCCACTCGCGGCGATCACCAGCTCGGAGGAGTGCGCCTAGCGGCCACTCCCATAGCCTGCCCTGGGCGGGGCCGAAGGGTCTCGCAACAACGGCGAGACATGGGGCACCCCATCGGTGAGTGACAGCAAGAACTTTGGGATCACGCGGCTGGCGGCCGGACCTTCATTACCAGGATATCCGTAGCATTGACTTGCACCGGACCTAGCTCTCCGCAGAGGTATCATCGAAAACTGCTCCAGCGCCACTGCTCAGGTGAAGATACTAACCCTCGCTCGACCGGGTTGCGATGGATATAGCGCAGCTTTTCAATCCGCTTCTTCTCGGTCCAAACATTGAAGTCATAAAACCGTGCCTGCCAAAATCGATTCGGGTGAACTGGAGCAGACGAAGTTGGGGTTGACGAAATTGGGGTCGACGAAATTGGGGTGGACGAAATTGGGGTGCCCCATGTCTCGCCGTTTTTGCGAGACATGGGATTGCCGCCGCCATCTTCCAAACTGCGAACCACCCCAAGTTTCAAGGCCTGTACGGCGGTCGACAGGATCCCCCGTTGTGGTTCGCTCAGCAATAAATGAACGTGCTCCGGCATGACGACATACCCCAACACCACCAGACGGTAACGCCGGCGAACGCGCTCCAGAGCCTTCAGCAACAAGTCACAGTTAGCTTCGTTTCTGAAGAGGGGCTGGCGTCGATATCACCGAACGTCAGAAAGCGTAAGTCGTTGCCGCCGTAAAATCGGTGGAGGCCTTCGGTCATGAATGAAGGGTAGAAGAATCAGAAAGACCTGTCTGTGACGAGTGAACATAGTGAGCATTCGAGAAGGTTCCTATTACGGAAATGGCCACTCCCATGTCTCGCAAAAACAGCGAGACATGGGGCACCCGGCATTCCAACTTGTCTAGCGCTTGGTTTCGCGGCGGCGCAGGTAGTCGATGAACATCTGTTCGACGGGCTTGTCGTAGGCCATGAGTACGTGGCGGACGGTGCGTCCGCTAACGAAGTGGCAGACTTCCTCGGCCAGGTTCTTGGCGTGATCGCCGGCGCGCTCCAGGGACTGCGTCATAAAAATGACCTGCAGACTCGCCTGCCGGTGAATATCTTCCGGGTTTTCTATGTGTCTTAAAAAGACCAGGTTGCGCAGGCGATCCATCTCGGCGTCGGCGCGGAGCACGTCCACGGCCTTGCCCACATCGCGCCCGGAAAATGATTCGCCCACGTCGGTCAGCATTTTTTCCAGGATCGTCGCCATCTGCGTGAGGTCGCGCGTATCTTCTGGGTCCAGCCGCCCGCCGGCGGCGTGGGCGCTGTTGGCAAAACTCAGCAGCAGGTCGCCGATGCGCTCCAGGCCAATCATGAACTTCATGCACGCGAGCAATTCGCGCGCCTCGGCGGGACCGACCTCGGTGATGGCGGTGGTCACGCCGGCGTCGATTTCCATGTCGAGCGTGTCGAGTTCGCGTTCGCGCTGGCGCAGCGAGTTCAATAGCGCGCTGGAACCGGTGGCGATTCCTTCGGCCGCGGCGCCCGCCGCTTCCTTGGCCAGGCGGCACGCCTCCACGGTCCGCCGCACCAGGTACTGGTGAGCGGGTTCGGGGCTGGCACTCTCGATTCTGGCGGTGCTCATGACGACTTCCTTCCGGCGCAAAGCAGGGCGACGCTGCCGCGGGCTCGGGGCTTGCCGGTCATTCTCTCGCCGGTCATTCTCTCGCCGGCCATTTGTCCGGTCATGGATTTGGACGGCCAACGGTTCAGCATAGATGTCATTTCTTGCGGCATGGTTACAACCCTGTGAATTTATGATTTTCACCACGGAGACACCCTTCGGCTTCGCTCAGGGCAGGCTCCGACACGGAGAAGAAAAAACCGGTTCTTGGTTTCTCGGTGACTCCGGGCCTCCGTGGTAAAAGCGCTTTTCCGTCATCCGCTCAGGCGGCGGGAAGCGTGAACAGGAACCTGGAACCATGATTCAATTCGCTCTCCGCCCGGATGGAGCCGCCATGCGCCAGCATGATGTGTTTGGCAATGGCTAAGCCGAGACCAGTGCCTCCCGATTCGCGCGAGCGCGCTTTGTCCACACGATAGAAACGCTCGAACAACCGCGGGAGATGCTCGGAGGAAATGCCGTTGCCGAAATCCTGCACATAGAATTCGACCCCGAATTCAACTCCGCGCGCCGCCGGACGCGCACCGAGCACCACCTTCCCGCCGCCCGCGCGGCCGTATTTCATGGCATTGTCGATGAGATTGGAAAAAACCTGGTGGATGGCCTCGCGGTCGGCGAGCACCTTGGGCAGAGTCTCCGCCGATCCAGATTTCGTTGATCCAGATCCGGTTGATCCAGATCCGGTTGATCCAGATTTCGCTGACCCGTCTCCCTCCGGCCATTCCTGAATCTGCAGGTCCACCCCGTGGCTCTTCGCGATTTCGCGGAAACTTTCCTCGGCGTCGTGCAGCAGTTCGAAGGGCGGCACGGGCTCGGCATCGAAGCGGGTCTCGCCCGATTCCACTCGCGCCAGCGTCAGCAGGTCTTCGGTGAGCCGCGACATGCGGGCCGCGTTCTTGCGGATAATCTCGAGAAACTCCCGCGTGGGCACGCCGTTTTCCGGCGTGAGATCGAGCAACGTTTCGGAATAGCCCTGGATCGAAGTCAGCGGAGTGCGCAGTTCGTGAGAAACATTGGCGATGAAATCGCGCCGGGTTTTCTCCACCCGCTCGGTCTCGGTGAGGTCGCGCAGCACGGCAACCACTCCGCCGCCCGGCAACGGCGCCGCGGTCACGTCGAAAGCGCGGCCGGGAACAATCGAGGTGGCGCGCGCTGTCTTCACCTCCTTCCCCGTGGTGGCAGCTTTGACGGTCGCGAGAAAATCCGGGTCGCGAATGGTTTCCACCACCGGCGAATTCAAACGCGTGCCCTGCGGAACCAGGCCATCCATGGGCTGATTCGCCCATTGCACCAGGCCGTCCGCGCTCACCGCGATGACCGCGTCCTGCATGCTGTTGAGCAGGGTTTCGAGCTGCCGCTGGCTGGAACGCACCGCGGCAAAGCTGCGCTCCACCTGGCGCGCCGTCTTGTCCAGAGCTCCGCCCAGCCGGCCAATTTCATCCAGCGCGTTATCCTGCACCCGCGCTTTCAGGTCACCATCGGCAATGTGCGCCGCCACCTCGACAATGTGTTCCAGCCGCCGCGCGGTGGAGGTGGAAGCCACCGCCGCTACCAGCAGCGCAATGGCAAGGGCCAGCGCCGATCCCCAAGCCAGATGCTGGCCCACTTCGGCCCGCACCGCTTCCACGTCGGACAGCGGATACCCCAGGCGCACCGCTCCCCCGGAAATGGGCACCGCAATATAAAGAAATGGAATACCCAGCGAGGAACTCGGTCGCTCGCTGCGTCCCGTTTTGCCCGCGAGAGCCACCGCGAATTCTTCGCGCGCGGCCTGGTTCTCCATGTTCTGGTTCCCCAGGCTCTGGTTCTCCAGGCTCTGGCTATTCATATCCGTAGGATTCGATTCGGAATCGGCCAGCACTCTGCCGGAGGCGTCGACGATGGTGGCCCGCGCGCCCGCCGCCTGACCTTCCTGCGCCGCGATATCGGCCAGCGAGTGGCCGCGGTCATTTTCCACGCGGTGCGCAAACATCACCGTCTTCTGCGTGAGATTGCGGTCAATTTCGGCCCGCAGCGACGCTTCCCAGGCCCGGCCCAGCATAAAATTCAGGATCACCGCGCTGGCGCCAATCACAATCAGGAACGCAGCCAGCAGCTTGAAGAAAATCCGATTCTTCACTGTTTTTTCACTTGGGTGCCTCGAAGCGGTAGCCCGCGCCGCGCACCGTTTTCAGATAGCGCGGGTTCTCCGGATCTGGTTCGATTTTTTCCCGGATGCGGCGGACGTACACGTCCACCGATCGCTGGGTTACATAAGAAGTATCGCGCCAAACGCTGTCGATCAAGTGGTCAAGCGTGAAAACCCGCCCCGCATGGCGCGCAAAATAATCCAGCAGGCGGAACTCGGTGGCCGTGGTCGCCACTGTTTTGCCGGCTACCGTCAACGCCATGGCGGAAGGATCGATCTCGATTTCTCCCACTTTCAAAGGACTCGGCGGCAGCGGCCGCTCAAACCGCCGCAGCACCGCCTTCACCCGCGCCACGAGTTCACGCGGACTGAAGGGCTTGCCGATGTAGTCGTCCGCGCCCAACTCGAGGCCCAGCACACGGTCGGCCTCGCTGCTCTTCGCGGTCAGAAAAATTACCGGCACTGCGGCTAGGCCTTGCGTCTGGCGAATCGTGCGGCACAGTTCCAGGCCGTCCTTGCCCGGAACCATGATATCGAGCAGAAACAACGCCGGGCGCTGCCGCTCGGCATCGGCCAGAACCGTTGCGCCGGTGGGATACAAGCGCACGTTGAAGCCTTCGTTCTCCAGGTGATGCCGCACCAGGCGCGAAATGTCGGGATCGTCCTCCACCACAGTGATGCTTGGTTTCACGGGAGTATTGTAGCCGGAAGCAGTAGCGAGTACCCAGCGCCGAGTGGCGAGTGGGGCTTGTGGGGAGTGATTTTCATCAGATTGTAATAATCAGGTTGCGGCGCGGTCGAGGTGGAAGTAGAGATGACTATCCGGTTAAGATTGACTCCGAACTGGCAAAGTGATTTGATTGCCGAGGAGCATAACCAACATGTCGTTCGAAGAAGCATTGGCGGCAGCCTCGCGGGACGAAGGTTTCAAGGCCACGGTGTACGCGATGAACACGCTGCTGATCCACAAAGGCATTTACACGCAAGACGAATTTCAGACGCTCTTCGTCGAATGGGTCGAGAAAGAGCAGAGGCGCAAGACGGCGCCGCCCCGGCGCGCCGAGGCGTCTAGTGCGTTCTCCGCGTAGTGCGGTATGGAGGATGTTCGCAGTCCGGCTTCTTCCCGCAGTGAATTCCTAGATCGCAGGCTTTGCACTCGCAACGGCAGGGAGGGGCGGGCTTGATCTTGCTCGACTTTTTACCTGTTGGTGGCATCCCTGAACCTCTGTTTTCTCACTCCTCGCGGAACGATCTCCGGCTCTTGCGTGTTTTCTTCGCCTGTCCCGCAAATCGGCTTTATGCGGCGCATACTAGCACAAATTTTTTGGACGCGTGGAAAACTTGCCGTGGAATCTTCACGGAATTTCTCACCACATCGGCTAAGACCTTCGTTTGCACGCCGGGCTCGCGGTTTAGCACGGATATCCGGGAAGGGTGGTTTCCACAGGCCGTGCACAGGATCGCCTAGGCGACGACGACATTTCCCGCGCGGTCGAAGTGGAAGTGCTTGCCCGGCGGGATCACTGTGGTAGCGCTGTATTCGGTGATGATGGCGGGGCCGGAATAGGACTTGCCGAGTTGGAGGGCGTCGCGGGAGTAGATTTTGGTTTCGAGTTTCTTGCCGTCAAAAATGACTTTTGCATGGCCCGCGCCGCTATGGCCACCATCGCCCATGTGGGGACGGCCGCCCTCGGCCGTCCGGACCGCGCGAAGCTCGGCTGGCTTTGGCGTCTTCACCACTGCGCGCAGCCGTAGGGTAACCATCTCGACCTCGCGACCTGGATGGACATATCCGTACCGCCGCTGATGCTCTCGCTCGAAATCTTTCAGAAGATTCTTGCTCAGCGGAATGCTGAGTTCGTATCCCTGCCCGCGGTAGCGCACGTCCACGCTTTTTTCATAGCGAGCTTTTCCGCGCCAACCTTCGTGTGTGAAAATTCTCGCCGCTTGTCTTTCCAGGGCGGCGAACTCACGCTTCAACCGCTCCTGCGGAACCTTGCCCGAAACCCGCCACAGCACCGTGCGTGAATAATCTTTCACCACGTCGCTGGCCAGAATCCCCAGAGCCGAGAGCGCACCCGGCAGCGCTGGAACGATCACCCGCGGAATGCCGAGCGCTTCCGCCAGCGCGCAGGCGTGCAATCCGCCCGCGCCGCCAAAGGCCACCAGCGCGTAGTCTCGGGGATCACGGCCGCGCTCGACTGACACCACGCGGATCGCTTTCTCCATGGTCGCGTTCACCACGCGAATCACGCCGTCGGCGAACTGTTCCAGCGTGAGCCGCGATTTCTGTTTCTTCAGCCATGCTTGCGTGATTTTTTGGGTTCGCTCTAAGTTAAGCTTGAATTCGCCGCCCAGAAAATGCTCCGCCTGCAAGCGCCCGAGGAGCAGGTTGGCATCCGTCACCGTGGGCTGCACGCCGCGGCCGTAACAGATCGGGCCGGGATCTGCGCCCGCCGATTCCGGTCCCACCCGCAGCACGCCGCCGGCATCGAAGCGCGCGAGCGATCCTCCGCCGGCGCCCACAGTGTGTATGTCGAGCATGGGCACGCCCACCGGCAGTCCCGCAACTTGCCCATCGCTGGCGGTGGCGATCGCGCCGTCCACCAGCGAAACGTCGGTGGATGTTCCTCCCATGTCGAAGGCGATCACGCGCTCGAAGCCGCTGGCGCGTGCGGTGGAGGCCGCGCCGACCACTCCTCCGGCTGGGCCGGATAGCACCGTCCGCACCGGCTCGCGCGCGGCGGCGGCCAGGGGCGCGATTCCTCCATTCGACTGCATCACAAAAATTCGCGCTTGTGTGCCCTGAGCCCCGACCGTGGAAGAGCGGCGCTTTAGCGCCGCGATAGCCCGCCGGCCAATTGGGGCTTCAGCCCCCGACGCCTCGGTTTTCGCTTCACTCGCAGCAAGCTCGTTCGCCCGACACTGGAGGCTTTCGAGATATCCCTTCATCACCGGCTGCAGATACGCGTTCACCACCACCGTTGAGGTGCGTTCGTACTCGCGAAATTCCGGGAGGATTTCGTGTGAGATCGAGAGTGGGACGCCCAGCGGCTTGAGCACTTCCGCGACAGCCAGTTCATTTTTTGGATTGGCAAACGAAAACAGCAGCGAGATCGCGACTGCCTGCGGGTGAGCTGCCGCTACGCGAGATGAGAGCGCTTTCAAATCCTCCGGCACTGGCGCCGTGAGGATTTCGCCATTGAACGCGGTACGTTCCTCCACGCCGAAGCGCAGATCACGCGCCACCAGCGGTTCGACACGATCGAAGAAAAAATCGTAAAGCTTGGGACGCGCCTGGCGTCCAATCTCAATCACGTCTTCGAATCCCGCAGTCGTCACCCGCGCGGTGCGCGCGCCTTTGCGTTCGAGCAGCGTGTTGGTGCCCACGGTGGTTCCGTGCAGCAGGA
>VFSW01007190.1_pt1 | contig 16204 bp, 13 predicted proteins | sample 5358111 | NCBI WGS metagenome assembly VFSW01 (sample SAMN11554181, study PRJNA540505) | mine drainage metagenome | isolation source: sediment from site ElyBrook_90M | place: USA: Ely Copper Mine, Vershire, VT | collected 2017 | reverse complement strand
GAAGAACACCACGAGCGCCCACGATGCACGTACGTGATTCACGAACAGGGAACCGAGGAGGAGCCCTGGTCCACCGGCGAACGCGACGCCGAGCAGTCGCGGCGCCCGATTTCGCCATCGGTCGAGTCCGTCCTGACTGACTCCCCAGAGCGCGCCGAGTGCCACGAGGGTTCCATAGGCCCGTTCGCCGCTCGCGAGACCCAGGAGCAGCGGCGTCGCCAGACAGAGCGCGGCGCGAACCGAGAGTCGGGTCTGCGAGGACAGTCGCATCGCCCCTGCCGCGTTTGGTGAAGTTGCACGGCTCGGCGCCACGTCAGTACGTCATCGAATACGGGACGCCGCGCACCGAATGAGGCTAACGCGTTCGCCGTTCAGCTCGTGGGCGAGTTCGTCGACTGGTCGGGTAACTCTCGCTCGACGGTGCCGTCGAGCGAGAGTTCGATGGCGACCGTCAGTCCCCCTCCCGGTGTGTCCTCGAAGTGAAGTCGACCGCCCAGCACCTGCATGAATCCCGACGCCACCGTGAGATTGAGTCCCGCGTTCAATTGCTCTCCGCTCAATCGATCGAAGGGGGCCAGGATCACGTCGCGCTGCGCCGGTGACATCCCTGGTCCACGGTCGATGACGAGGAGCTCCAGGCGCTCGCCGACGACCCCGGCCTTGATGAACACCGGTTGTCCCACGGGTCAGAATCGACAAGCGTTCGAGAGCACGTTCGCGATGACTCGCTGCAAGAGGACGGGGTCGCACTTGAGCGTCGGCAAACCCTCGGGCACCTCTCGCTCAATGGTCCGACCTTTCGTGTCGACGCTCGCCAGTGCGCTGTTGAGTACGACGTCAAGGTGGATGATCTCGGGGTGGGCCTGCACTTCACCGGCCTCGAGTCGTCCGGCGTCGAGGATGTTGACTACGAGTCGCGTGAGTTGGCGCACCTGCGCCTCGATGCCACTCAGGACCGCCTTTCGCTCGTCCAACGATCGCAGTTCATGACTTCCCGACAGCAGCGAGATGTTGGCCTGCACCTTCTCCAGAGGTCCGAGCAACTCCTTGGAGGCCGTTCGAAAGAGTGCCATTCTCAGGGACTCCGCCTCCGCGAGTTCTTCGAGCTTGGACGCGTCGCGCGCGATGATCTGGGCCCGAAGTGCGGCCGACATCCGTTCGGCGAAGGTACTGACCAAGTGGTTGTCCTGTTCGTTGAGCGTCGTGCCCTTCACGACGAGTCGGTGCTCTTCGTCGATCTCGAAGACGTGGCCGCCTTCGGACGTGAAGGTCTCGCCGCTGACGAGGTCGGCGTGCCACTGCCCCTCACGAAGTGCGAGGATCCCCACACTGGAGGCGGCGAAGACGTTGCGGAGCGAATCGAGCAGCGGTAGAAGGTCCTCGTGCGACGTGGCGAAACTCACCGCCGCCTCGGCGAGGATCGCCGCCTCGGCCCGGGCGCGCTCGGCCTCGAGTGAACGCTTGGCGAATCGCGTGACGACGCCGCTGGCAGACACGGCGAAGACGAGAAACGCCACGAGAGCGACGACGTCGTCGGGACGGGCCACCTCAAGCGTGTGCAGGGGTTTGACAAAGTAGAAGTTCTCTAGACCCGAGGCGGCGAGGGCGCTCACCACTCCGACGAGGGCGCCCGCCCACGTGGTGAGCCCGAGGATTACGACCAAGTACACGAGGAAGACGGTCGAGAGCGAGACGCTCGAACGGATGTGCGTCATGATGATCGTCAGGAGTGGCAGCACGACGGCCGCGACCGCTAACGCCGTGGCCCGCCGTTGCCAAGATTTGGCCTGGCGCTGGCGTCGCTCACGCACCCGGGGCGGCCGTTCGGTGCCGACGGCGATGATGTGCACGTCGAGGTCACGTGCGCTGTGCAACACCTTCTCCGCGACGCCGCTCGCCGGTTGCCACTTCGGCCTCGGACGGCGCGCGCCGAGGACGATCTGGGTTCCGCGCTCGGCGCGGGCGAAGGCGACGAGCGCGGCCGCGATGTCGTCCTCCACCACTTCTTGGAATATCCCTTCGAACTCGTCGACCAACTCGCGCGCGACCGACGTGTCAGCGGGCGCGTGTCGGATCTCGTCGGCCTTGACCACGTGAACCGCGAAGAGCTCGGCACCAGTACGTGACGCGATTCGAGCAGCGCGACGCAAGAGCGCTTCGTCGATCGCCGTGCCGGTGACCCCGACGATGAGACGTTCGCGGGTCTCCCAACTCTGGTGAATCGAGTGGTCATCGAGGTACTGCTGGAGGGAGTCCTCGACGCGATCGGCCAACCAGAGGAGCGCGAGTTCGCGCAGGGCGCTGAGGTTGCCGACCCGAAAGTAATTCGACAGCGACGCGTCGATCTTGTCCGCCGCGTAGATGTTGCCGTGGGCCATCCTTCGTCGAAGCGCCTCCGGTGTGACATCGACGATCTCGATCTGTTGTGCGCGGCGAACGACCGCGTCGGGAATCGTCTCTTGCTGGCGAATGCCGGTGATCTTCTCGACCACGTCGTTCACCGACTCGAGGTGCTGGATGTTGACCGTCGTGATGACGTCGATGCCCGCGTCGAGCATGGCGTCGACATCCTGCCAACGCTTCTCGTGTGTACTGCCGACGACATTGGTGTGCGCCAATTCGTCGACGAGGGCCACCTCGGGACGACGCGCCAAGACCGCTTCGAGGTCCATCTCTTCGAGTTGGGCTCCTCGATACTCGCGGGTGATCCGAGGCACGACCTCCAGATCACGGAGTTGAGCTACGGTCAGCGGTCGCCCGTGCGTCTCCACGTAGCCAATCACGACGTCGGTGCCTCGCTCCTTTCGCCGCCATCCCTCGTCCAGCATCCGAAACGTCTTGCCGACACCCGGGGCCGAACCGAGGTAGACCCGGAGTTTGCCACGCTGCATGGAGCCAGTATCACCTATCGACATCGCTGACCCGCCGTCAGTTCGCCCTGCGGTTGGCGACGCGACACCGAGAAGTGTTCACGCAGCACGGCGCTCGTCTCTCAGGTACGCCGCCACGATATCCACGAGGGCCACCGCGACCACTCGCTGCTCCAAGGTGACCGGTGCACCACGGGTGGGCGTCACGACGAAGCGACCCTGCGTCTGACCTCGCCACTGCGCCACGATCTCCGCGGACGGTCCGGGAATGCCGATATCCGTTGCCGGCCAACGCATGCCGGCGTTGAGCACTTCACCGCTCGAGACGATCTGCGCGAGTGGAGGGTTCGAGAGAACGTGATCGAAGCGACAGGAGCGAAGGGATAAGAGCGTCACCAACGAAGAGCAAGCTTCGTCGATGATCACGTCCACCGGCACCGATGCGGCCGCCAGTTCCGCGATCCGGTGGATCGTTACGACGTACTGCGTCGAATCGTTCGCCGCGTGCCAATGGTGGCGACTTCGCCCGGCCAATTCGGTGATGATCAGACCAACCACGAAGATCGCGATCGTGGTCTCCAGGTCCTGACGATGGCTGATCTCGAACCGGTCGTAGGGTCTGGTGAGGAAGAAGTCGAACCACAACGCGCCCGAGATGCTCGCGACGATGCCGGCCACCCGGTTGCCGAGCACCGCGAGGGGCGCGATGACGGCCACGGTCGTGAGCGCCGCCGCCGTGCTGGCGTAGGAACCACGAAACGGCACGAGAATCGCGTCGAGGATCAACGGCGCGAGCAGCGCCGCGAGGAGCGCCGCCTTCGGGCGACGGCGAGCTAACTCGCGTGGCGTCCATCTCGTTGCGTCCAACTACTTCTCCAATTTCGCGAGGCCCTCATTCAACTGCAGGACGTCGATGTAGCTGCTACCGAGAAACCCCCACTGCGCCGCGTGCGTCTCGCGCGCGATGAGTGCCCTGAGTGCCTTGGGTGCGACTCCGGTCGCCTTGGTCACCATCGGTATCTGCACCAGCGCGTCCGCGGCGGAGATGTCGGGGTCGTACCCACTGCCTGACGTGGTGACGAGGTCAACGGTCGGCTGTACACCGAGCTTGTGCCAGTACGCCACCAGTTCCTTCGTGTTCGCCACGAGCGTCTTGGAACGCGGACCCAGGTTCGTCGCCGCGGACTCGCCATTGTGACCGTTCGCGACCAACGGATTGTCGCCACCGGACGAGGTCGAGGTCGCTGCGTAGGGACCGGTGTCGTCGGGTCGGCCGTGGAACCACTTCGGACTCGACCAGTTCTGTCCAATCAGCGTGGAGCCGTTCTTGGTCATCGAACCGTTGGCTTGACTGTGGAACAACACCTGGGCAACGCCAGTGCCGGCGAAGGCGTAGACGAAGCCGAAGAAGACCATACAGATCACAGCCATGACGAGTGATCGGCGGAGGTGGATGAGCATGATGGTTCATCTTAGTACGCGTGCAACGCGACGAGTAGAAGGTCGATGAGTTTGATGAAGATGAAGGGCACGATGATGCCGCCCACGCCGTAGATCAATACGTTGCGGCGAAGAATCGACTCCGAACCGGTCGCGCGGAACTTCACCCCGCGAAGAGCGAGCGGGATCAAGGCGATGATGACGAGTGCATTGAAGATGATCGCCGACAGCACCGCACTTTGAGGACTGTGTAGCCGCATGATATTGAGCGAACGCAACTGTGGATAGGTCGCCACGAAGAGTGCCGGGATGATGGCGAAGTACTTCGCAATGTCGTTCGCGATGGAGAAGGTCGTCAACGCCCCGCGCGTGATGAGCAACTGCTTGCCGATCTCTACGACGTCAATGAGTTTGGTCGGGTTGGAGTCGAGGTCCACCATGTTCCCCGCCTCCTTCGCCGCAGTCGTCCCCGTGTTCATGGCGACTCCGACGGCGGCCTGTGCCAGCGCGGGGGCGTCGTTCGTACCGTCACCGGTCATCGCGACGAGCTTGCCGCCCTCCTGTTCCTTCTTGATGAGGGCCATCTTCGCCTCGGGCGTCGCCTCGGCGAGGAAGTCGTCGACACCGGCCTCTTGCGCGATCGCAGCGGCGGTCAATGGATTGTCACCGGTGATCATCACGGTGCGGATACCCATTTGGCGCATCTCGGCGAACTTCTCACGGATGCCCTGCTTGACGACGTCCTTCAGTTCGATGACACCGAGGATGTCATTGTCGTCGGCGACGACGAGCGGCGTGGAGCCCTCCTTCGACACGCGCTCAACGATGGTGTCCAGTTCACTCGGCACCGTGCCACCGGCCCCCTGGACCCATCGCTTCACGGAGTCCGCGGCGCCTTTGCGAATGTGTCGACCGTCTATGTCGAGTCCCGACATGCGTGTGGTTGCCGTAAAGGGCACGAAGACGTGGTCGGAGCCGAGTTGACGTTCTCGGATGTCGAACTGCTCCTTGGCGCGCACCACGATCGAGCGTCCTTCAGGCGTCTCGTCGGCGCGCGAGGCCAACTGCGCGACATCGGCCAACTCCTGCTCGCTGTGACCGCCGACCGGGAAGAAGTTGGCGGCCATTCTGTTACCGAGGGTGATGGTTCCCGTCTTGTCGAGTAGGAGGACTTGCACGTCACCGGCGGCCTCAACCGCACGGCCACTCATGGCGAGCACGTTACGCTGCACGAGCCGGTCCATCCCGGCGATGCCGATTGCGGACAACAGCGCGCCAATGGTCGTGGGGATGAGGCAAACCAGGAGCGACACGAGGATGACGACCTGGACCGTGGCGCCAGCGAAGTGTCCAAAGGGGACGAGGGTCACGACGACGGGGATGAAGACGATCGTCAACACCGCGAGGAGGATGGTGAGGGCGATCTCATTTGGCGTCTTCTGTCGATTCGCGCCCTCGACCAATGTGATCATTCGATCGATGAAGGTGTGACCCCGCTCGGCAGTGATTCGCACGACGATCCGGTCCGAGAGCACCTTCGTACCACCGGTCACCGCGGAGCGGTCGCCGCCGGATTCGCGAATGACGGGCGCTGACTCTCCCGTGATGGCCGATTCATCGACGGAGGCGATCCCTTCGACGATCTCGCCGTCGGAAGGAATGACGTCGTTCGCTTCACAGACAACCATGTCGCCCTTAGCCAAGTGAGCTGCCGCCACGAGCTCTTCGGTGCCATCGGGCCGCAGGCGTCGAGCTTCGGTCTCCGAGCGCATCTTTCGAAGCGTGTCCGCTTGTGCCTTGCCTCGACCTTCGGCCATTGCTTCGGCGAAGTTCGCGAACAACACGGTGAGTATCAGCCACACCGTGATCGACCACGTGAACGTGCTGGGGTGCGAAATGGCCTCGACGAAGGAGATCACTGAGCCAACCAAGACGATGAACATGACCGGGTTCTTCACCTGGACGCGGGGATCCATCTTGCGGAAGCAATCACGGAACGCTTGGCCAAGTATCTCGCGGTCGAAGAGTCCTCGGGGCTTCGCGACGCCTCGCGGAGCTTCGCTCGTCACTGAAGTGATGACGGTGCTCATTAGAAGAACCTCAAGTGACTAAATTGCTCGACGATGGGGCCGAGAGATATCGCGGGGAAGAATGTCAGGCCCCCGATGATCAAGATGACGCCGACGACCAGCCCGACGAACATTCCGTTGTCGGTTCGAAAGGTACCCAGTGATTCAGGTACCACGTTCTTCTGGGCCAACGAACCGCCGAGGGCAAGCGCGGGAACCATGATGGCGAAGCGACCGAGCAGCATGTCGATACCACCTATGACGTTGTAGAAGGGAGAGTTGCCACTGAGTCCGCCGAATGCCGAACCGTTGTTGTTGCCCTGTGACGTGAGGCCGTAAAGGATCTCGGTGAAGCCGTGCGGTCCGTGGTTCAGTGGACCGATCCTCCCGACGGCGAGCGACACGGCGATGGCGGTCACGATGAGTACCGTGATGGGCATCACCAGGGCCGCCAGCCCCGCGAGTTTGACCTCTCTCGCTTGTATCTTCTTTCCGAGATACTCCGGGGTCCGTCCGATCATCAGTCCGCCGATGAAGACCGCGATGATCGCGTAGATCAAGAGTGTGTAGAGGCCACTCCCAGTGCCGCCCGGTGTGACCTCACCGATCATCATGCCGGTGAGGAGCCCCATCCCACCCACCGGGGTGAATGAGTCGTACGCGCCGTCCGCCGAGCCGGTCGATGTCGACGTCGACGCGACGCCGAAGAGGGCGGTCGTGGTGTCGCCGAAGCGGACCTCCTTGCCTTCCATGTTGCCGACCGTCGAGTGGATGCCGGCCTGGGCAATAGCGGGATTGTTCTGGTGTTCCGCGTTCGCGGTGAAGCCCACCCACACGCCAAAGAGGAGGACCATCGCCGCCAAGAGCGTCGCGCCATGGCGCACACTGCCCACCATCTTGCCGAACGTGTAGGTCAGTGCGAAGGGAATGCACAGCAGCAGGAAGATGGAGAGCCAGTTCGTGAGACCGGTGGGGTTCTCGAAGGTGGTGGCCGAGTTCGCGTCGAGAAAGCCGCCACCATTGGTGCCGAGCTGCTTGATCGCCTCCATGAAGCCGATCGGGCCACGGGGAATTGTCTGGACGACACCGTTCAGTGCGTCGCGGAAACTGATCGTGCCAGCCAACGTCTGCACCGCGCCTTCGCCGACGAAGATGATGCCCGCCACGAACGCGATAGGCAGGAGTATGTAGAACATGCAGCGAGTGATGTCGACCCAAAAGTTGCCGACCGTCGCCATGGACTTGCGGGCGAACCCGCGTACCAACACGATCGCGACCGCGATCCCGACCGCCGGCGTCACGAACTGCTGGACGGTCAGCGCACCGATCTGCGAGAAGTACGACATCGTGGTCTCGCCGCCGTAGTTCTGCCAGTTCGTGTTGGTGACGAACGAGGTCGCGGTGTTGAAGCTCAGCGCCGAACCGACGCCGGGAAGGTGTTGCGGATTGAGGGGCAACGATCCCTGGAGCCGCAGAATCAGATAGGTGAAGGCGATCGAGACCGACGAGAAGATGATCATCGCGCCGGCGTAACGCTTCCAGGTCTGCTCCTGACTAGGACTCGTGCCGAGCGCCCAATAGATGGGACGTTCTACGAAGCCGAGGAAGTGGACCCGTCCGTCGAAGACGGCGGCCATGTACGAACCGAGGTAGCGCCAGGCGAGTCCGAGCGCGACGACGAGCGTGAGGATAGTGAGGAAGAAGCCCATTAGAACTTCTCTGGTTTGAACATCGCGTAGCCGATGTAGAAGAACATCACTACCGAGACGATGAGGAGGAGTATCTGTGAGAAACTCATACGCGGTCCAATGCCCAGATGAGGCCAAGCATCGCGAGAGTGAAACCTATGACACCTAGTGCTGCGAAGAAATCTGCCATGGAGCCAGTGTCGCCGTCCCGCACTTAATAGGTTCTTCAAAATCTCTTAGGCGTCTTAAAAAGGTCTTCATTTCGCGTCCCGGACGACATGGGGCGTCTGTACGATACTGAGACCGTGCGCAGATACGTGATTGGTTCCATCGTGGGCGTCGCGAGTGTCTTCGTACTCGGACTGGCAATGTTGCCGCTGCGCAGCCACATCAGTGTGTCGACGGCCGCACTGGTCCTCGTGATTCCCGTCGTCTTCGGCTCAGTCCTCGGAGGATTCCGCGCCGGTGTTCCGAGTGTCGTCGCGGGCTTCTTGGTCTACGACTTTGCCTTCATTCCGCCGTACGGATCGCTCGATGTCGGGACGCCGCAGAATTGGACCGCACTGGCGGTCTACGTCGTCGTGATGCTACTCGTGGCTCGCGTCGTCGCCAGTTTGGACTCATCACGCGTTGAGACGCAGCGACGGGGCGCCGCGGCGCGACACCTCTCGGAACTGTCAGAGAACTTGGTCGGCGACCGCCCCGTCGACGTGTTACTCACCACGATCGTGTCGGCCGTGCACGACGTGTTCGACATCCCCGGCGTGTCACTCCTGGTGCTCGACGAGGGGGTGCTGACGGTCGTCGCGTCGGCTGGCGATGCTCTCAGTGCCGATGAACTTGCCCAGCTCAGTCCCACTTCGGGCCGCCCCATCAGCGTCGGCACGGCGACCGGTTCGTCAGGCGAACTGCGCACCATTGCTCTCTCGGCGTCCGGTCGTGCGGTGGGCATTCTCGCGCTGCGGGGACTGCCGACGACGGAGAACGACCGTGCGGTGTTGACGACGTTTGCTAATGACGCAGCGCTCGCGCTCGAGCGAGCCCAGCTCCGAGAGCAGGCTCTCCGCTCCCAGTTGCTCGAAGAAGTCGACCGCTTTCGCCAGAGCCTGATGGGTGCGGTATCGCACGACCTGCGAACTCCTTTGGCGACGATCAAGGTCGCGTCATCGACACTCGTGAACCGCGCCGAGCAGCTTTCGATCGAACAGTCAGCGGAGCTCTACAGTCTCATCGAAGTCGAGTCCGATCGACTCACGAGGCTCGTGTCCAATCTGCTCGACATCACTCGAATCGAGGCGGGCGTCTTTACGGTCCATCGCACACCCACGCCCGTCCAAGTGCTGGTCCGTGAGGCGGTGAGCGCGATGGAGCCCACGTTGAGCGCCCATCGAGTCGACTCCATCGTGCCCGCAGGATTGGTCGTGAACGTCGACCCACTCCTCATTGGACAGGTGCTCATCAACCTGCTCGACAACGCCAATCGCCACTCGCCCGACGATGGTGTCATCTCCATCGAAGCTTGTCGAATGAACGACCATGTGGAGCTCTCGGTCGCGGACGACGGTCCCGGGATCGCCCCGGAACAACGCGAGGAGATCTTCGAACGATTCGCCCAACTGGACAAGGGTGGTCGGGCCGGACTCGGGCTCACCATCGCGCGCACCTTTGTCGAGGCGCACGGCGAGAGGATCTGGTACGAAGACGCACCTACGCATGGCGCTCGCTTCGTCTTCACGCTCCCGCTCGTCGATGAACGAACGACGGTACGGTAACCGAGGTGGCGAAAGTACTGGTCATCGATGACGATCCCTCCCTGCTGCGGGCTCTGCGTCTCGGACTACAGGCGGGTGGGCATGAGGTCACCACCGCAACGACCGGCGAACATGGAATCTCCCAGGCCGCACTAATCGCTCCCGACGTCGTGGTCCTTGACATGGGTCTGCCCGACATGGACGGCATCGCCGTCTGTCGCACCATTCGCGGGTGGAGTGACATGCCCATCATCATCCTTTCGGCGACCGGGGCGGAGAATCGGAAGGTCTCGGCGCTCGACGCCGGGGCCAATGACTACGTCACCAAACCCTTCAGCATGCCCGAACTCGAGGCGCGGATCCGCGTCGTGCTACGCGGTCGCGGCGGCGACACCGACGGTCCGGGCGAGACCTCACTGTCGTGCGGCTCCTTGGAACTCGACCTAGTACACCACGAAGTGCTGCACGATGGCGTGAACGTCGCGCTCACGACGAAGGAGTTCGAGGTACTCGTCTTCCTCGTGCGACACGCCGGAAAGACGTGCACCCATCAGATGATCCTGAGCGCCGTCTGGGGAACGGGCTACGGAGCAGAGGCGCAGTACGTGCACGCCTACATCCATCGTTTACGTCAGAAACTCAATGATGAAGCGGGCGTCCTCATTCAGAACGTGCCCGGTGTCGGCTACCTCCTGCACTGCGAAGACGAGTAACTCAGCGCAAGGTAATGAGGTGGATGTCCTGGATGCCCTGGGCGTCACGTAGGTGCTCGATGACACCCGCAGGCGTTGGCTGCTCGGTGGAGAGCACCATGAGAGCGGTCTTCGTCCGTTGATCGGGGCCCACGGACATAGAACTGATCGAGACGCCGGCCTCGCCCAGGGCCACGCCCACGAGCCCGATCATGCCTGGACGATCGTCATTGTGTACCACCAGCATTGACGCCGCCGGAGGGATCTCCACGCTGTGACCATCCACGCCGACGATCCTCGTCTCGAGATGAGTGCCGATGGTAACCATCGTCCCAGAGACGAGGTGCTCGCCCGAACGCACTGTGATCTGGTTGACGTAGTCGGGTGATTCGACGTTCGACACCTCGGTGTAGGTGAGGTTGTGGTCGACCGCGAGTTGCGGCGCGTTCACGAAGGAGACGCCATCGTGACCGGTCGCGGTCAGTAGTCCCTTAAGCGCGCACAGCGTCAAGATTTTCGTGCCCGATCCGGCCAATTCACCAAGGTAGGACACCTCGAGGTCCGCGGGCTTACCATCGAGCAGCCCACCGAGGAATCGCCCCAAAATCTCAGCCAGTCCCATGAACGGTCGAACGGCATTGGAAACTTCGCCCGCAGCGACGTTGACGGCGTAGGGAACGAAGTCGCCTGCGAGCGCCAACTCGACTTGTTCGGCGATGGTGACGCCGGCCTTGTCCTGCGCTTCAAAGGTGGAGGCACCGAGGTGAGGTACCACGACGACCGAAGGAAGCTCGAACAATGGTGACTCCGTCGTGGGTTCCTTTTCGAAGACGTCAAGCGCCGCGCCCTGCACGTGGCCGTCGCGTATGGCTTCCGCGAGGTCGGCTTCATTGACGATCCCGCCGCGCGCGACGTTGATGATGCGCACGCCGGGCTTCGTCTTCTTCAGCGCCGCGGCGTCAAGGAGATTCGTCGTCTCCTTGTTCTTCGGTAGGTGGATCGTGATGAAGTCGCTCTGGGCCAGCAGGGTGTCGAGGTCCATCAACTCCACGCCCATGTGTCGGGCCCGCTCCTCGGTGATGAACGGGTCGTACGCGACCAGACGCATGCCAAAGGCCGACGCGCGTTGTGCGACGAGGGCGCCAATCTTTCCAAGACCGACGACGCCCAGGGTCTTGCCGTGGAGTTCCACGCCTTCCCACTTGCTGCGCTCCCACTTACCGTTCTTCAAAGCCGAGTGGGCTTGGGGGATGTTGCGCGCCTGGGCTAACAGGAGCGCCATCGTCTGCTCCGCGGCCGAAAGGATGTTCGACACGGGCGCGTTCACGACCATCACCCCGAGTTCGGTCGCCTTCGCGACATCGACATTGTCGAGGCCGATGCCGGCCCGACCGACGACGACGAGGTCCTTGGCGGCCGCGAGCGACGCCGCGTCGACTTTGGTCGCAGAGCGAATGATCAGCGCGTTCGCTCCCTCGAGGGCGCTCAATAGCTCTTCTGGGGACAGGCCGAGTTGGATGTCGACATCATGGCCCGCATCGCGCAGCTGTTGGAGTCCGGAGTCGGCAATCTCTTCGGTGACGAGGACACGGGCCACGGCAATACCTTTCGTTTGGTCCTGACAGACTAAGGGAACGGTCGCGACACTCAGCCCGCGTTGACAAATGCGGCAAATCGTGACAGACCTTCGACGAGGTCGTCGTCACCCAGGGCGTAACTGAGACGAAAGTGCTCTGACGTGCCAAAGGCCTCACCGGGCACCACCGCGACCTTGATCTGCTCGAGCAGCGTCTCGGCCAGCTCCGCGGAGCTGGTCGCCACCCGCCCGCCGAGGTCTCGTCCGAAGAGACCCGACACGTTGGGATAGCAGTAGAAGGCACCATCGGGCTCGGCGCAGCTGACTCCGTCGATGGCGTTCAGCATGGACGTCATCGTCCTTCGTCGGCGGTCGAACGCCTCACGCATCTCGTAGACGCAACTGAGGTCGCCGTTGAGTGCCGCGACGGCAGCACGCTGCGAGATGTTCGAAATGTTCGAAGTGGTCTGACTCTGGTAGTTCACCGCGGCCGCCATGATGTCGGGCGCCCCGATCATCCAGCCGATTCGCCATCCCGTCATCGCATAGGTTTTGGCAACCCCGTTGACGATGACCCAGCGGTCACCCAGTTCCGGGGCGACGACTGGCATCGACACGCTCACGGCGTCGCCGTAGGTGAGGTGTTCATAGATCTCGTCACAGAGGACCCAGATGTCGTGCTCGGCGGCCCAGCGTCCGATGGCGGCGACCTCGTCAGGTCGAGAGACCGCACCGGTGGGGTTTGAAGGAGAGGTGAAGATCAGCATCCTGGTCTTGGGTGTTCGAGCCCGTTCCAGCTCGTCCATGCTCACTCGAAAACCTTGCGCCTCGTCCGTAGGCACGGGAACCGCCATGCCGCCTGCGAGATACACGGCTTCGGGGTATGTCGTCCAGAACGGTGCCGGAATCAAGACCTCATCGCCGGGATTGAGGAGCGTCATGCAGGTGGTGATCACCGCGTGCTTGCCCCCGTTGGTGACCAGGACCTGACCGGGCGTCGTCGAAAGTCCGCTGTCGCGCATCGATTTGGCGACGATGGCTTCTCGAAGTTCCGCCAGACCGGCGGTCGGGGTGTACTTGTAGTTCGCCGGGTCGTAGCAGGCTTTCGCCGCCGCCTCGACGATGTGCACCGGCGTCGCAAAGTCGGGTTCACCGGCGCCGTAGCCAATAACCGGCTCGCCGGCGGCCTTCAGGGCCTTCGCTTTCGCGTCCACGGCCAGCGTCGCACTGGGGGCTAAGCCGCCTATGAGGTGACTTACTCTCGAACTCATGGTTCGCTCCGTTCAGATATCCGTAAGAATAAGTCTATGAGTTCCCCTGACACGCTAAAGATCCCAGCCGACCTCCTCCCCCGCGATGGGCGTTTTGGATCGGGTCCTTCGAAGGTTCGCCCTGAACAGCTGAGTGCGCTCGTTGCTGACGGCTCGACGTATATGGGTACGTCACATCGCCAAGCGACCGTCCGGAACAAAGTGGGAGAAGTGCGTGAGGGCCTCGCGGCACTGTTCTCCTTGCCCGAAGGCTATGAAGTGCTGCTCGGCAACGGCGGCACCACGTGCTTCTGGGACGCGGCGACGTTCCATCTCGTCGCGGATCAGTCCCAGCACCTGAGTTTTGGTGAGTTCTCGTCGAAGTTCGCGAGTTGCGTGAAAGAAGCACCGCACCTCAAAGAGCCTCAGATCATCAAGAGCGAAGTCGGCACGCACCCCGTCGCGGTCACTGACGAAGCAGTCGACCTTTACGCACTCACGCACAATGAGACCTCCACCGGTGTGATGATGCCGATCACTCGTCCCGAAGGATCGAAGGGGCTCGTCGCGGTCGACGCCACGTCGGGTGCAGGTGGGCTGATGGTTGACGCCACCCAATTCGACTGCTACTACTTCGCACCGCAGAAGTCGTTCGCGTCCGACGGGGGACTCTGGATCGCGATCTGCTCGCCCGCTGCCATCGAGCGCATCGAGTCGTTGGCCGCGTCCGGGCGTTGGACGCCGGCGTTTTTCGACCTCAAGATCGCCCTCGACAACTCACGTCTCAATCAGACCTATAACACGCCCGCACTCGCGACAATTCATATGCTCGCGTCGCAGATCAAGTGGATGAATGACAACGGCGGCCTCGAATTCTCCGCAGGACGTTCGCGTACATCAGCGGAGATTCTCTACACCTGGGCGGAGGCATCACCGTTCGCCCGCCCTTTCGTCGAGGTCCCATCACAGCGGAGCAACGTCGTAGGTACCATCGACTTCGAAGAGTCCGTTGACGCGACACTCATCGCGAAGATTCTTCGCGCCAACGGCGTCGTAGACACTGATCCGTACCGAAAGCTCGGACGAAACCAATTGCGCGTGGCTATGTTCCCCAGTATTGACTCCGAGGACGTGGCGTCTCTTTGCGCATGCATCAATTTCGTCGTCGGAAATATTTAGAAGATTTCTCCGGAAAACCGATCGCGATTCGCGTCGCTTTCGGAGTTACGATGACTGAAATCGGAAGATTTCGAAAGGCCCCGCCGTGATTTCACCCAAGAGATGCCCTCGCGGTGTGCGTCGATCACTTGCCGCAGGACCGTTGATATTGGGTGCCCTTGGACTGAATTTGTCCTCGAACTTGCCGATTGCCACCGCGTCAAGCAGCGTGTCGACATGCGCGGAAAGTCAACTAGCAGTGGCTGTCGAGTCCTCCGGTGGAGCCTATTTCGCTGCAGGAAATGTGGGCATCCCATTCGTCATAATCAACATAAGCAAGACAGCTTGTTCGCTTAAGGGCTACCCGAGGCTCACCACGGACCCTGGTGCATACAAGCCCAACAAGGTGAAGGTTAGCGACGGCGGCGGCATGCTCTTCGTCCCCGTAAGACCAAAACTCGTGACAATCGCCGCTGGGGCCACCGCCTCTTTTGGACTCGACTACGGAGATGCCTACGACCAGCAGGATCCGAATTCTGGTCCTTGCATGACAAAGCAAGTGAACGTCTTCTTGCCAACCCGGTCACGTCCGTTCGCGCAGCGCTACGCAACGGCGGTAAATGTCAATTTTTGTTACGCGGGCTTCAAGTTCGAAGTCACCTCAATCGAGAGCGGGCCGATCGCCAAGCTGGGCTAATTCGTCCAGACCTTCCGCCGCCACTCGAGAGATGTCTAGTTCGGCGCGACGTTGACGATCTAGAGGGCAACGCAACTCACGGTGACCTCGAGTCTTTGCCCGACTCCAAGGCTGAAAGGTTTTCCCGAATTCACATTGCAAGCGTTGTGCCAAGATGGGGGCCCACCGAACGCGGTGTAGATCCCCGGCTTGAGGTCAACACTAAAGCGACCGTTCTTACCCACTTTGATCGCACGTGCCGTCCCGTGTTCCGGTTTGAATACGACTCTTCCAGCTGTCGGCCAGCCAGATCGAGGGCTAAATGCAACACCTCCGAAGGTTCTGAGACTTCCAGAAACAGTTCCCACATTCCCCGTTGCGCCGCTTGCCGAACTCAATGCTGAGGTCAGAGCAGCAACCGTTACGACGGTCGCCAGTATTCGTCGCACGTGTGAAATTCGAATGACTCTCATGAAATTGGTTTACTACTGCGTACGCCTCGTGTCAGTACACACCGAGTCCGTTCGCATAGCTCTCCTTCGTTGCCACCCGACGAGCCTTCACTCGGAGATTGCGTCCCCGGATTCAGTGAGTGATCCAACTCTGGTCGGAGAAATGTCAATCAGTGTGGTCGATGCCACGAGCCGGTGGTGGCTCAATATCCGAGGGCTTGCGACCGCGTCCGTACCAGTAATAAGGACCGATTGACCCTCGAGCAACGACAAAGTCCGTCCAATCAAGTGCCCATGTCACCGCATCAGCCAGTGATTCGACATCGATCGCATTCGCGTGCATTCCGGCGAGATCGTCCAGAAACACGGAGTATCGAATCACGCCATCGGTTTCGAATGGTGCGATGTATGCCCTGAGCACTATGGACCTCACTTTCGACCACCGATGGCGCCTGGGCGACACCATACAGTGGTCGACGATTTTGGTTCGAAACGAGGTTCAATTGTCAGGTTCATCGCCAGAATCAGTCGCCAGTCGGAGAATCTCCACGTCGACCCTCGAACGCGAACCAAGTCGTTACC
>VFSW01007189.1_pt1 | contig 16206 bp, 14 predicted proteins | sample 5358111 | NCBI WGS metagenome assembly VFSW01 (sample SAMN11554181, study PRJNA540505) | mine drainage metagenome | isolation source: sediment from site ElyBrook_90M | place: USA: Ely Copper Mine, Vershire, VT | collected 2017 | reverse complement strand
GCCTATGTTGAGGCCGCCAATCAATATCAGGATACCGTCCTCACCGCCTTTCAGAACGTCGCGGACACATTAAACGCCCTCGAACAGGATGCAAATGCGTTGAGCGCCGCCGCGGCCGCCAGGGATGCGGCGCGAATCACACTTGATCTGGCTCAGCGGCAATGGCAAACCGGCTATGCCGGCTACTTGGCGGCGTTAAGCGCCGAACAAGCCTATAACCAAGCCGTGATCAACCTTATCCAGGTCCAAGCCAACCGCTTCTCCGACACGGCGGCCCTCTTTCAGGCTCTTGGCGGCGGATGGTGGAACCGGCCCGAACTCGTTAAAGAGTAATGGGCATCGGCATTGCGGCTTTGAAGCAGGTCCGCCAAAGCGCGCGCGCTTCCCTCTTTATTCGCACTGTCAACTCTAAACATTTCGCGCTCGACAACAGCCCCTTCAAGGCTTGGCGGCGGCGTTGGTTGCGAGGTTGGGCGGCTGGGCGGTTTCCTTGAGAAAGCTGTCAAGGATATTCAAATAGACATCCACCGAAGCATCCGCGGCGCCGCCCGATTCGCGTTTCAAGGCCCGCAGTTGATCGGCCGAGGATTTCGCCTGGGCGCGCAAACCCTCCATGTCCATTTTCCCAGTCATCAAACCGGCCAGTAGGTCGTCAAATTTGCCGTTGGCCGCGCCGCCCGCGCCCGTCAAAAACTGGCCTCGGATTTGTTCGACCAAATTCGTGTTGGCGGCCAAATTGCGCAAAGCCGACATCGGTGTGTCATTGGTCGCGGCCATCGGCGCGCCGGGAGCGATCTGGGGCTGAAGTGCGGCCGCGGGAGGCGCTGCTTGGACGGCGCCGGGCGCGCCGGCGCCCAGGCTGATGGTCGCAATCCGCGCCCGCGGCAGGGTCACCTTTCCCAAAAGCTCGCTCTGCAGAACCAGCGCCTTTTCGTTGAGTGAGACGACCCTTCCCAAATAGCGATCTCCGTTTTGCATCTCCACTTGGTCGGCGACCATCGCCGCCGGCGCGGTGGCAAGCAGCAATGCCGCAAACACCAGCCCCGCGCGCGTGGGTGACCCAATCAAAAACGCGCCGAACCATTTCGCCGTGCGGGAAGGCTTCTTCATAAAGATAAGCTAACGTCTAATACCGCCCGAATCAACCCGAGAATATATTGACCCGCGATTCAGACATCGGGAGAGACCCTCTAAAACCCCGTAAAACGCGGCTTTTCGGCGCGCCAGCCGCACCCCACAACGGGCTTTGCGTTTGTCCGCTTGACTGTCTGTAGCTGGCACATAATTTATGCACACCGATAAAGACGAATGGCCCGTGTTTGACTTCGCACCCCATTGGAGTATAGTAGTCTTGGATGATCTTCATTGAGGACCAAGGCTTCCAGAAGCGGCGGAAGGGACTCTTGGACGATGAGGAATTATTCGGGCTGCTGGAGTGGCTGGCCACCCACCCCGAAGTTGGCAAGGTCACACCGGGTTCGGGCGGACTCCGCAAGGTTCGTTGGGCTGCCAAGGGACATGGAAAACGCGGCGGTGCGCGGGTAATCTACTTTTGGTGGATGGCAAAGGACAGGATTCTGCTTTTGGACATCTATGGCAAAGGCGATCAGGAGGATATGACCGCCGCTGAAATCGAGAAATTGAGACGAAAGGTCATTGAATGAAACCTCGCAGCATCAAAGAAATGATTCGCGCCAAGGAGGAAATTGAGCGCGGCGCGGCCACGCCGGCGAATATTTGGGAACTGCGCCCCGAAGGCAAGGGCGGCTTCAGCCGGCGAACTCTTGACACCAAGGATTTTAGGCGCGCACAGAAAGCGAGATGGGACAAGAGCATTGCCGCGACGCGGCAAAAGCTCGGTTTCTCGCAGAACCGGTTCGCCCGGTTGTTAGGTATCAGCATCCGCACGTTGCACCATTGGGAGCAAGGCACCCGCATGCCAGGCGGAGCCGCCCGCGCGCTACTGCGGATTGCGGCGCGACATCCTGATGCGGTTTTGGAATCGGCAACGAAATAAATCGAAAGCCGTTCCCGGCCTTAAAATCGCCTTGAAATGAGATTGACACCCACGGGCTGCTTTTTGCATCCTGACCGGATTAGAAATCACATCTCATGAAAGGAACCGAGCTTTGCGCCGCGCTGCATTCCGGCCGTCAACTATACGGCACGTTAATCATTTCACCCTCGCCAAGGTGGGCGCCGGTGGTCCGGCAGGCCGGCCTTGATTTCGTTTTCATCGATAACGAACACACTGCGATGGACCGCGCCCAGGTGTCCTGGATGTGCCAGACGTACGCGGCATTGGGAGTGCCGCCAATCGTGCGCATCCCCTCGCCCGATCCTTATGAGGCCGCCAAGGTGTTGGACGGCGGCGCTGTCGGAGTCATCGCCCCTTACATTGAAACGCCGGAGCAGGTGCAGGCCCTTCGCGGGGCTGTCAAACATAGGCCGCTCAAGGGGGCGAAATTGGACGGCTTGCTCGCCGGGCAGACATGCGAGCCGGAACTGGCCGCGTATCTCAAGGACCGTTGCGCGGACAACGTGTTGATCGTCAATATCGAAAGCGTCCCGGCAATCAATGCGCTGGACGAGATTTTGAAAGTGCCGGGCCTGGACTGCGTCCTCATCGGCCCGCACGATCTTTCGTGCAGTCTTGGAGTGCCCGAGCAATACAGCCATCCCCGGTTTATCGAGGCGGCGCATACGATTTTCCGCAAGGCCCGCGCGGCGGGCGTGGGCGCGGGCATCCATTTTTGGGGGGATTTGGAGGCGGAAGCCAGCCACATTCGCGCCGGGGCAAACTTCCTGATTCACAGCAGCGACCTTGCATTGTTTGCCAAGCATTTGAACCAGGAACTCGCCGCAATCCGCAAACTGGCGGGAAAATCGCCGCAGGCAACCGCCTCGGCCGCCGCCACGGTAAATATCTGACGGACGACCCATTCCCGCTGGCGCGCGGGAGATTGGCGCGAGAGTTTTTAAACCGGAGGTTGACGCTTTAATTGTCCGAGTTTGAACCCGCGCTCACGTCAAATCGCCGCCAATACGCCGCGCATGTAGCCGACTGATTCCAACACTCCCGGCATCGGGTTGTCCGCGTTGGCCTCGTATTCCAGGCCGATGTGGTATGGAAACTTCCGGGCGGCCAGCGATTTGAAAATGCCGACGATGTCAATAACTCCCCTGCCCACCGCGATGTTTTGGCCTTTCGGAGCCGCCTCAGTCACATCCTTGACGTGCATGTCGTGCAGGCGGTCGCCGCATTTCTCAATGCACTCCGCAGGGTCCACGCCGATGCGCACCGTGTGGCCGACGTCCATGCAGATGCCCATGAGCGGGTCTCTATTCTTGACCATGTTGAACACGTCCATCGGCGAAGGGTAGGTCTTGTCAGTGGGGCCATGATTATGAATGGCGATGACGATGCCGGTTTGCCGGGCCATTTTCTCCACCGTGTCCAGCGCGTCCGGGACGGGACTGCACACGATGACCGGCATTCCCGCGTCCTTCGCGTAATCGAAAATGCGCTGAATTTGGGCGTCGTCATTTTTCATATAAATCACGCCGCCGCCCATGAGCGTCAGTCCCGCCGCTTCGATCTTGCGGCGCGCCTCCTGCCGTTGTTCCGTCGAACTATTCAACGGCAGATGGACATCCTTCAAATTGATATACTTCAGCCCCGTTTGCCGGGTCATCTCGATGGCCTGATCCAGCGTGAACTTGCGGAACGTGTAGGAAGCGATGCCGAGCTTAAGCCCGTCATTCGCCTCGCGTTCCGGCTTGGTCACAGCCCCAAGGGATTTGCCCAAGCCCGCCCCCGCCAGAGCGGCCACTGAAGCCGCCACGCCGGTTTTCAAAAAATGCCTTCGACCTGCATATTCAGATTTCATAAGTATTTGGCGCCTTCCGACAACCTGGCCCCCCCACATGACCGTGGACGGCCACCATTTCTGCTGACAAACCGGCCGGTGCGGGAAAGCGCGTTTGGTTCGCCAAGATAATACCGCCTGAAGCGAAGAAACTCCAGCGTTATCCGCGTCACGCCCGAGTGCCGGGTGCAAGACAAATCTCTTCTGGCGCATTTTGAGTCCCAAAGCGCGGCCCGAACCGGGCGGAGCAGCCCGCAAAGCGGGCATCTCTTCTCTGTCCTGACTCCGCGACGCCCTAATTTTTCCCCTCAAAAGGATGGATGGAAACTGAATGAGCCGCAGTTACAGGAAGATAACCCGCCCACGAAATCAGGGCGCCGCAGAGCTCCGCCCTCCCGCGGCGGGAGAGGCCTGCGTCAATGCCGGAGCGTCAAGGATTGGGTTTGGGACCTCAATGTTGCTCACAGGCCAAATGCTTGCTGGATGAAATCGAGTTTCTCTTTCACCTCGGGATGAATTTCTCCCGGCTCCATAATCGCCGCAATTTCGCTGAATCGTGTGTACTCCATGCCATGAATGCCACCCTCCTGCATTATGCCACCGATGATTGTCGTGCGCGCCTTTGTTTCGGCCAGGTAACGATCAACCGCCTGCGGAGGCTGCAGCGGGTTTGCAATAAAGTCATTCGCAACCTGACCGCCGATGGTTGCGCCGAGATAGGTGTTGAACTGTCGGGTCATAAACCGCCGCACAGCGTCCGCGCCCCCGCCGCCATGCTGGTCAATGTATCGCGCCAGACTTGCCGGATGGACGAGGTGGCTTTCGGTTTCGTACCGTCTCCAGCATGCCCGATTGAGTTTGCGTCGTTCTGGGGCTTCACTCGGGGGAATTCTTTGTCTGCCGTCGGCGTCCACCAGCCAAACTCCGGTGATTTCCTCATTCACCAGGCGCAGGGCATTGAAATGGTCGCTGGCCCGGACTTCTGTGGCGCCGTCGCGGGCGGGCGATTGTTTGCCTCGCCAGAATGGCGCGCGGTTCAGATAATCCCTGAGCGCATGACTGAGAATTCTGGCCCATTCGCGCAGCAGGTTAAGATCCGTATAACCCTCAAGATAGAGAATCCCGGGCGATTCGAGCGCCTGCACCAAATCCGACTGCTGGAGAATGGCAACGGCTTCCCGCAGTTTCTGGACATCCGAAGCCGAACTTAATCGGCGCGGCTTCCCGACCAGGACGCAGATCTGTTCCGGCGCCGCCGAGTTGAAGATGACCTCGGAATGCGTCGCGATTACCAACTGGCTTTTTGTTTCCGCCGCCGCCTTTCCCAATTCCGCAAAAATTGTGTCTTGCAGAAAGACATGCAGGTGGGCATCCGGCTCGTCGACAAGAATTACCGACCCCTTGCGGGTGAACAAGCAGGCCAGCAACATAATGATTTGCTGAAAGCCACTCCCCGCGCTCGAGATGTCAAATGTCGTCCCTGCATTGGCTTGCCGGTACTCACAAATAATCTGGCCGCCTGGAGTGCCGGGAACCAGCAATTCGACCCCAAAAAGACGGGATACCGCCCTATTCAAGGGAATCCAAGAAGCGTCGCTTTTTGATGCTTGGAACAATAGATTGCGAACGACATCTCCCGGTCTTTGACGCCCTAGGAGTGTCTCAATGTAATCGGTTTGGTAAATGGGCTCCTCAACGCTCAGTCCGGCAACGGTGGCGACGTACACGACATCCAGTTCCAACGCTCGAATCGTTTCCGGTGATGCGTCCTTTCTGGGTCGGACGTAAATCTGTTCTGTTGAGTTCTCTTCAAATTCCATCGTTACCGCCGCCCCTCGGTCGGGGGAGACTTCGATTTCGATAATCTGTTTGTCGCGCCGGTCATTCCACAACAAGTCGAAGGAGCGTAATGGAACGGCTGAGAATGCTTGCCGGGCGATAGGGGCTAGTGGGTACGCGCCGCCCCGCCGCTGAAAGTTATTCAATCGCTTCCAGGTTTTCAAAGCCAAGGACCACGCGGCAATGGCTTGTAAAACGGTGGTTTTGCCGCAGTTGTTCGGGCCGGCCAGAATGACGTGGCCGCCTAAATCGAACCTCTCTTCCTCGAATCGTTTGAACCGCCGCAAAACGATTTCCTTTATCATTTCATCTCCTCCAGTTTTTTCACCACCGGCAATTCACTCCCGCGCGGTTCAATCACCTTCACCGCCATCTGCTGCACCAGTGCGGCCGCGAGCGAGGAGTGGAAACGGTGGTTGGCGGGCGGTTTGACCCTTTTGAAATGCGCTTGCGCTCCGAGCTGCGGGCGGCAGGGCAAATCGGAGTCCGGGTGCTGATAAGACCGCGCCTCTGTTGACGCCGAGGACGGCTTTCGCGGACGAGCCATGCGCCAGACGATAACGAACGGGACCGTCGAATAAAAGGCCAAGTTTTCGCGGGCGACGTCCTATCCGCAACGCGGGATATAATCCTCCAACAATCATCCAACAAAGCAATCTCCCTCCGCGGTTCACCTTCGCGGCAATTCGCTTCTGGCTTCTTACGCGCCAACGGCCGTCGGCTCAGGCCGCTTGCAGGGAACGCGGGGAAGGCGTCTCGAATTTCTCGATCATCTTGCGGAGTTTGCGGAGGGCGGACTGCTGAATTTGGCGAATGCGCTCGCGCGTGACTCCAAATCTTTTTCCGATTTCCTCGAGGGTCTCTTCACGGTCGCCGCCCAGGCTGAAACGCAGGCTGAGTATGGCCGCCTCGCGCGGGCCCAGGCGCCGCAGCATCGAACGCAGCAGGTCGCCGGTGCTTTTGCCCTCAAGTTTCTGGTAAGGCGTCTGCGCGCGTTCGTCCTCCACGACGTCCGCGATGCGATGGGTCTCGTCTTCCCCCAGCGGCGCGTCCAGGGACATTGGCGCGATGGCGGCGGAACGGTATTGGCGAATGCGCGTGGGCGAGGTGCCCAGCTCGGCGGCAATTTCCTCGTCGTCAGGCTCGCGGCCGATGATTTCCTGGAGCTTCATGCTGGCGCGGCGGATATGAGCGACTTTGTCCACCACATGCACCGGGAGGCGAATGGTCTTGGATTGGTTTGCAAGGGCGCGTTTGATGGACTGCTTAATCCACCATGCTCCGTAGGTCGAGAATTTGGCGCCTTTGTTGGGGTCAAACCGTTCCACGCCCTTCATCAAACCGATGTTGCCTTCATTGATGAGATCCAGCAAAGGCATGCCGTAATACTCGTAGTCACGGGCTATTTTGACGACCAGCCGCAAATTGGCCTTGATCATTTGTTCGCGGGCCTGGGCATCGCCTTTCTTGATGCGCACAGCCAGGGCAATCTCGTCGGCGGGGGTCAAAAGCGGTGTTTTGCCAATTTCCTGGAGGTAAAGATTCAGCGCCGAATTGGCGTCGTAACGGGGTCGCGCAACGGCAACGTATGGTTCAACGGGAGCGGCCGCAAGCGTGGGGTGCGGCCAGTCGGGCATGGTCTTAAGGGCTTCGATGACCGCCGGTTTGGCGGGTGGCCGGGAGAACCTTCGGCGGTGCATTTTTGGTGCTCGCCGCCGCGCACTGGGGGTGAGCCGGATGGACCGTGTCACCGAGCGATGTCGCCGGATGATTCCTTGACCTGCAGTTGTTGTTCGCGTTTTCATGATTCTAATGGCTTCTCTGTCGCCAACGAACTCCTTCACGGTAATTTAGCGCGATTTGAGCAACTTTGCCTGAAAAAAATGCGGAATTTTTAAGCGCGGTTTTTGGAAAGCATGGCCGATGCCCTTTCCGTTGTGTGGAAAATCAGAGATAGGCGGAACTTCGATGAAAGGAGGAGCGAACGCAAAGCACGTATTCAGAAATTTACAAGTCGCTCTGCCACAGCGACTTGAGAATAAAATCAAGGTTCAAACACGATTTCCTTGGAAAGACCCGCTTCTCGACGGCGGGGGTGAGCGGAGCAGCCTGACTGGGCGCGACCATCGGTCCAACATTGCGCAATTACCGCGGCGGACTGGAAGTTATGGGTGGACTTTCCTTGCCGGCGGCGATCACCTCGCGGACCAGGTCATCGCTGGTCCACTGGCTTCCCTGCATGATTTTGCGGATGCGGCCATGAGAATCCACAATGACAGTGCGCAGATTATGGGTGATGCTTGCGCCCTCCCGCCAGAATTGTTCGCCAAATGCGTCGGCCAACTCGCTGATTTGATCCGGATCGCCGGTAAGAAAATTCCACCAAGACGGATCAGCATGCCACTCCTTGCCATAGGCCAGCAACTTGGCGGGGGTGTCGGTTTGGGGATCGAAGGTGATGGAGAACAGGTGCCATTTGGCCGGCGCTTCGCGGGATTGGCTGAGTTTTGCCGCCGTTTCGGCGAAATTGCCCGACATGCGCGGGCAAAAATTCGGGAACGGACAACTCGTAAAGATGAACGTAAATGCCAGCACCTGCCCTTTGAACTGGGCAAGGTTTACGGGCCGGCCAAGTTCGTTGGTGAAATGGCCATCCGGCAATTGGTCTCCCTCGTCCAGAGGCGCGACCGCGCGAGTGAACTGAATGGAGGGCCGCGACGACAGACTGTCCTGCGCCTGATGCAGCTTGGTTATTCGTTCAATCCAGCCCTCCTTGGGCGTGACTACCAAATGAAATGAAATCTGGTCGCCAGCCTTGATCCCGCGCAACTCAGCCGGGTCCCTGGCTTCGAATGGCATCGTCATGGCCTGCATATACTTTGGAATGGCTTCGTGTTGAATGACCGCCGTTTTGCCGTCGGCCTCCACTTCTTTGACAACCCCTTTGCCCGTGAAAACCTGCCGCAAATCCCCCGCCGCCGGCTTTTGGCGCGAATCGCAGGCGGCCGCCAAAAGCGCCAGTGCCAGCGCGGCCGCCGTCCCTTTGATTACTCGAAGATGAATCATGTTTCCTCCATCGGTCAATCGGCGGGCGCGGCCTGGCTTTGCTCCGGCGCGCGCCTGCGCTCTCATCCACCGCGTTTGCGCTTCAAAGCCTCCAGCAATTGCGGCAGCGGCAGGGTGTTGATAACGTCCTGTTTTTCCAGCCAGCCTTTGCGCGCAATACCCGCGCCCAATCGCAGGAACGCGGCGTGTTCATTGCGGTGGGCATCGCAGTTGATCACGCATTTTACCCCTTTGTCCTTGGCATAATGCCACAGGCGCCAATCCATGTCGAAGCGGCAGGGATTCGCGTTGAGTTCGATCCAGGTGCCCGTTTGCGCGCAGGCATCAATCACCGCCGTCTGGTTGACTTTGTAACCCTCCCGTTCCAGAAGCAAACGGCCCGTCAAATGCCCAAGTATGTGGACGTGCCGGTTTTCGGCCGCGCAAATCAGCCGTCGAGTCATCTCCGATTCGCTCTGGGTAAAGGACGAATGAACGCTTGTCACCACCACATCCAACTGTGCCAGCAAGTCATCCTCCACATCCAGTTTGCCATCGGGCAGAATATCAACCTCCTGGCCGGTAAGGAGGCGAAACGCGCCGCCCTGGCGCGTCAACTCGCCGTTGATTTGGGCGATCTCCTCAAGTTGTTTGCGCAACCGCGCCGCATCCAGCCCGTTGGCTTGAACAGAGGACTTCGAGTGATCGGTGATCGCCCAATACTGGCAGCCCAGTTCCTGGGCAAATTCCGCAATTTCCGCCGGCGTCGAATGGCCGTCGCTCCAGGTGGAATGGTTGTGCAGGGAGCCTTTGAGTTGCGTCCACTCCAATAGTTGCGGCAAAGTATGCGTCTCAGCGGCGGCGAACTCGCCGCAATCCTCGCGCAATTCCGGAGCAATGTAATCCAGGCCGAGCCGCTGAAAAATCTCTTCCTCGGTTTTGCAGGGCACCAGAAGGTTGGGGTCGCGCGTCTCGACCTCGGATTTGAACAATCCATACTCATTGAGCCGCAGGCCGCGTTGGATGGCGCGCTGGCGCATGACGATGTTATGCTCCTTGCTGCCCGTGAAATACGCCAGGGCAAAGGGAAATTCCGGATCGCTTACCACGCGCAAGTCCGCCTGAATTCCCCCGGCCAGCACGACCGAGGCCTTCGTTTCCCCTTTGGCGCTGATGCTCGCAACGCCGGCGTCCTGCGTGAAAGAATTGATAACCTCCGCCGCGTTGCGCGAGGAGGCCAGGAGATCCACGTCCCCGATGACTTCTTTGCTGCGCCGCAAGCTGCCGGCGGTGCTGCAGCGCACCACATCTGGATGTCGGCGCAAATGTTCCAGCAATGGCTCCGCCGCCGCCAACGCATCGCCCAAGTGATGCCGCGACGCATATTGACGGCGGAAGTTAATGCCGGCGCAGATATTGGCCTGGGTTTTTTCACCAAAGCCGTCAAGCCGGGCGACATGGCCCTCGGCGCATGCCTTTTCGAGTTGCTCGATTGTTTCGATGCCCAGCTTTTCGTAGAGGACTTTCACCTTCTTGGGGCCAAGTCCCGGAATGCCCAACAACGTCATCAAACCCGGAGGTATGGAATCCTTGAGTTCCTCGTAATAGGCCAGCCTGCCTGTGGCGACCAATTCGCAGATTTTCTTGTGAATGCCATCCCCGATTCCCTTGACCTTCTCCTGCGAGTCCGGCGCAAAAACTTTTTCCAGCGGCGCCGTCAGCGATTCAATCGCGCGCGCCGCGTTGACGTAAGCGCGGGACTTGAAAGGATTCTCGCCCTTAAGCTCCAGCAACGTGGCAATCTCCGTCAAAATTTGGGCGGCCTGATCTTTTCTCATCATCGCCGCACAACATAAGCCCGCCCGGCTCGGGAAAAAAGACGGAAAATTTTGGATGCGGGCCGGATTACTCCTTTCGCGCCAGGAATCTTTCCCGCCACTGGCGCCGGGAGATCTTTCCCCGCTGGCTCTCGCCCTGCGCCGGATGAAACCACCAATGCCGGGGCAGTTGCCATGCCGGCAAAAACTGCAATAAGTGTTGCGTTAACATTTCAGATTCCAGGGCCTGCTCGGACCAAACGCACGCCACGATAAGTTCGCTTCTGAGCGTGTCGCGCCCCGGCACTCCGAAAACCACGCATTCACGAACAAGCGGATGACGCAGCAACGCCTGCTCGATGGCTTCAGGCGCGACCTTTTGGCCGGCCAAATTGATAATGTCCGTCCGCCGGCCCTGCAGGAAGACGCGCCCCTCCCGCAACTGCGCGCAATCGCGCGTGTGAAAGCGTCCTCCTCCCAGCGCGGACGCGGGCTTGGGCCAGTAAGTCTGTCCGGCTGCCGGGCTTAGCACGATCAAGCACCCTTCCTGATCCGTTTCCAATTTGACGTTGACCATTGGCGCGCCAACGTCCTCGTCGCACAGGCGCGGGATTGGCGAAGCGTCGTAGCAGATTCCGCCGCATTCACTGGCGCCGTAAAAGTTGTGAATTTTGATTCCGCATCGCTCAAAAACAGCGCGTTCCAGCCAGGCCGGCAACGGAGCGCCCGCCGAGATTGCCAACTGGATCGAGGCGGGGATTGATCGCGCCTCCAGCCACAATCGCCACAGCGCCGGGACCGCGGGAACGGTGACGCGCGGGAATTTCAGGCATGTCTGGAGAAGCGTCTCCGGCAAACGCGACGGCGCAAGCAACAGGGGAACGCCGTGCAATAGCAGCGGCAAAACCAGGTTTGAGAAACCGTACGAATGCGCCAAGGAAATGAGACCCACATTTGGAGCATCGACCCGCAGGTTCATGGTGGCCGCGATATTCTCCGCGTCGGCCTGGAGTTGCGCGGCGGTGAAAGCAATCATTTGCGGCGCGCCTTCGCTGCCCGAAGTGGTTTTTATGTGGACGCACTCGGCGGGCCGCGTCCGCAAGCGTGGCGGCGGCTGCCCCGCATCCAACGGACACAGCACGGCGCCGTGCCGCCAGGCTCGAAGAACCTCGAAAATAAAGCGCACGGGGGACTCGGCGGAGGCAAAGACAACCGGGTCGCCGGCGGGAAGCTTTTCCGCCTCCGCGGCCAATTGCCCAAACCTCCAACGGCGATCCGACTGGAGATCCCACAAGGCCAGTTCCTTGCGATAAACCCCTGAGATTTTCCTCCATCGCTCGTAAAGCATTTGTCAGATTACTAAAAGGGCCGTAGAGTTTGCGCAAGTTCGTTATGGCTTTTGAATCCGTCGGTCTCGCCAATAAACCAGCACAGTTCTATTCGGCCGCGCGCGCATTTGATTTTTATGCGGACACGTTCACTTACCCCAATGAACTCGTCTGGGAGTATCAGTTCGATCCGCAAACCGCAAAACCGTCCATCCGAAAACACAATCCTCCGCCGGCCTATGCCCATCGTTGCTTCGTCGTCGTGCGATCTGCAAAACAGTTTTTTCTGCACGCCTCCTTCGAACCAAGCCGCGGCGCGCTCGCGTCCTCCGGTTATGTTCCGCTGGTGCGCGCGGTCGCGGCGCGCAGTCCGCGGCGCGGCTCGCCGGACGGGGAGCGTGTGCGCTTTCCAGGCTTCGCCACCCTGCGCCAATTCAGCGCCGCGTGTCCGGAGGTGCTTCGCGCGCATTGCGGGGGCGCGTGGCAGAGTTACGTCCAGCGCGGCAATTGGCGGATGATTTTCCCGTTTTCCCGGCGGCACCAGGAGCAAACGGCCCATCGCCTGTGTCAGACCGCCGAGTTGAAACGGCTGCCAATCGTGCATGTGGTAAACTTTCCGCGGCTGAGCATCAACCATGTCCTGATGTTGACTGATGCGACCGTTTCCGCCCAGACCATCGAGTTTCACGCTTACGATCCGAACATCCCGGCAAGACCCGTCACCTTGCTTTACCATCGCCACGAGCGCGCATTCCACTTTCCGCGCACCCACTATTTCATCGGTGGCCCGGTGAACCTCTACGAGATCTATTGCGGATTGTTTCTATAATGACTCTCGCGCCATTCCATCAATCGTCGGACCCGCGTCAGATTTGTGACTCGCCAATCTGTCCATAAAGGCTATACTTACGATATGAGTTACGTCACGGTTGAAGTCGAAATCGAGCACGGACGAATCGTCTCGCCGGACGCCGACGAGCTCCCGGACAAGGTCCGCGGTTTGTTGACCATTCTTCCTCATGGGAAAGACCAGTCCCAAAGCCCGAAGCCGGTGCGTGAGCGGGTCGAGCTGCCGCTGATCCGGGGGGATGGCAAACGCATAATCAACCCGACCCCCGAGGATCTCGATGCCAGCCTTTGGGGTGATTAGCCTGGCGGACGCCAACGTATGGGTGGCGCTCGCTTTTTCGGATCATGCGCATCATACGCCATAGCGATTCCGCCGCAAAAAGCCCGGGCTAATCATCCAATCGCACATTGCCGCAGAGATGCGCCTCCAGGCCCAACTCGGAGAACATCGCCGCTTTGATCCGGCAAGCGCGGTGCGCCTCTCTGGCGTTTGGCGCGTAAGCGACCTGGATGTGGTTGGACTTATGGCGGGCCATCATCTGGTCGCGCGTGATCCCATCCAGCACGGCGTGCATGATGGGCCATTGGGGCGTTGTTTCCCTCCAGCGCCGTTCGGTTTCGACCCGCGGCAGTTCCACAACCTTGGCCACGCCCAGGTCACAGTGGAGCTTTCCGCGCATGATAAACACCCGGCTCCAAACAATGTCGCCGCGCTTGGAAATGCCTTTGAGTGTTCCGCCGCCCAACCGGAAATACATCGGCGGCTGGCGCTCACTGCTCGCCCCTTTCCAGCCGCCGATAAAATGGGCGGGAGGCGCCGCGCCGGAAATCAGGAAAACCCAAACGTAATCGTTGACTCCGGCGCCTTTGTAATGCCGGCCCCAGCGCAAGTCGTGCAGGGTGTTCTCCGGGGCAAAACCCAATTGGCGCCACAACCGATACGTCACAAGGCCGTCCAAGCCCGCGCATTCATCGACTTCGTTAAAATGCGGCAATGCCTCGCCCTCGAAAAGAACTCGGCCCGTTTTCGGGCATTTGACCGGCGGACGGTCCACGTTGTTGAGCGTGCCTTCGACCAAATCGCTGGCCGGCGCAAGCTCTTTGAGGCCCTGCTGATATTGAATGCCGATTGTCGCGCAGCCGAACTCATCGGCAATGCGCACGGCGGCGACATACATTTTGCATTGTTGCAGCACCTGATTTTCCGTCAGGTCTGTTTCTTCGCTCTCGCCAAACCGGAATTGCGCGCCTTTGCGCTTGAACCATTCCAGAACCTCGCGCGCCTCGCCGTCGGGAACCGCCAGCATGGCGGCGTAAAGGGCGGATTGGCTGAGGCGCTCCTTGAAAACGCCGGTGGGATTGAGCAAGTCGTCCGGGATAATGGCGTTGAACATGCCCATGCATCCTTCATCAAAAACGCCCATGATGGCTTTTTGCCCTTTGAATTGGCGGCCCGCGCGCCGGCCCAATTGCTCGTCCTCCGCCGGCAGCTTGAGCAACGCGAGATCCCTGACGTGGCTTTGGTCATGACTCACAACTCCCCCGGCCAGCCATTGGCGAAGGCCGTCGCGAAAATAAGTGTCCGCAAAAGTCTCGCTCCACAACGTGCTATATTCGATGCCGGCCTTGGTCATCGAGCCGTTGAGATTGAGCATGCCCACCAATCCCGGCCAGGTGCCGCTCCAATTGGCCACCGTCAGGATCGGCCCGCAATGCGTCAACAATCCGTGCAAAATATGATGACTGTATTGCCAGACGCATTCAGCCACGATCAGCGGCGCATCGGAATCCAGGCGCCGAAAAATTTCCATCCCGTTTTTTTGCGAGTCAACAAAGCCGTGCTGTTTGGTCTTGTCGTAAGGATGCGCGCGGACGACCTTCCAGCCTTCGGCCTCAATGGCGCGCCGGAGGACGTCCTCCATTTTGGCCTGTTCGGCCCAGCATTTTTGGTTGGCTGAAAGGCGCAAGTCGCCGTTGGCGAGAAGATAAACGTGGCGTGGCTTCAATGGGATGTTCTTTTTCATAACAATGCCGCGGCGGCGCCGGCCGCACCAGAGGTTCTGCCGCAAGCGTTCGTCCGCGTCAAACACTTCATCCAATCATTGGTTTGGATATTTTACGCCGGGGGGCAATGAACGAACTCCTCACACAAAGGCCGCGAAGGAAAGCATTTATTCTTTGCGCCGTTTGCGTGAGACGCCGTTCGTTGGCGGCGTGGCTCTTTTTGTTGATGCCGCGGTTTTCTCACGTTGGCGGCGGGGACTCGGCGCGCTCGCGCAAAAGAAGGCGGGTTTCGTTTACCTTTGAAACGGTGATGTCGCACGAGAGCAAAGTGGCGTTGCTGGCGCAGGCGCAGGCGGCGGGTTATCGAACGTATTTGTAGTTCGTGGCGACGGACGACCCGGCCATCAATATTTCGCGCGTCCGTAACCGCGTCGGGCTGAAAGGCCACAATGTGCCCGAAGACAAGATCGCGCCACGCTACCAACGTTCACTTGAATTATTGATGGGCGCCATCCGGCACACGAATCGGGCTTATGTGTTCGACAACTCCGTGTAATTGGACAAGGTGGCGGGCGACATCAGCAAAAGCCTCTGCGACCGCAACCGCGCCGTGTATGAACCGCTGCATTACGGTGTGAAGGTGAAGCCGGACGCGGGCGAGAACAACGTCACCGTCTGGCTCGTAAATTGGACGCGACCGGAGAAAAGAGCCTTGTCATGGTGTGGCTGGCCAAGTGGATTCGGGAACACGTCACCGATCCCCGTGTGCTGATCATCACCGACCGCGTGGAACTGGACGAGCAGATCGAAAAAGTTTTCAAAGGCGTGAATGAGGACATTTACCGCACCGACAGCGGCGCGGACATGATCGCCACGCTCAACTCAACGAAGCCGTGGTTGATTTGTTCCCTCATCCACAAATTCGGCAGCAAACAAAACGGGGATGACGAAGGCGACGCCGACGAGTTTATCGCGCAGCTGAAGAAGGCGTTGCCGCCGGATTTCAAACCCAAGGGCTTGGGCGCTCAGGTTGCGCTCCCGCAAAGCCCTATCCTCCCAAACGCGCGAAAACAATATCAGAAAAAACTTGAAACCCAACTTTAGAAAACACTAAAACAAGACCGCAAGGGGTGGGTCAGTTTGAAGTGAGCCGAAGCGGGTCAGTTTGATTCGACCGCTGACATCGCCGGTTGGCCTTTTGGGTCGGGTTTCACGGGCGATTTGGGAGGGAAGATGTGGACCGGACTCACGGTGGGGATTTTGGCATTCCTTTCATCGGCCGGCCTCATTCGCGGCCGTGTTGACAATAGTGAGGGTTGCCGCTTTGACCGCGCGTTTACTCGAATGGGTTTTTTGGCGGGGGCGCGCTAGGGCCTTCTACATCCGGGGGCTGTTCGCGCAGGGCTTTGACCTCAGCGGGGGTCCCCTCGCGTCCGGCGTTTCCGAAGGAATTAT